>Ga0208220_1000041_pt1 | contig 44179 bp, 32 predicted proteins | sample NGESurdeep092012_9_FD_184484 | JGI IMG/M metagenome (GOLD analysis project Ga0208220, IMG submission 184484) | Arctic peat soil microbial communities from Barrow, Alaska - NGEE Surface sample F53-1 deep-092012 (SPAdes) | ecosystem: Environmental > Terrestrial > Soil > Wetlands > Peat ...
TCCCGACCATCTTTTACTGTTCGATATCGACGCTCCTCTATCGCGCTATCCAGGCGCCAAGAGGGTTGCTCTGTATCGTGAACTCGAAGAGAGGCTGCCGGAAATTGCTGGCATTGAAGCATTGACACTCTCCAATGGGCCCTTGGTCTCCGGAGGCACTTCGATTACAAACTTTACCCCCACGAATAGCCCGGAGCGGAAGCAGGACAGGGCCTGGGTGAATTGGGTCGGCGCGCGGTTTTTTGAAACCATGGGCATTCCCATCCTTTACGGGCGCGGTTTTAGCTTTCACGACACCAAGAATTCACCGAAGGTCGCCGTTATCAACAAGCGCTTGGCCCAACAATTCTTTCCGAAGTCGAACCCGGTCGGCCAAACCTTCCGAAGTGACAACAGCACAATCGAAATTGCCGGCGTCTGCGGCGATACAAGGTATAGCGACTTGCGAACCGATCCGCCTCCTACGTTCTACCTGGATTACGCGCAGCAAAAGGATGCCGGATCGATGACCTTTGAAGTGAAGACCGCTGCTAGCACTGGCAGCGTAGTGCATGCAATCCGCGAGACGGTGCGATCAATCGATAAGGATTTGCCACTGATCGATGTGCGGACGCAGGAAGAGCAGATCGACTCGACGCTATCCAATGAGCGGTTGTTTGCAGCGCTTACGAGCGGATTCGGCGTGCTTGCGTTGATACTCGCTGGCATCGGCATCTATGGCGGCATGGCGTACAACGTGGCTCGGCGCACAAGCGAAATCGGAATTCGTATGGCGCTCGGAGCGCAGGCCCGGCAAGTGCTTTCGATGACACTTCGGGAAGGGCTCTTAATGGCTGGAATTGGCGTCGCGGCCGGTGCGGCGGCCGCACTCGGTCTAACGCGGTTCGTCAGCGCGATGCTGTATGGGCTCAAGCCGTCCGATCCGGCGACGCTCGTGGGCGCGAGCTTGCTGCTGCTTGCGGTCGCGACGCTGGCCGGTTGGCTCCCGGCTAGAAGGGCTTCGCGGGTAGATCCCATGGTTGCCTTGCGACACGAATAACAAATCGGCCGCCTGCGGAGATTACCTTGAACTTCTACATATCCATTTCGTATAATACGTAGAAGCATAAGGTATCGCCCATGGGGAATCCATGCCGGGAGAAGCTATGAACTGGTGGCGGCGACTGACAAACCGGAAGCGCCTGGAAAGGCAACTACAGGCGGAACTTCAATATCATCTGGAACGGCAGGTTGCGGACAATCTTCATGCGGGCATGACCGAACAGGCGGCGCGGCGGCGTGCTTCCCTGCAATTTGGCGGAATCGAACAAATCAGAGAAGACTGCCGGGACGCGCGCGGCACGCGATGGGTAGAAAGAACGTTTCAGGATATTCGATTCGCCTGGCGGACTCTGCGCAAGAGTCCGGGTTTCACAATTGCGGCGCTCTCTACGCTGGCGCTGGGGATTGGCGCGAACACGGCAATTTTCAGCGTAATTAATGGAGTAATTCTTCGCCCGCTGCCGTACCGCGATCCCAGCCGTTTGGTTGCCGTCGAGGAACAGGAGCGCGCGTCGGGAGAAAACTTTGCCTTTTCGTATCCGGATTTTTTAGACTGCAAGCGCGCGAGCCGGTCTTTTCAGGGCAGTGCGGCGTGGCGCAACCTAGGCGTAAACGTCACTTCGCCGGCCGAACCGGAGTATGTTCGCGCCCTGCAGGTTTCGGCAGGGTTTTTGTCTGTCCTCGGCATAAAACCGATCCGGGGCCGTGAGTTTCAGCCCGAGGAGGACCAGCGCGGAGCGACGCCCGTCGCCATGATCGGGTATTCGCTTTGGCAGGAACGGTTTGGTGGAAAGCCGGATGCGATTGGCGCGACGCTGGTGGCCAGCGGCAAAGGCTACACCGTGATCGGCATCTTGCCTGCAAATTTCCGCTTTCTCAGCGATCGCGAAATCCTCATACCCATTGGTCAGAACGACACCATGGCTACGCAGAAGCGCGACATGTACTCGGGCATTCAAGCCGTCGCGCGGTTAAAGCCGGGAGTGACACTCAAGCGGGCCAATTCGGAATTGAAAGCGATCGGACGGCGGCTCGCTCGTGAGTATCCGGACACGAACACGAACATGACATTTGGCGCGGAGCCTCTGAAGCAGCAGGTAGTTGGCGATGTCGGCTCGACTCTTTTTCTCCTTGCGGGAGCTGTTGCGCTGGTGCTTCTCATCGCATGCGCAAACGCTGCGAACCTTTTTTTGGCAAGATCTCTTTCACGATCCCGCGAATTCGCGATCCGGACGGCCATTGGTGCGGGGCGAGGAAGACTGATCCAGCAGCTTCTTACCGAGAGCGTATTGCTCAGTCTGACCGGCGGAGCTATCGGCCTGGGAATGGCTGCCGGGGCGACCGGCTGGGCGCTGCGGCGGCTGCCTGACTGGTTGCCGCGAACGCAGGAACTGTCCCTGGACGGGCGTGTCCTTCTGTTCACGCTGGTCGCCTCAGTAGTTACCGGTATCGTTTTTGGGCTCGCGCCGGCACTTCGACGGCAATTCAGTCTGGAAAGTGAATTACGGCAGGGAGCGCGAGGGACAAGTCGCGGCATTTGGCGCTTGCAGGGCAGCTTTGTCGTCGCCGAATTGGCTCTGGCTCTGGTACTGCTTACCGGAGCCGGGCTCATGATGCGCACCATTCTGCGGCTGTGGGCAGTGAATCCAGGCTTCGACCCACAGCACGTCCTGGTGATGACGGTAGGGCTGTCCCCTGAGGCTGTGAGTAGTCCTGCGCTGATGCGCAACGCGTGGAGGGGAATTCTCGAACGTGTCCAGAGCACGCCCGGTGTGAAAACAGCCGCGCTCGATTCACTGGTGCCCCTGGATGGAAACAGTCAAAAGCTTGCGTACTGGACCACCCCTGAGACAGCGGCTCCCCAAAATGCGTCAATGGCTTGGGCCTATTCGCCGACCCCGGATTATTTGCGCACGATGAAGATCCCGTTGCTGCGCGGCCGTTTCTTCACCGCGCAAGATAGAGTCGGTAACCAGCCCGTTATCGTTATCGATGAAACGCTGGCGAAGCGCGTCTTCCCTGGCAAGGATCCTATTGGGAGCGAACTATCGATTCAGTTGCTGGGACGCGCGCGCATTGTCGGAGTGGTGGGAGCCATCAAGCACCAGAGTCTGGATGAGGACGCGTATGGACCGCCCGAGCCGGCGATCTACGTCCCCTTCCTGCAGTTTCCAGACGAGCTCATGTCCATGACGCAGAGCGGAATGAACCTTCTGGTCCGCACCTCCATCAGTCCGATATCTGTTATTCAGGCGGTGAAACAGAGCGTTCTCGGGCCAACCCGCGATCAGCCGGTTCGGGATGTTCTCACTATGGAGCAAGTCATTGGCGCTTCGATAGGGAAGAGGCGGGGAATGCTATACCTACTGAGCATTTTTGCCGGCGTGGCGCTGGTACTCGCTTCGGTAGGCATTTACGGGGTGATTTCCTATTCGATGGGCCGCCGCGTGCAAGAGATCGGCATTCGGATGGCGCTCGGAGCACGGCCGTCTCAGGTTCTGCGCCTGATCGTACGGCAAGGCATGCGTATGGTGCTGATAGGTGTTGTAACCGGCGCTGTTGTTTCGCTTGCGCTCGCGCGCTTAATGACCAAGCTTCTATACGGCGTCAGTCCGACGGACCCAGTGACCTTCGCCGTAGTTGCGATCGCGCTGTGCGGCGTGGCATTTGCCGCGGTCTACATTCCAGCGCGGCGAGCCGCCGGTATCGATCCAGTACAAGCGCTGCGGCACGAGTAACAACCGCGCAATCAGCCAGGCAACAACAGCCTCCGCCTATTTCCAACGCTGGGGAATCCCTATGCGCTATTTTTCGTCTTCCTGGCTCTTCACGAACTCCAGGATGTCGAAACGCTTCACTTCGCGATCGGGGAAGAAGCTGTTGATGGCCGCTTGCTCGTCATCGAATATTTCGAAGACCGTGGTGAGCTTCGTCAGCACCAGCAGTTGGATGTTGCGCTTGGTGACGTTGAGCAATTTCATTGCCCCTTCCGCTTTCTCGGTCTCCGAGTGACCGATCACGAGGGTTCCCAACCCGGTGCTGTCGATAAAATCCACCTGTTTGAGATTCAGGATTACGTTCTTGACTTTCTGGTCGGCCAACTGCGTGAACCTGCGGCGCAACTCGGTTGACTCGGGGCCGGCGACCAGGCGGCCATTCACGTCGAGAATGACAATTCCTTCCACTTCTCTCCGCTGCACCTCAAGAGCCATATTGGTCCTCTCACTATAGCTTGTTTGTGAGAGCCGAACAGATTTGGTAAAAATGCGGGGAGAAGGTTGACGTGGGCCGGAGTAGAGTGGAGATTACGATTCGGCGGCGAAAGGGCTAGGGAGGGAAGCTCAATTGTTTGAGTATGCTCTGGCGGCTTTATTGCAAGCCCAGGCTTCGGGGCTTCCCATGCACCGGATTGCGAACATTTTCAAGCCGCTCGCGACGCCGGCCGAATCGGAATATCACATTGCGGTGTTCGTACTGGCAATTACCGGCGCCATCTTTGTGGTAGTTGGGGCTTTGATTATCTCGACGCTGATCCGCTTTCGCCGCCGGAGCGACGACAATTCCCATCAGGAACCGCCGCAAGTATACGGAAGCAATCAAATCGAGGTTGCGTGGACGGTGATTCCAATTCTGATCGTGTTTGTGCTGATCGGCGTTTCGGCGCGCGTGATCGCCGGCGTGGAAAATGCGAGTCCGCCGGCTTCGACCCTGCATATCACGTTAATCGGCCATCAATGGTGGTGGGAAGTGGAGTATCCGGATTTCAAACTCATCACCGCGAACGAAATCCACGTTCCCGCGTCCCCGGACGGCAAAACAGCGACCTATCTGAACCTGCAGAGCATGGACGTGATTCATAGCTTTTGGGTGCCGCAACTTTCCGGAAAAACGGACCTGATCCCGAATCGCACAAATTATACGTGGATCGATCCGCGAGAGCCGGGGATCTATCTGGGTAACTGCGCCGAATATTGCGGAACGCAGCACGCGAATATGCTGCTTCGAGTGATTGCCCATAAGCCCGACGATTTTGAGAAATGGGCGGCAGAGCAGCAGAAGCCGGCCGAGGACGATCCGCAATTGAGCGAAGCAAGGGCGGCGTTCGAATCGCTCGCGTGCGTAAATTGCCACGCCGTAAGAGGGACAGCCGCGGTGGGCAAGGTGGGTCCCGATCTGACCCATTTGATGAGCCGCCAAACGATTGGAGCCGGCGTGCTGACGAATACGCCGGAGCACTTGCGGGCCTGGGTGAACGATCCCCAGCAGGCCAAGCCGGGTTGCATGATGCCCAGCATGAAACTGACGAGCCCGCAATTGGATCAAGTTGTTTCGTATTTGGAGTCGCTGAAATAGCGCGGATCTGTTATGGCATCCATCGACTATCCACTCGAACATCCCAGAATAAAAGGGCGGGAATTCTCGTTTTCCGAGACGCTTTACAAGTGGGTAGCGACGGTCGATCACAAGCGGCTGGGGCTGATGTATATCACCTCCGCGCTGTTGTTTCTGGTGATCGCGGGATTAATGGCGTCCGCCATGCGAATCCAGCTAGCGGTCCCGAATAATCATTTTGTCGGACCGGAAACCTTCAACCGGCTTTTCACCATGCATGGGACCACGATGGTTTTCCTGGTCGGAATGCCCATTGTGGCTGGATTTTCAAACTATCTGGTGCCGCTGATGATCGGCGCGCGCGACATGGCGTTTCCGCGGCTGAACGCCTTCGGATTTTGGATGTTCCTGTTCGGCGGCTTGCTGCTGTATTACAGCTACTTCGGAGGCGGCGGCCTGTCCGGCGCCGGATCCGCTCCGGACGTGGGCTGGTTTGCCTATGCGCCCTTGACTTCGAGCGCGTTCTCGCGTGGTCACGCGACCGATTATTGGGCGTTGGGAATTCTGGCTGCGGGGATCGGAACTGTGGCAAGCGCGATCAACGTGATCGCCACTACCCTGTGCCTGCGCTGTCCTGGAATGACGCTCCGGAAAATGCCTATGTTTGTGTGGGTGATGCTGATCGATTCGTGGATGATCCTGCTCGCCTTCCCGCCGCTGACCGCTGCCCAGGTCATGCTCGAGCTCGACCGGTATCTAGGCGCGAATTTCTTCAACACGCAAGCGGGCGGCTCCGCGGTTCTCTGGCAGCACTACTTCTGGATTTTTGGGCATCCGGAAGTCTACATCCTCATCTTTCCCGCCTTCGCTATTGTTTCCGAAGTAATCCCCATTTTTTCACGCAAACCGCTATTCGGCAGGCCCGCCATGGTCGGTGCTGTCGTCGCCATCGGATTCATCAGCATGGGAGTGTGGGCGCATCATATGTTCGCGGTGGGCATGACTTCCTGGGCGAATACTTTTTTCGCCGCCTCCAGCATGCTGGTGGGCGTTCCGACCGGAATCAAAATCTTTAACTGGACGGCGACCATGTACGGCGGCAAAATCCGTTTCGCGACGCCGATGATGTTCTGTTGCGCCTTCCTACTCCAATTCCTGGTTGCGGGTTTGACCGGAATCATGCTTGCGGTAACGCCGTTCGACTGGCAGCTCCACGATTCCTACTTCGTAGTGGCGCATTTCCATTTCACGTTGATCGGCGGGCTGGTCTTCGGCGTATTCGCGGGCATCTATTACTGGTTCCCGAAAGCGATCGGCAGAATGCTGAGCGAGAAGCTCGGCAAGTGGCACTTCTGGCTGTTTTGTATCGGATTCAATATGACTTTCATCCCGTTGCACTTTGCGGGCATGCTTGGGATGCCGCGCCGCGTCTATACCTACGCGCCGGGCCGAGGCTGGGAGGTGTGGAACCTGATCGCGAGTATCGGAGTGCTTTTCCAGGCGGCTGGAATCCTTTGTTTTATTTGGAACGTAGTTCGATCGAGCATCAAAGGCGAGATCGCCGGCGACGATCCCTGGGACGGTTGGACGCTCGAATGGGGTACTTCGTCTCCGCCCCCTGAGTACAATTTCGAAAAACTTCCTGTCGCGCGCAGCAGCCGTCCGTTGTGGGATTTGAAGCACCCGCAAGATCCCGACTGGAAATACGAATAGAGGAAACGATGGCAGCTTCTATTGCAGTACCGCCAAGCGCCGCCGCTCTCGAGAGCCATTGGAAAATGCCCGACCGGGGCATGATTGGGATCATATTCCTGATCGTCACCGAGACCGTGCTCTTCTCAATGTTCGTCATCGCCTACCTGATCTACATCGGCAAGAGCCTGACCGGGCCGTATCCAAAAGATGTGCTGGACATACCGGTGGTGGCCACCATCTGCTTGTTGTCCAGCAGTTTGACGATTGTTTTCGCGGAACACGCTTTGAAGCACAACCATCTGGGACGATTCAAGCTGTGGTGGACCGCCACCATTCTGCTTGGCCTGGAGTTCCTGACGGCCACCGGCCTGGAATGGCGCGAGCTGATCTATAAAGATCACCTCACGATCAGCACGAATCTGTTCGGCACAACTTTTTATTCGCTGGTCGGCTTGCACGCCAGCCACGTGATTGTCGGATTGACGTTTCTGCTGCTGGTGATGATTGTGACGCTGCTGGGATTCCCGATTCAGACCCAACTCCGGCGCGTGCTGTTTCTTTCCTGGTACTGGCACTTTGTGGACGCGGTGTGGGTGATTGTGTTCACCGTGGTTTATGTGATCGGCAGATAGAGAATTGCGATTATGGCGCATGAGACCCATCACGGAGAGGCGGGAGAACGGAGCGAACAGACGCACATCGAGATGCCCGCGCCCACGTTCTGGCCCATGGTGTTTGCGTTCGGCATAACGCTGCTGTTCGCGGGCCTGGTCACGCAGTGGGTAGTGAGCGCCGTGGGTCTGGTCATCGCCGTTCGCAGCGCAGTGGGATGGTGGCGCGATGTTATCCCAAGCGAAGAGCACGAGGAGGTTCCCATAGAACCGCATCTGCGCCCGGCCCCGATTATGGTGGAGACGCGGTCGGTTGTTCGTTTGAAAGTGGGCGAAGGCGGCCATCGGGTGCGCATTCCCGAACAAATTCATCCCTACTCGGCGGGCTTCTGGGGCGGTTTGGCGGGCGGCGCCGCGATGGCCGCCCTCGCCTGCTTGTACGGGCTGATTGCACAGCACAGCATCTGGTATCCCATCAACTTATTGGCGGGAGCCGTCATCCCCTCGATGGGCGATGCGACCCTCGAGCAATTAAGGCAGTTCAACGGACTGGCATTCTTGGCGGCCTTGGTCGGACATAGCGTGATCTCGACTCTCGTCGGCGTGGTTTACGCCGTGATGCTGCCGATGTTCCCCAAATACGCCCCGTTCTGGGCTGGCATTCTGATGCCGCTGTTTTGGAGCGGCCTGGTTGCAACGGTTCTCAACATGGTGAATCCAGTTCTGAACGAGCGCATCAGTTGGCCCTGGTTTGTGGCGTGCCAACTCGGGTTCGGACTAGTGGCGGGCTTCGTGATTGCCCGGAGCACGAGCATTCATACGATGCAATCGTGGGATTTGGCGGAGCGCGCGTTTATCGAGGCGCCGGGCGTACGTACACCGCGCGAGGACGATCGCGAATGATCCGCGCCTGGTCGCGCTTGAGTTCACCAAATTGCCTGGGCGTCCGGCGCGGGCTTCAACTCGGCGTGCTTCTGCTAACTTTCTTCGCAGCCGGCTGCGAGCCTTGGGGCAAGCCGAAGGCTGAGCCGGTTTCAGCGGAAAATATGACGGATTTTCAGACACTCTTCAGCGAGAACTGTTCTGGATGCCACGGCATTGACGGAAAGAGCGGTCCGGGAAGGCTGCTGAACAATCCGTTGTATCTGGCGCTTATTCCGAAAGAAACTTTGCGACAGACTATCGAAAATGGACGTCCCGGAACCGCAATGCCGCCTTGGGCGCGCAGCCAGGGAGGACCGCTTTATCCGAAACAGGTAACCGCGCTGGTAAACGGGATTGAGCAGAATTGGGCGAAGCCGGTGAATTTGCCGTCGCTTCCGGCTTACGCCGCCGGGAATGAGACCGGAGACGCGGCTAGCGGCAAGAAGCTTTTTCTAAGGGATTGTTTCATGTGCCATGGCCAGGGCGCGCCGATCGGACCGGTTACTAATCCGTCTTACCTCACGCTCAGCAGCAATCAGCTTCTGCGGACCTCAATCATTGTCGGGCGACCCGATTTGGGAATGCCGGATTATCGCAATCTGAACCTTGGACATGCGTTGAGCGAAAAGAATGTAACGGACCTGGTTGCCTACTTGGCATCGCTGCGGCCAGCCAGCATGAGTTCCGATCAAGGAGGTGGAAAATGACCGGAGGAGAACGAGACCGGAGCGAGCAAAGCGCGAAAGCTCCCACGCGGCGCGATTGGCTGTTCGGGGCGGGCGTGGCGCTGAACGTGGCCGCCGGCGTGTTGCTGGCGATACCTTTGGTTGGATTCGTATTCTCGAGCTTCGTCGAGCGCAAAGATCCACGCGATTGGATTTCGCTGGGAGCGCTCGAGAACTACCCGGAAAAGGCGACGCGAATCGCGACGTATCGAAATCCCTATACTCGTCCATGGGATGGCCAGACCGCGGACATTCCCTGCTGGGTGCGCCACGTGCAAGGGAATCAATTTCAGATTTTCGCGATCAACTGCACGCACCTGGGGTGTCCGGTGCGCTGGTTCCAGGAGTCCGGATTATTTCTTTGTCCGTGCCATGGCGGAGCGTATTACGAAGACGGAGAGCGCGCCGCGGGTCCGCCGCCGCGGGGTTTATACCAATACCATTACAAAGTCGAGAAAGGCGAACTGTGGGTGAAGGGCGGAGAAATGCCGACACTTTCGAATCCGGTGTAGAGCGGGAGCCGATGGCATGAACTGGTTACGCAACGCGGCGGTCTGGCTCGATGACAGGCTGCATCTTACGGCGCTCTACGCCTCGACAGCCGGACACGAAGTTCCGGCGAGCGCCGGGAGTTGGTTCTACGTCTTCGGCAGCGCGACGCTGCTGTGCTTCATCATTCAGGTCATCACGGGCGCCTGCCTCGCGTTCGTTTACATTCCTTCGACGAACGAGGCGTACACCAGTCTTCAGTATCTGAATCACGCGCAATTCTGGGGCTGGTACTTGCGCGCGGTACACAACTGGGGATCGAATTTCATGGTGGCGATCATGACGCTGCACATGATTCAAGTATTTCTATTCGGCGCGTATAAGTACCCGCGCGAACTGACTTGGGTGAGCGGCGTATTTTTGTTGCTCTGCACGCTGGCGATGGCGTTCACGGGACAGGTCATGCGCTTCGACCAGGACGCATATTGGGGCCTGACCATCGGCGCTTCGATTACCGGACGCGTGCCGTTGATCGGTTCGCAGCTCGTTCATCTTCTGCTGGCCGGGCCTATAATCGCGGGCGAAACGCTGTCCCGGTTTTTCACGCTGCACGTGTTTATTATTCCGGGATTGATTATCGCCATCGTCAGCATGCACTTGCGGCTGGTGTTGACCAAAGGCATCAATGAATATCCGAAGCCGGGGCATCCGGTTCACAAAGCGACTTACGACGCGGAATACGCCGATATTTTGCGGAAAGAGGGCGTACCGTTCGTGCCTCACGCGATCGGTAAAGACCTGATTTTCGCCGGCATCGTAATCGCCGGCATTCTGGGCTGCGCGCTGGCCTTTGGACCGAAAGGCCCGGGCGGCCCGCCGAACCCTACGTTGGTCGACACGAATCCGAGACCCGACTTTTATTTTCTTTCCATTTTTGCGGCGCTTGCGCTATTGCCGGATTGGATGGAAGTGCTGGTGCTGTTTGCCGCGCCGGCGCTCATGGTTCTTTTCCTGCTGGCGCTTCCATTTATATCGGGAACGGGAGAGAAAAGTGCGCGGCGTCGTCCGGTGGCCGTGCTGTCGGTGGTTTTCATCATGCTGGTGATTGGCGTCCTGACGTATATGGGCGGGACGTCGCCCTGGTCGCCGAAGATGTCCGCCTGGAGCGCGGACGCGATTCCGGTTCAATACGTCAAGGGACGGACACCGCTCGAGCTGCATGGCGCGGTCGTATTCCAGAACAAGCAATGCCGCAACTGCCATTCTTTGGGTGGTCATGGCGGGCTTCGGGGGCCCGCGCTTGATGCGGTGGCGACGCGGCTGACCAGGAGCGAGATGATTCGCCAGGTGATTCAGGGCGGAGGAAACATGCCCGCTTACGGGAAGAAGCTGAGTCCCGCGGAAGTGGACGCGCTGGTATCTTTCCTGCAAACTCTGAGGCCCCGTAACGTGCCGCCGGTGCACAATTCGAACCAGCCTCGGAACCATTTGCCTCGCGATGTGGCTATGGCGAAGCCTCCGCTCGCCGGGGGCGGGCGCTAACGCAAGTGGATTCGGTTGCCGGTGCCGCGCTGGCCTCCTGGACGCTTAATCCGTGGCTGATCGCGCTGCTGCTCGCGACGGCGGCAATCTATCTGCGCGGCTGGATTCGCGGCCGGCGGCTGTTCCAACACGAGCGGGATTATTCGCGGCTGAGTGCTTTCTTTTGCGGATTGATGGTGCTGTTCCTCGCGCTGGATTCGCCGCTGGATGCGTTTGACAGCCTGTTTCTTTCGGCGCATATGACGCAGCATCTTCTTCTGCTGATGGTCGCGCCGCCTCTTATTCTGGTCGGATATCCCATGCTGCCGCTGCTGCGCGGGTTGCCCAAGCGCTTTGTGAAGGAGGGACTCGGCCCATTTCTATCATGGCCGCTGTTGCAGCGGGTAATGAGACGCCTGGTCTGGCCGCCTGTGGCATTTTCGGCTTTTGTCGTGAGCACCATTTTCTGGCATTTGCCGAAATTTTACGAGCTCGCCGTGCGTTCGCCCTCATGGCATGGCGCTCAGCATGCGTTCTTCTTCTGGACCGGAATTCTGTTCTGGTGGCCCGTAGTGCAGTTCGGGCCCGGAAAGCCGCGCTGGCCGCGGGGATTGGTGATTCCACATCTGCTTCTGGCGGACATTTTCAACACTGTGTTGTCGGCATTTTTCGTGTTTTCGGGCCGGTTACTTTATCCTTCCTACGCGGCTGTCCGTGCAAGCCGGATGAGCGCTCAGGACGATCAGACGCTCGCGGGACTCATTATGTGGGTTCCCGGATCGATCATTTATCTCATCCCGGCGTTCGTGATTGTAGTGAGGCTGTTGTCGGGAACCCAGGTGAGGCGGACCACCACTGTTGTGAAGCGAGTGCGGAAAACGCGGCAGCGCCCGCTGGTTAAGCGATTCAACCTTCCAAAGTGGAGGCGCGTGGCGCAGGTTGCCATGTTGCTGTTAGCGATAGCGATCATGGTCGATGGATTTTCCGGATCGCAAGTCGCGCCAATGAATCTGGCGGGAGTTCTGCCGTGGATTCATTGGCGGGCGCTTTCGATATTGGCGCTGCTGGTGGCGGGAAATCTGTTCTGCATGGTTTGCCCATTCACGCTCGCGCGGGACATTGGACGAATACTTCTTCCGGCAAAGCTGCGATGGCCCCGTCGGCTGAGAACGAAATGGCTGCCACTGGGGCTGATCGCGGTCTATTTGTGGGCGTATGAAGCATTCGGTCTATGGAACAGCCCCTGGCTGACGGCCTCCGTAATTGCCGGGTACTTCATCGCCGCTGTGGCGATCGACGGCGTGTTTCGCGGCGCGAGCTTTTGCAAATACGTCTGCCCGATCGGCCAGTTTCACTTTGTAGCCTCTCTCGTATCGCCCCGCGAAGTACGAGTGCGCAGTTCCGCGGTTTGCAAAACGTGCCGGACCCACGATTGCATTCGCGGCAACCAAAATGCGCGCGGATGCGAGTTGTATCTTTTCCAGCCGAAAAAATCCGGGAATCTGGATTGCACCTTTTGCCTCGATTGCGTGAAGGCATGTCCCCACGACAATGTCGGCATCCTGCCAACGGCGCCCGCCGGCACGCTGCTTGGCGATCCCTATCGGTCGTCGATCGGAAGATTGTCGAAGAGAACCGATCTGGCCGCTTTGGCGCTGCTGATTGTGTTCGGCGCATTTGTGAATGCGGCGGGAATGGTGGCTCCGGTCATGATGTGGGAGCATGGGTGGCACGCTCGGCTGGGCGCGCGCTCGATGCCCGCGATCGTCGGAGCGGTTTCCGTTTTAGGCCTGCTGATTGCGCCCTTGCTCGCGTTTGCGATATGCGCTGGATTCAACCGGCTGCAAGGACGTGGGCTGGATCTGGCGCGGAGGTTCGTGTTTACCCTGGTTCCCGTCGGAATTGCGATGTGGGCGGCGCACCTCCTGTATCACTTCGCGACGGGCTGGGGCGGACCGTGGATTCACGTCCAGGCAATCCCGGCGTGGCTTACGTCCGCGCAAATCGTGTTGCTTGACGCAGGCGTGCTGCTGACGCTCTACGTTGGCTGGCGGGTAGCATTGCAGTCTGCCGGGCGGGCGCGAACGGCTATCGGACTGCTGGCGCCCTGGGCCGGACTTGCGTGTACTCTGTACGGAGTGGGGGTCTGGATTCTATTTCAACCGATGCAGATGCGCGGCATGCTGCCCTGACGCGGCGGCTTTCTTGGGTGGCCTTGCTCTTCGCGCCGGCAGTGCTGTTGGCCGACGGCGGCACGCTCCAGTTGCGTAAACCAGCCGGTCCGTGGATCGTCACGGTCTTCAGCACGCCTGTTCCGTTGAGAGTGGGCGTCGCGGATCTGAGCGTCATGGTGCAACGCGCCAACGACCGCGATTCCGTGCTGGACGCTCAAGTGAAGCTGCATCTGACAAGATCCTCCGCGTCCAATGTTGTGGAGATTGTCGCTCCCGCCACGCGCGCGCAAGCGAGTAATAAGTTGCTATATGCGGCCCGCGTCACGCTGCTCTCCTCCGGGATGTGGCGGCTCGAAGTAGATGTGGCGCGGCAAGGCTCCGCTGCGCTGGTTTCGGGAGACCTGAATGTATTGCCGCCGCAGCCGCCCATGAAGGCGCGCTGGCCCTATTTCGTAATGGTCCCGTTGTTTGTACTGCTATTTGCGGTCAATCAGTGGCTCAAAAAAAGCCGGCGGCTCAGACGCCCGCGAGCACGGCCATAGCGGCGTTGCGACCGTTTATCGCAATTACGCTGCCGCCCGGATGAGTGCAAGCGCCACACAAGTAAACGCCGGGCATAGGCGTTTTGGCCCGAAGACGATTGCTCCACATATATGGCGGCAGGCATTCCCCCTGGAAGATGTGACCGCCGGTGAGACCAACTTTCTTTTCGATATCGGGCGGCCCCAGCGCCTCAGCATCGATCACGCAATTGGGAATATTGCTGCAGAAACGAGCCAACGCTTCGAGAGCGCGATGCTTCGCCGTCTCACGATGCTCATCCCACGCGCCTTCTGAAAACCGGTAAGGCACATATTGCGAGAAGACGCTCATGGTGTGCGTGCCTTCGGGCGCTACGTTTTGGTCGTGGACGCTTTGGAAGTAAAGCTCAGTCCAGAGACGGTCCGGCAATTGACCGCGGCGCGCAGCGGCATAGCTCGTTTTCCACTCATCCTTAGTCAACGGAGTGTTGATCTGCCCGAAGTGATGAGGCTCGCAAAAGCCCGGGCGCGCGCGGAAATTAGGCAGCTCGCGGAGCCAGACATTCAGCTTGAGCGTGCAGCCTTCGATAGGAATGGATTCAACTTGACTGCGCCAACTCTTATCCGCCGCCTCTCCCAAAAGACGCAGAGTTGCGCGCGGGTCCGCATTTGAGATGACCACCGGAGCCGATATGCGCTCTCCGCTTTCGAGCAAGACACCTTCGCCTGGAAGAATGCGCGCTACGGAGACGCCGGAAGCAATCGCCGCTCCGGCATTTTGCGCGGCATCGGCCAGAAAAAACGAGACCATGCCCATGCCGCCTTTTACATAGCCCCACATTCCGGGTAAGCCGCCGAGCCTTCCGGAAGAATGATGAAATCGAATCGATGCGGTTCCCGGATCGAACGGACTGGCATTCGTCCCAATAACGCCTTGTCCAAGATAAGCGATTTGCAGGCGCTCGTCTGAAAGGTAGCGTTCGACAAACTCCGCCATCGACCATTCAAACAGCAGCGCGCGAGCTTCCTTATCGCCGCCGAGACGATCCTCCAGTGCTTCGCGCGTGGGCGGCTCGCCAATCCAAACGTCATGCTCGTCCGCTGGGCGAAGAGCGTCGCGCAGCCGTCGAATCACATCGCTCATGGCGCGCCAGCCTTTCATATCGTGCGGAGAAAAGCGCGCCAGTTCGGCTTCACAACGCTCGTCGTCTTCGTAAAGCTGAATGCTGCTGCCGTCCTCAAAAGGAACAAAAAGGCCGTTGATCGCCGGAGTCCAGCAATAGCCGAATTCCGCCAGCTTCAACTCTTCGATAACCAGCGGATGCAGCAGACCGGCAAGATAGGCGCACGGAGACATGCGAACGCCGGGCCAAGGTTCTTCAAGCGTGCAAGCGCCCCCAATGCGCTCACGGCTTTCGAGCACCAGAACGCGCTTACCCGCGCGCGCCAGATAAGCGGCGCAGGCAAGTCCGTTGTGTCCGGCGCCTACGATTACCGCATCCCAATGGCGACCGGCAAGCTCATGGATCGGAGCCGGAAGACCGATGAGGCCGAGGGATTGGATGGCGGAACGGGAATTGGCGGGCTGAATTAGGCGGGAAGCTTTGCGCTGTGTCGCAGCCACACTCCCCAGAATACGTTAGGACTTGATATGCGGTAATTCTGATAACTTATAAACTATGACGGAGCTATTGGAAAGGGCTTTGAGGAAACTCGCCGAGTCCCCTCCCGATACGCAAGACGCCATAGCTTCGCAAATCATCGATAGTCTAGCCGATGACCAGGCTTGGGAAGCAAGCTTTGCGCGCGATCCAGAGAGACTGTCAAGACTTGTGCAGGACGCTGAGAACGAGATCAGGCGTGGTGAAACCCGGCCGCTCGACGAGTTGCTTTGATCTCATCGCGGACCACTCGGGCATTCCGCGACGGCTTTGCCAAATTGCCTGAAGAGATAAAGCGACATGCTCGTCGCGCCTACAACGTCTTTCGCCGCAATCCTTATCATCAGAGCTTACAGTTCAAAAGGCTGAAAGATCACGAGCGGGTTTTCTCGGTTCGCATTGGACTGCATTACCGAGCGCTTGGTCTACTCGAAAACGACGACACCATTGTTTGGTTCTGGATCGGAAGCCACGCCGATTACGACCGGCTCATTTGAAGATCTCGGAGCGGCCGGAGGAGCCTAGCCACCCCATGGGGCCCTTTACGCCGTCCTTTGCGCTTCCGCTTTCCCGCCGCTGGCAATCGCCGCTTGCGCTGCCGCGAGACGCGCGATCGGCACACGATACGGTGAGCACGAAACGTAATTCATGCCGATCCGGTAGCAGAATTCAACCGAACTCGGCTCGCCGCCGTGCTCGCCGCAGATGCCGACTTCGAGGTCGGGCCGCGCCTTGCGACCCAATTTGACCGCATACTCGATGAGTTTCCCGACGCCCTCTTGTTCCAGCACCGCGAACGGATCGGCCTTGAAAATTTTCAGGTTTTCGTACTGCTTCGAGAACTTAGTGTAATCGTCGCGCGAAAGACCCATTGTGGTCTGCGTCAGATCGTTGGTGCCGAAGCTGAAGAAATCAGCCTCTTTCGCGATTTCGTCGGCGGTCAGTGCCGCCCGCGGAATCTCGATCATGGTTCCGACGTAGTATTTGAGATCCTTCATGCCGGCCGCGCCGAGAACTTCGTCCGCGATACCGACCACCAGCGCTTTCTGATTCTCCAGCTCCTTGACATTGCCAACCAGAGGAATCATCACTTCGGGAATCACGTTGACGCCCTTCTTCGCCACCTGGACAGCGGCCTCGAAGATTGCCCGCGCCTGCATTGCGGTGACTTCCGGATAGGTGATGCCGAGCCGGCAGCCGCGATGCCCGAGCATCGGATTAAACTCGTGGAGTTCCTCCACGCGCTGGAGTAATTCGGGTAAATGCTTCTTCAACTCGCCTACGGTGACTCCGTAAGCCGCGGCCATTTCTTTCTTCTCTTTTGAAGAAGCGCCCGGAAGTTTGGCGAGATCGACCATGACATTCTCGCGCTTCGGCAGAAATTCGTGCAGCGGCGGATCGAGCGTGCGGATGACGACCGGAAACCCGTCCATCGCTTGAAACAGGCCGGCGAAATCCCTGCGCTGCATGGGGAGAAGCTTCTGCAAAGCTTTCTTGCGCGTTTTTTCATCGCGGGCCAGAATCATGGCCTGCATGTGCGGGATGCGGTCTTCCGCAAAGAACATGTGCTCCGTGCGGCAAAGGCCGATTCCTTCAGCGCCGAAAAGTCGCGCTTGTTTCGCATCGCGTGGAATGTCGGCGTTGGCGCGCACGCCAAAATTGCCGCGAAACTCGTCGGCCCACTCCATGAACGTCGCGAAGTAATGCGATTTCGGGTCGGGTTCGTTGGTTTTGCATTGCCCCAGATAGACTTCGCCAAGCGTCCCGTCGAGCGAGATCCAATCGCCCTCATTCAGCATGAGTTTTTTGCCCTCGAAGAGAATCGTGGCCTGCTTCTTCGCTTCATCAACCGAAACCGATGACGCGCCGACTACGCATGGCCGGCCCATGCCGCGGGCCACTACAGCCGCGTGACTCGTAAGTCCGCCGACAGCGGTGAGAATTCCTTTAGAAACGTCCATGCCATGAATGTCGTCAGGCGTGGTCTCTTTCCGGACCAGCACGACCGGGCCGCCGGCCGCCAGTTCCACAGCGTCTTCCGAAGAAAATGCGACGCGCCCCACGGCTGCGCCCGGCGATGCGGGAAGACCGCTCGCTATCTTCCGTAAACCCTTGCGCATGGCTGGATCGAGCACCGGATGCAGCAATTGATCGAGCTGATTCGGCGCGACGCGCTGCACGGCCTCTTTCTTCGAGATGAGACCTTCTTCGACCATATCGACCGCCGCGCGCACGGCTGCCGGTCCCGTCCGTTTGCCATTGCGCGTCTGAAGCATGAACAGGCCGCCGTCTTCAATCGTGAATTCAAAATCCTGCATATCGCGATAATGCTTCTCAAGATTGGCAGTAATCTCGCGAAGCTGCTTGTACGCTTCGGGCATTACCTGTTCGAGTTCGGCGATGGGCTGCGGCGTGCGGATTCCAGCCACCACATCCTCCCCTTGGGCGTTCACCAGAAACTCGCCATAGAATGTCTTCTCGCCGGTAGAAGGATTGCGCGTAAAACCGACGCCGGTGCCTGAGTTTTCGCCCATATTCCCGAACACCATGGCTTGCACATTCGCGGCTGTGCCGATCGAATCGGGAATCTTTTCCATGCGGCGGTAATAGATTGCTTTGGGCGTGTTCCAGGAATTAAATACGGCGTCGCGCGCGAGCGTCAACTGCTGCCGCGGGTCCTGCGGAAAATCTTCGCCAGTCTCTTTCTTCACCAGCTTTTTGTATTCGCCGATTACCGATCTCAAATCTTCGGCTGTGAGATCGGTGTCGAGCTTCGCCCTGATTTTCGCCTTGCGCGTGTCGAAGATGCGATCGAACTTCGCCATGTCGATGTGCAGCGCGACTTCGCCGAACATTTGAATGAAGCGCCGGTAACAGTCGTAGGCGAAGCGCGGATTGCCGGTCTTCTTAGCCAGCGCCTCCGTCGATTCGTCGTTGAGACCCAGATTCAGAATCGTGTTCATCATGCCCGGCATCGAAAACTTCGCGCCGGAGCGCACGCTCACCAGCAGCGGATCGTCGCCCGCGCCCAATTTCTTCCCCATCCGCTTTTCGAGCTTTTCCAAAGCCTGATGGATCTGGTCATCGACTTCCTGCGGCACTCGAGCGCCGTTCTCAAAGAAAAGATTGCAGACTTCAGTCGAAATGGTGAAGCCGGGAGGAACGGGCACGCCAGCCCTGCTCATTTCAGCGAGGCCGGCGCCTTTGCCGCCCAGGGCGTCGCGCATTTTGCCGTCGCCTTCCGCTTTGCCTCCGCCAAACGAGTAAACGTATTTCTTCATTTTTGAATCTTGTCTCCTAATTTTGGATATCGGCGTAGTTACACCTTTGCGCCGCTTGCGCCTTGCGTGACGATTTCGGAAAAGTCGGCGATGGTCGAAAACTCGGTAAGCAGGCTGTCGAGTAAAGCCAGTCGGTTCCGCCGGATCGCCGGATTTGGATCGTTCACAAGAATTTTATCGAAAAAGAGATCCACCCGCGGCCGAAGCGATGCAATCGCGGTCAGCTTCTCGCGATAGGAGGAACTCGCCCGCGCGCTCTCCCGGACACGCACAAACGAATTGTAAAGATCCTGCTCCGGGCCGGGGAATAAAAGGTTTGGATCCGGTGGGCCGGTCTCGTCCACTTGCGCCTGCTTCAGAATGTTTTTGATGCGTTTGAAACTTGCCGCCAGCGGTTCAAAATCCTCAGTCGGACGAACGTCGTGAAGCGCATCGAGGCGGTCCGCAAGATTGGCAAGCCATGTCTCCTCGGGAGCCATAACTGCGCTGACCTCGTCGTATGGGTATCCTTTGATTTCGCGAAGATAGTAGGAGATCCGCTCATTGAGAAAATCGACAAGCGCCGGTTGCCCTTCGACCCGTTTCATTAAGCTGAATGGAAGGCGTGATTCGAAAAGAATCTTAATTACGCCCTGAGCGGCGCGCCGAAGCGCGAATGGATCTCTTGAACCGCTTGGGATCAAACCGATCTTGAAGCACTCCCGTAGCGTGTCGAGTTTGTCGACGATAGAAAGAACTTGTCCTTCAGGTGTGCGCGGAATGGTGTCTTCCATGCTGACCGGCTTGTAGTGTTCGTAAATTGCGCCGGCGACGGATTCGCCTTCGCCCTGCGCGCGCGCGTACAGGCCGCCGACAATACCTTGTAGCTCAGTGAACTCTCTGACCATCTCGGTCGTGAGATCGCATTTGCAAAGCTTAATGGCGCGCTGAACGACAGAGGCGTCTATTTTTGAGCGATGCTCCAGTGCTTTGCAGATTTCCGCCGCGAGCGGTACAAGCCGGCCTACTTTGTCTGCGTAACTTCCCAGTTTTGCCTGAAACGTCACTTTGGCTAGGTCGGGAACACGCGCGGATAGTTTTTTCCGCTGATCCACTTGCCAGAAAAACCGCGCGTCGTTGAAGCGGGCGCGCAGGACGCGCTCATTACCTTGGCGGATCAATCCATCGGGATCGCCATTGGTATTCGTCACCGCGACGAACTCCGGCGCAAGCGAGCCGTCCGCCCGCACGACAGTGAAATAGCGCTGGTGATGGCGCATCACCGTCGAAAGAATTTCCTTCGGAAGCTCCAGATACGACGGATCGAAGCCGCCTCGAATTGCGGTCGGAAATTCCGTCAGATAAACCAGAGTGCGGAGAAGCTCCTCGTCCTTTTGAACATCCGCTCCGAGACCTGTTTCGATGCGCTGCTTGCGCTCCTCCGCACGAACGATCACGAAGTTATCGCGAAGCACATCCATATAAGTTGCGACGGTCACCGGCAACGGCTCTTTTGAACCGAGGATGCGATGGCCGCGGGTTGTATTGCCCGATTTCACCCCCGCGACTTCGAACGAAACAGTTTGAGCGTCCAGAACGGCGGCGATCCAGCGAATGGGCCGGATGAAGCGAAAGCCGCCCTTGCCGGTCCAGGACATGCTCTTCGGAAAATGAACGCCGGCGATGATGCCCGGCAGCTTGCCGCTCAACGCCTGAGCCGCGGATTGGCCTTGTGTGAGCTGATGAAAGACGTAGCGTTCGCCTTTGGCGTCTTGCATTTTGCCCAATTCAGAAATGCTCACGCCCTGCTTGCGGGCAAAGCCTTCGGCAGCTTTTTCGCCCGCCGAAACAGAGGGGCCCGGCAGGATCGTTTGCGTATCCGGCGCTTGGTGTAATAAATTTTCCGCGAATAAGAAAAGACGCCTCGGAGTGCCATCGGTCACCAGCGCGGATCCGCCGAATACGCCGAACGCAGCCTGAAACTTCGCGCGCAAATCCTCGAGCCCCGGCTCGATCATCCAATCCGGGATCTCTTCCGCGCCGATTTCGAGAAGAAAGTCCGGCACTACGCGACCGCCTCTTCAACGGCAAACTGCTGCCGCACCCAGGCCTCCGCGACGCCGACTGCCAGCTTGCGTACGCGCGCGATAATGCCGACCCGCCCGGTGACGCTGATCGCGCCTCGCGCATCCAACAAATTAAAGACGTGGGAGCATTTCAGCACCTGGTCATACGCCGCGAGTACTGGGAAGCGGCGATTTTCGGGCGCGAATCCCGCGAGCAGCTCCGCGCATTCCGCTTCATGCTCGGAAAACAGCCGCCACAGACGATCGACATTCGCCAGCTCGAAATTATAGACCGAAAATTGCTCCTCGTCCGCCAGCCGCACATCCGCATACTTCACGCCCGGCGCCCACTCAATGTCGTAAACGCTATCCACATTCTGCAGAAACGCGGCAATGCGCTCCAGGCCATACGTGATTTCCGCCGGAATCAGATCGAGATCCATGCCTCCGCATTGCTGGAAGTATGTGAATTGCGTAATCTCCAGCCCATCGAGCATCACCTGCCAGCCAACGCCCCACGCGCCCAGCGTTGGCGCTTCCCAGTTATCCTCTTCAAACTTGATGTCATGTTTGCGAAGGTCGATGCCGATCGCCTCAAGGCTGCCCAGATATTGATCGAGCACGTCATCAGGCGTCGGCTTCAGGATGACTTGCAACTGCTGGTGCTTGTAAAGACGATTTGGATTTTCTCCGTAGCGGCCGTCCGCCGGCCGGCGGCTCGGCTGAACATAAGCGACTTTGTAAGGTCTCGGTCCGAGCACGCGCAGAAACGTTTCGGGCGCCATGGTGCCCGCGCCTACTTCAAGGTCATACGGTTCCTGAATAACGGCTCCGCGATCCGCCCAATAGCGCTTCAGCTTGAAAATGGTGTCTTGAAAAGAGTCCATGCGAAGTGTCAGAGACCCTCTAAGAGAGCGGGTGTATGAAAGCGCCGCTCAACGTGCTCTTCCATTTGGCGGATGAGGAACCGCCGTAGATCGAGCGCCGTATCCCGGTTCCAGGTAAGCACTGGAAGATCGGCGATGTGGGCGCGCAGCATGGAGCCTGCCAGATCGCGCGAAAAAGGCGAGAGGCTGCGGTCCGGATGGATTGCGAGGTCGGGCAAGAAGCCGGAGAGTCGCGTAGCCCACAAAGAGAAGTACGTGATTGCGGCCCAGATCGAGCCCGGAGCCCGCTCGTGCATGTAGTCGAGAATAGCCGCCAAAAGCCGAAAAAAACGCTCATTGGGTTCGTTGGGCGGAAGCATGTGGTCGCTCACTTCCGAAACGTAATCGAGGGCCACGCTCGAATCGAAACAGTCGGCCAGATCGAATTGCGATTGCAATAGTTCGCAGGAGTTTAAATTGACCAGTTCGCGCGTTTCCTTTTGCGAATACGATAGATTTATTAGCGACAGCCGCTCCAGCCCGGAACCAAAATTGTTTTTCGGCTTTCTGGCGTGCCTGGCAACTCCACGCAGCTTGCCCTGGTCGCGCGTAAAAAAACTTACGATCAGATCCGACTCACGAAACGGGTATGAGCGCAGAATGTATGCTTCACTCACCCGAGCCGGCATGAGCAATCGTTGTAGAACTCTCAGAGTAGCAAAGTGGCTAAACCGCCTCCTTGTGGAACAATAATGCCTTGCGCGTAAAGATTCTGACGTTGCTGGCCGCGTTCTCGCTCTTCGGCTTTGGCCAGGAATTAAATCGTCCGCCGCGATTGCTGCTTACTCCGCAGCGCCTCAAGCGCTTGCAGCGCGATCGGCAAAGGCAGACTGTTCGTTGGGCGGGTTTTGAGAATCGCATAGAATCGACGCCGGATTCTCCAGAGCGCGGCTTCGAGCTGGCGTTGTACTACGCGGTTACGCGCGACGAAAAGCGCGGCCGTGACGCTATCGCGTGGGCGCTCCAGCATCCTTGTGAACAAAGACAGATCGCGCTGGTGCTCGATTGGTGCGGCAATCTGATTTCAACCGACCAACGGCGTATGCTGACAGCGGCCCGCTGTGTTTCTCCAGGCAGCGGCCCTCCCTACGCGTCGGAGTCTGCCCGCGATCGGCTCTTCATGGCCGTGGCTGCGGGCAAAGAAGACGATCCCCGCGCGGACGCGAGCTTTAAGCAAATCATCTTGAGTTCTCTCGAAAACGGCGGCTTCCTGCATCCGCGCGATCTGTATGCGGCCATCGAATACCTGGATGCCGTGCGGTCCACTCAGCGCATCGACCTGCGCGAAAATGCCCCCGCGTTTTTTTCGGCTCTTCCCGCGGAGTTTCTGCTCTCTATGAAGCCGGAGCAAGTGGAGCATCCGGACTGGATGGCCCACGTTTCCGCCCTGGCGCTCGTCAGCCTCGATCCGAATCTGGATACTTCGCAATTTCTGCAGGGCTGGGCCATGGAAAACCGGCAGATGCTTCGCGACGGCCCGGGTGTCGCATATGAGTTGCTGTGGGCGAACCCGTATTTGCCGGGAATCGGCTATCAGAATCTGGACCCGTGGGTATACGATGCCGCCGGCCGTCTATTTGCGCGCTCGGATTGGAGCTCCGGCGCGTGCTGGATCGGCATAACGAAAGATGGCATTGAGGAAGAAAATTGCCCCGCCGGTTGGCGTGAGCATCAGGTCACGTTCGGACACATGACTCTGGTTCCGATGGCCGGCCCTTGTATCGTCGTGCCGCGCCGAAAGAATAATGAAGTGACGATTCTCTGGAAGCTGCATCCCGATCAAGACGTTTCTCATTGGGAAGAGAAGAAGCGGATGCGCGCTAAAGCCGACTCAGCGGGCATGTGGCGGTTGCCGGCCAACATCGACGGGAAGATCTGCGCGGATCGATAGGCGCATTCAACGCCCCTGTTACACTGCTGTCTAGCATGATTGCAGCGACACAACTGCGCCCCGGCATGGTGGTGAAGTTCAACAATGAGCTTCACTCGGTTTTCAGCATGGTCCACCGGACGCCCGGTAATCTGCGCGGCTTTGTGCAAGCCAAGATGCGGAATTTACGTTCCGGATCGATGATCGAGCATCGCTTTTCGTCGGAAGACAAAGTGGAGCGCGTCGCCCTCGATGAACATGAGATGGAATATTTGTACGACGACGGCGACTACTACTACTTCATGAACACGGAAAACTTCGAGCAGATGCACCTGACCAAGGACATGCTCGGCGACGGCGTGCTCTATCTCACGCCGCAGTTGAAGGTGAACGTCGAATTCTATGAGGGGAAGGCGATCAGCGTGGAATTGCCGCCCAGCGTGGAGATGACGGTGATGGAAACCGAGCCCGGACTGAAAGGCTCAACCGTTTCGAATGTCACCAAGCCCGCCAAGATGGAAACCGGATTAGTGGTGCAAGTGCCTGGGTTCATCGGCCAGGGCGAGCGTATTCGCATCAGCACTTCCGGAGGAACGTATCAGGAGCGGGCCTGACCGCGCGATTGGCGACTTTCTATTTCCCGAAACGCGCGCTCAAATATTGATAGCTCTCGCGCAAACTGACAATCGGATCGCCCGGAGTCTGATCCTGTTCCACGAAATAATGCCTTACGCCGGCCCGGTCCGCTTCGGTTAAGACAGCCGGTATATCGATCGATCCATTTCCGATTTCTTTGAACGAAGTCGCTGGAACATTTTCGTTGTATTGGACGCCTTGATCTCTCGCTTTGTCCTTCAGATGCAGAAGCGGAACACGTCCCGAGTAAGTCTTGAGCAACTCGACCGGATCGTGCCCGGCCACGCTGACCCAGAAGATATCCATCTCGAGCGAAACCAGATTCTTATGCGTCTCGTGCATCATAATCGCAAGCCCGTAAGTTCCACCTAACGGTTGGAAATCGAAGGCATGATTGTGGTAGCACAAGCTCAACCCGTTCGCCTTAGCGCGCTCGCCTGATTTGTTCAGCAGTTCGGCAAGGCGTCGGAAAACGTCCGCGCCTCCTCGCTCTGCCGGAGGGACGTATGGCACGACGACATATTCAAAGTGACGCTGCTTGAGACCCGCAAGCGTTTTGTCCAGTTGGTCCCCGCCTTTCTGGAAAACGGACAAATCCACATGCACGCTCACGGGCTTCAATTTGGTCTGCTGAAGCGCGGACCAGATTTGATCGAGATTGCCGTAAGTGGCCTCGACTTCGGTGTAGCCGATGTCTTGTATGGCTTGGAGCGTTGCGGCCGGATCCTTGCCGATGACGTTCCTTACCGTGTAGAGCTGAACGCCCAGATTACTGGACCGAAGCGGCTCTCTGGAAAACGCGATCTGACTCAAGGGCGCTAACGCAGCGGCTTGCGCGACAAACGCGCGCCGGGATATTCGAGACATGTCTTCTATAGTATCGGGCGGCCCGGCGACGTACGGCTCGGATCCTACGCGCCGGGCCAGATTGTCGCCATCGCGGCCAGCTTAGCGACTGTGTTGATATTCCGCGCGGTGGCTGCTCCCACACTGGAAGGCAGCTTCAATTTCGATCGTCCCATCCCGTCCGGATAATGAATATAGATCTCTCGATTGCCTAGCCGGACTTCTTCTCCGCCCGGCGCAACCAGATTATCCAGCAGCCCTTTCGGCACCGGGCCGGATAAAAAGAATACGGCGACCTTCCTCGGTTCCGCATCGGGAAAGGGATTGGCTTCGAGGATGGAATGCAGCTCGGAGGCGCTCCGGACCAGCACATCGATCTTCTTGGCCATTCTCCCGGTCAGTACCTGCTCCAGTCGGGCTCGGATCTTGTCTTCCGGAAGCGCGCTCTCGAAAATCACGTTGCCGCTTTGTATGTAGGTGCGAACTTTATCAAAACCCAGATCGGCACAGATCGCGGCTAATTCTTTCATCGGCAGTATTCCCGTCCCGCCGACATTGATTGCACGTAATAGCGCGATGAATATCGCCATGACCGCATTATCGCTGCTCTCCTAACTTCCTTTGGGTAGGGATTCTAGTGGTATGATGTTTTCTGCGTCATCTATGGGGAAGAAGAAATCCGCAGCCACCCAGACTGAGATCCTGCAAGGTACTCTGGATATGCTTGTTTTGCGGATATTAACGCCAGGACCGCCCACGGGCATACTATCGCGCACGTGATGGAGCGCCGTTCGGAAGAAGTTCTACTGGTAGAGCACGGCTCCCTGTATCCCGCGCTGCACCGCCTCGAAGACCGCGGCTGGATTGCGTCGTTTTGGGGAACTTCCGAGAACAACCGTAAAGCGCGTTATTACCGGCTTACCACTTCGGGCCGCAAACAGTTGAGCGTCGAAACGAGCCGTTGGGACCGCGTTGTGCGAGCCGTCAATCAAGTGCTCAGGCCTGCCGAAGAGTAAGCATTTATGAGCTGGCGACGATTTCTGCGACGGTCCTATTGGGATAGCGAACGATCGAGAGAGATCGACAGTTATCTCGACATTGAAACGTCGGACAACATCGCGCGCGGAATGACGCCCGCCGACGCCGCCTCGGCAGCGCGCCGCAAGTTTGGAAATGCAAGTTTGATCCGGGAGGAGATTTACCGCATGAACACCGTTTCCTGGCTCGAGAGCATTGCGCAGGATGTGCGCTATGGCGCTCGGCTGCTACTGACAAATCCGGGCTTCGCTCTGGTCGCCATCCTGTCGCTAGCCCTCGGAATCGGTGCGAATACCGCGATTTTTCAACTGCTGAATGCAGTCCGTCTGCGAAGCTTACCCATTAAGAGCCCGCAGGAATTGGCGGAAATCAAGATTGTGGGCGGCAATGAAGGAATGGGCCTGAACGGACCCTACGGTGAGCTGACGCGGCCGATCTGGGAAGAGATTCACCGCGCTCATCCCGCCTTTTCCGGCGTGTTCGCCTGGGGCAAGGACCAGTTCGGTGTGGGTGAAGGCAAAGATTTCCAACTTGCGAACGGAATCTTTGTGAGCGGAGATTTCTTCGATGTACTTGGCATCGCGCCCTGGCGTGGCCGCCTCACTACTCCGGAGGATGTGCACGCCTGCCCCGAAGCCACCGCTGTGGTGAGCCATGCTTTTTGGCAAAGCAAGCTGGGCGGCCCGGAGATCGGCGCCGATACTAAGCTCCTTATTAACGGTGAACTCAAACAAATTGTCGGCGTGACGCCGCCTTCCTTCTTTGGCTTAGCGGTGGGCGAGCGCTTCGATATCGCTCTACCCTTCTGCCGGCCGAAAGAATTGAGCCGCAATGTGTTCGATATTACCGTGATGGGAAGGCTGCGGCCGGGCTGGAATCTGCCGAGGGCATCCGCGCAATTAGGCGGCATGAGCCCCGGCATCATGGCTGCAACTGAAATAACCGGCTACGATGCGGGCACCAGGCAAAAGTATCGAAATTTTCGGCTCGCGGCCTATCCCGCTTCCTCCGGAGTGAGCGATCTTCGCAACGCCTACGATTCATCGCTGGAGCTGTTGCTCGCGATCACCGGATTAGTGCTGTTGATCGCATGCGCCAACTTGGCCAATCTCATGCTGGCGCGGGCCAGCATACGCGAGCGCGAAATCGCGGTGCGGCTCGCCTTAGGTGCGGCGCGCATCCGCCTGCTGCGGCAGTTGCTGGTCGAAAGCAGTCTGCTTGCGGCAATCGGCGCGGCCTTGGGCGTCGGCCTCGCACAAGTATTGAGCCGCATCCTGGTCCTCTCTCTTTCCACCGGCGATGAGAGCATTACTCTCCAAACGGGAACCGACTGGCGCGTACTTCTCTTCACGGCCTGCGTGACAGGTCTCACTTGCATCGTTTTCGGAATGGCGCCTTCCTTCCGTGCCTCCGGCGCCGACCCGGTGACTGCCATGAAGAGCGGCGGGCGCGGCCTGACCGCCGGCCGTGAGCGTTTCTCCATCCAGCGCGCGATGGTCGTAGCGCAAATCTCCATTTCGCTGGTGTTGCTGGTCGGCGCGCTGCTGTTCGTGCGTAGTTTCCATAACCTCATGACTTTCAATCCGGGCATGCGCGAGCAAGGAATTAGCGTCGCCTTCCTGGGATTTCAGAAATCCAACATCCCCCGGGATCGCATTGAGGAATTCGATCGGCAGTTGCTTGAGGACGTGCGTGCAACGCCGGGCGTGCTGAACGCCGCCACTACGACCAATGTGCCGCTGACGGGCAGCTCTTGGGGACATACCATCAGCATCGGCCAAGTGGAGGGTGGCTCGAAGTTCACATGGGTTAGTCCGCGCTACTTCGAGACTATGGGCATTCCGCTGGTCGGCGGACGAGGCTTCACCCAGCGGGATACCGGCTCTTCGCAGCGCGTGGCCGTCGTGAACCAAACTTTCATCCGGCGCTTTTTGAATGGAGCTAATCCGATCGGGCAAACCTTGCGCACCCATCCGGAGCCGGATTATCCGTCCACTATTTACCAGATCGTCGGTGTGATTCCGGACACGAAATACAGTAGTCTGCGTGGCGAAATTCCGCCTATGGTCTTCGCCCCCGCTGCGCAGTTTCCGAATCCACGTCCCTGGGTCGCCATGATGATCCAGTCAAACCTGCCACCGGCCGCGGCAATCAATTCGGTAAAACGCCGTCTCGCCGAAAAACATCCGGAAATCATCGCGCAATTCGGGACTTATCAAAGCCAGATCCGCAACGGACTCCTGCGCGAAAAGCTCATGGCCATGCTGTCGGGATTCTTCGGCTTGCTGGCCGCGCTGCTCGCCATGGCCGGGCTCTATGGCGTCATCTCCTATGTCACAACCGTCCGCCGCAATGAGATCGGAATCCGGCTCGCCCTCGGGGCGAACCGCGCTCAAGTGGTAGGCATGGTCATGCGGGAAGCGGGAGTGCTACTCATCGTCGGCGTGGCGATCGGCACGCTGCTGGCATTGGCTGCGGGACGTGGCGCCAGTTCCCTGTTGTTTGAATTGAAGTCCTACGATCCCCTCACGCTGGCGGCGGCGATTCTACTACTCGCCTTTATCGGAGCCCTGGCCAGCTTCTTGCCTGCCCGCCGCGCGTCGAAGCTTGATCCCATGGCCGCATTGCATTGCGACTGAGTGCCGCTATTACCCCTCCCGGACCACTGGAGGTGTATGAAACCATTAGCGACGTTCCTTAAACCCACTGCGACGTGGTGGCCTCCTCGTACGTCTAATTGCCAGGAGAAGAAAAATATGAAGGGATTAAAGAGAGTTGCCTTCGCGCTGCTGGCGTCAGTGGCTCTCAGCTTCGGCCAGATGAACACGCCGCCTCCCGCTGGGCCGATGCAAGGCCCCCAGACTACCACCTACCCGGTAGGTCGCTATCAGGCCGCCGGACCGGGCATGAATTCACCAAGCATGATCTTGCCTGGAACGGTCAATTACATAGAAGGACAAGTTTCGCTGGACGGCCGGCCGCTCGGCCCTGCCGGCCCGGTCGTGCTGCAACCGGGTCAAACTCTGGCAACCGGTAACGGATTCGCCGAGGTGCTGCTCACTCCAGGCGCATTCCTGCGCGTGGGACATAACAGCCAAGTGCGCCTGATCGCCTCAGGTCTGGCGGAGACCAAAGCGCAACTGGATCGCGGCGAAGCAATGGTCGAAGTAGACCAGCTCATTAAGGGCACGAACCTCGCTGTGGCGATCAATGGCGCAACGGCGCAACTCGAAAAGAAAGGCCTGTATGATTTCGACGCGCAGCAGCACGCCGTGAGAGTTCTGGACGGCAAGGCGAACGTGGTCGAATCCGCCGGTAGTAAGACAGCCGGGAAGGACCAACAAGTCTTGCTCGCCGGAGCAAAGCCTCTCAAGAGGAGCGACTTTGACTCGCAGGCCGTGAAAATGCAGCCGCTCTACGTTTGGAGCGAAGCGCGCAGCCAGGATGAATCGCAAGCGAATGTCGCTCTAGCTCAAAACGTCGCCGCTTACGGCGGATGGGACGGTGCCGGCTGGTATTGGGATCCTTACTGGAGTTTCTATGCTTATTTGCCGGGAGATGGATTCCTGTATAGCCCGTTTGGTTGGGGCTTTTACTCACCGGGATTTATTGGCTACTACGGCTTGCCCTATGGCGGCTACGGCCACTTCGGTCGCCACGGCGGTTGGCATGGACACGTCGGCGGAGTGAGTGCGCGCGTCAGCGGATTCCATGCTGGTGCGCCAGGCGGTGGCTTCCACGGTGGCGGCGGACGGCGGTAAATCGCCGATGCTTCTAAGCGGTAAATCGGCGATGCATACAATAAGTCGCTGTGATGCCGCTCCGCGTGATCCTCGGTCTCTGGCTCGCGGCAGTTTACGCCATAGCTGATTCGCAAACGGCGTACTACGTAGGGCCGGAGACTTGCGCGCTCTGCCACAAGAACATTGCCGCCGCGCAAGAGCGTAGTGCGATGGCGCGGACATGGAGCGGCCATGCATCCTCTCTCTTGCCCGCCAATTTCAACGCCCGCGCCGCTCAAGGCCCAGCTCCAGTTTTCGACTACCGCATTTACCGTCAAGATGACGGGCTGGCCTATTCAGTCCAAATGCCGAAGGGAACAAAACTGCGTTTCCCGGTCGAAATCGTCATGGGCGGCGAGCGCCATGGACTGGGTTTCCTGGTCAAGATCGACCAGATTGACGGTTTCCCGATTGCGCGTCCTGCTTTTATTCAAGCCCGGTATTTTTGGAGCTTTAGCCGCGGCGCGTTGGTGCTTGCGCCCGGGCTTTCAGCGGATAAGCCGCAGTCGTTCGAGAGCGCCTTAGGGTTGGCGCTCAGCCCCACTTTTGAAAAACAATGCCTCGCCTGTCACGGTCAGCCGCGGACGCTTGGCGCAGGCGGCCAAGGTGAAGTCCACTGCGAAAGCTGCCATGGCCCGGGATCTTTGCATTTAGCGGCGGTAGGCCAGGGGCAGCCGACCAAAGGGATCGTCAATCCGCGAAGGCTGTCTCCGGATGACAGCGTCGAAGTTTGCGTGCAATGTCACGCGGGCTTTGGCCGCCATATCGATCCCGCGCCGGACGATCTTCTGATTGCAAATCAGGTGCAGGCGCTCCGGGCATCTGAGTGTTTCATTCAGAGCGGCCGGTCTTTCTCCTGTACCTCCTGTCACGATCCCCATAACAATTCAAGCGGCAGTGACGCAGTCGCAATTCGGACCTGTCTCGGTTGCCATGCAAAGAGTCTGGCGCGGCATGCGGCAGTATGTCCCGTGAACGCGAGTTCCGCATGTATCGGCTGTCACATGCCGTCGATTGATGTGGGCCCGCTTCATCTTGTAGATCACCAAATTCGTGTCCAGCCCGAGCAGAACGTGACGGATCGGATCCACGACGAGAGCCTGCGGTCGCAACTCGTACCGGTCCGAGCGTTTCTTCGCATCGTCGTGAACGACCAGCGCGAAAAGATAGTGGAGGCAAAGCGCCGGATTGAAAACGGCGATTCATTCTACGATGTTGCGCGCGCTCTTTCGAGTGACCCCACGGCAACCATCGGCGGTTTTTGGGGCGACAGAGAGATAGCGAAGCTCGAACCCGCTCTGATTCCGGTTGTTGAGAAGCTCCATTATGGTGACATCGGCGGCATCGCCTTGGCGGGAGGACGATGGTGCCTCATCCAACGCATGCCGCGGGATTTCAAATGGCAAGCCGATCGGCTCCAGCGTGAAGCCGAGATACTGCTCTCTCGCGGCGAGGTCTCTGAAGCAATTGAGACATCGCAACAAGCGCTGAGGATTTACCCCCAATTCCGACGCGCCTTGACCTTGATCGGAACGACTTTTGCGAAAGCTGGCGATCTGCAGCGCGCGGCGCAAGTCTTGGATCTTACGAACCGCCTCTATCCAACCGATGCTGTTTCGCTATTCGCTCTGGGCGTAGTCCTGGGCGGGCTCAATCGTCAACGGGAAGAAATTGCCGCATATCGCCAGGTTCTTCTGCTCGAGCCGGATTTCGTTAGTGCCTACGCAAAACTTGGCGCAGTGCTCGATTCCACCGGCGATTTAAGTTCCGCGATCGCGACCTTGCGCCAAGGTCTGAAGATTGATCCACTCTCCGCCGACCTGTATCGCGGTTTAAGCCTTTCCTTGACTCATCGCGGCGACGTCAAGGATGCCGAACGGTGCGCCGCCCTGTCTACCCTGCTGGATTCGCGCTATTCATCTTCGCCGTAATTGTTATTCACTGCGGGAAGCGGGCCCGAAGCTCCCGGCGCCTTTTAAGCGCACCGAAATTCGAGCCCGCCCCTACGCTTCGCAAGCGTTAATGCATGTGGCTAAAAAGAAACCAGAGGAGAATGAGTCCTCCCGGTACGCCCAGTATCCATGCGAATAAATACTTCATCGGTGCGCTCCTCTCCTCCGATAGGAAACTAAACGGTGCTAACGGTCCTTCGAGAGGGTTTGTCCGCTTCGGCGTAATCCGCCGATGCTTCTCCGGTCGAAGATACATCTTCGGCCCCGGACGCCTTCAGTAAATCTTTCGCTCGGCCAACCCACTCGCTGTTATCGCAATGAACGGAGAGAAGAATACCGCCTTCTTTGATCCGTCCCTCGTAGCGCTTTGCTTCAAATTCTGGTATTCCCATCCCAACCAGAGCGCCGATAATACCGCCGACCACTCCGCCGGAGCCCACTCCCGCCAACACCGCCATGATGGGGCCCGCTGCGATGAAAGGTCCAAGCCCCGGAATCGCCAGCGCTCCGATACCGGCAAGCAATCCGAGCGTTCCCCCGATTGCGCCGCCCGCGATCGCGCCGGTAGTGGTTCCTTCCGGTGCTTTCGTATGCTTCTCGTGCGCGAAATCCTTGGTGCCCACGTTGTCTTGAAGCAGCACGGAAATATCTTCCTTCCGGAAACCGGAAGCCAACAACCGATCCACTCCGTTCTCTGCGTCCGCACGTGTCCTATATATGCCGTATACCGCTGTATTTTTTCCTGCCATTGTTTTTCCTCGTTTTAATCTGTCCGAAGTTCAATCGAATTGATTCCGGAGCTATTGGTTCTCGCCCTTCACACTCAACTCGTTGGTCACGTTGCCGTCTCCGGCGTACTTGCGTGCGTGCTCTTCGATCGCGCGCTTTTCGTCTTCGGAGCGCACCGGGCCCCTCAGCGTCACCTTCCCGTGGTCCGCAATGATTTTGACGTTGTGGCCGTTGCTCGACAAGCTCTTGTCTTTGACCACGTCACGCCGAATATGCGCCATCATCCGGCGGTCGGAAAGATTGTTCTTGCCTTGATCGGCCGTGGGCTCGGATTGATTCCTGTCCCGCTTATTGACGCTTGTGTTATCAGGCGCCTGCGTGGCCGTGTTCTGCCGCGCCGGCAAAGGGCTGAGCCACAAAATGGTTGCGACCAAAGCGCCGCAAAGTACGGAAGCGATGCGTTGTTTCTTCATTCGCAATAAGCCAAGCACGACCAGGGCCATTGCTCGATGCGGGTGCGGACTACTCCCTAGACCGCTGATTCTGTAAGCCCGGTTGTACTTATTCCGTTACCGAAGTCGGGTAAAGGCGTCTGGCCGGGCCGTAAAATTTCCAGCGTCACTCGCTCCGCAGCGCCGCCATCGGCTCGATCCGCGTGGCTTTGCGCGCCGGAACGCAAGTTGCGAGCAGCGCCGTCAAGCCGAGCACGATAGCAACTCCGCCGAAGGTCATCAAGTCGGTCGGCCGCACGCCATACAGCATCTTCGCCATCAGCTTTGACAGCAGCAGCGCCCCCGCGATACCCGCCGCCGTTCCTGCCAGCGCTTGCAGCATGCCTTGTCGCACTACCATCCGCAGCACTTCAGCCCGGCTCGCTCCGAGCGAAATGCGAATGCCGATCTCGCGCGTGCGCCGCGATACTGAGTAACTCATTACTCCATAAATCCCTACCGCCGCCAGCAGTAGCGCAATCCCGGCGAACACTCCCAGCAAGAGCATCTCAAAGCGCGGCTCAGCGTTCGCGTCCGCAACCGCCCGGTCCATTGTGAGAACTTCGGAAATCGGCAGGTTTCGATCGAATGACCACACAGTCTGCTTTACGGAAGACGCCAGCTCAGCCGGATTCCCATCGGCGCGCACTACCAAAGTGATGTACGACATGTGCCCCGCATTGGGGCCAGCTCCTAGGAAATCGGGGTACTGAAACGCAGCACGATAGACCTCCGGGTAGGCCGGTGATGCCCATTCATCCTGCTTGGCATCTTTCGCCACCCCAACCACGGTCAACCACATGGGTGCGCCGCTTTTGACGGGGTCGAACGTGATGCGCTTGCCGATCGGATCTTGCCCAGGCCAGTACTCCCGGACCGCTCGCTCATTGACGATCACCACTCCCGGCGCGCGGGCATCGTCCTTCTCGGTGATGGCTCGGCCACGCAGCAAAGGCAGGCGCATCGTCTCAAAGTAGCCCGGCATGACGATGCGGTAGATGCCCATAGGCGATTCGCCGGGGCGCGGTTGCGGGCGGCCATCGATCGTAAAGGACCATCCCCACAGATCGCCCGCCAGCGGCAGATGGTTGATCCCACCCACGGATTTCACTCCCGGCAGCCTCCGCACCTTCTCGAGAAGCTCGCGGTAGAAAATTGCACGCCGATTCGGCCCCGCCTCTTTCGTGCCGGCTACCGAGACGACCATGGAGAGCACGTTGTGCGGGTTGAACCCCGGATCGACTGACTGCAGTGCGAAGAAGCTGCGGATCATGAGCCCCGCTCCGATCAGCAGCATGAATGCCAGCGCGAATTCGGAAGCTACCAGGAAACTCCGGAGACGGTTGCGGCGAATCCCGTCGCTGTCTCCCCGCCCTCCTTCCTTCAGCGCGCCGCTCACGTTCCCCGCGGCAGCGTGCATCGCGGGAGCAAGCCCAAATATTACGGCTGTCAGCACCGTAATGCCCAGCAGGAACAGCATGGCGCGGGCATCCACGGTCACGGTCTCGACGCGTGGAATGTTCGCCGGGCTGAGCGCAACCAGCGCCTTCGTTCCCGCCAGCGCAAGCAGCAGGCCGCCCGCGGCCCCGACCGTCGCCAACAGTAGATTCTCCGTGAGGAATTGGACGATCATGCGGCCCCGTCCGGCGCCCAGCGCGTTCCGCACGGCTATTTCCCTCTGCCGCTCGGATGTGCGCGCGAGCAGCATGTGGGCGACATTGGCGCACGCAATCAGCAGCACAAATCCAACTGCGCCGAGCAGCACCAGCAGCGGCGTCTCAATCTTGCCATCGACATTCTCCTTCAGCGGCGTAACCACGACACTGCGGTTTGTGCCCGGATACTGCTTCTCCAGACGCCCCGTAATCGTCGCAATTTCAGCACGCGCCTGCGCGAGCGTGACACCCCGCTTCAATCGCGCAAAAACCCGCAGACTGTTGCCGCCCCGCTCGTGAATCCGCTCGCCAAATGCATTCGGCGCCCATAACTCCGCGCGCACAGCCCAGAAGGGGGGAAATTTGAAGTGGGGCGGCATCACTCCAACTACCGTGTAAGCCTCGCCGTTTAGGCTAATCGATTTGCCCAGCACATTGCGATCGCCCTGGAAGCGCCGCTGCCACAGCCGGTAGCTCAGTATCGTCTCGTGCTCCGAGCCTGCCCGGTCTTCGCCTGGGGCAAACAACCGGCCCAGCAACGGCTCTATTCCCAGCATCGGCAGCAGGCTTTGTGTCACCTTGAGGCCCAGCAACTGCTCCGCTGCGTCTCCGCCAGTGACATTAGCGCTCCAATAATCCGCCGCCCCCATCGCTTCGAAGGAACGGCTCTGGTCTCGCCAGTCGATATAATTGGCCACTGCAACCGGGTTGCTCCCGTCGTGCAGAATGGTAATCAGACGGTTCGCGTCCTTATACGCCAGTGGGCGAACCAGTACGGCGTTCACCACGCTGAAAATCGCCGTGTTCGCGCCGATCCCCAACGCCAGCGTGATCACTGCTACAGCCGTAAAGCCAGGGGTGCGCAATAACGCGCGGCCTCCGTACCGGAGGTCTTGCAAAAGGTGCTCCAGCCCCCTCCAGCCCCAGGCATCGCCGCTGGCCTCGCGCAGCAGCATGGCATTGCCGAACTTGCGTTGCGCCGCGTCATGCACGTTTTCGATCGATAGTCCGTGGCCTTTATGCTCTTGCTCGCGCAGCTCGAGGTGAAGGCGCATCTCGTCTTCCAAATCGCGATCGAACCGCTCGCCGCGGAACAACATCCCCAGCCTGCGTCCCAGTTCATTCAGCCATTCCATTGCACGCTCCTTTAGCTTGGTTGCATAGCTAGACTATGTTATAGCAAATCTTACATAGTTAGACTATGTTTAGACGCGGCGGTTAGGCGTCGTTTCCTGACAGAGCATCACGCGATCAGCGCAATGCGTTCATCCTCTCTTCGACCGTCGATTCCCAGCGCGTTCAGTATGGGCGTCGTAATCGTCGTTGTCACTAACGCCATGATCACGAGCATCGTGAAGAGCTGTGGCGTGAAGACGCCGGAAGTATAGGCAATGTTCAGGACGATCAGTTCCACCAGTCCGCGGGTATTCAGCAACGCCCCGAGCGCAAGCGCGTCTCTCCAGGATTGGCCGCTCCATCGTGCCGCCAGCGCCGCGCCTCCCATCTTGCCTGATATGGCCGCTGCTATCACGATTACGGTCCAGAACCACATGCTGCTGCCGTAAAGCAAGTCCAGCCGGGTGCGCATTCCCGTAAGTACGAAGAATAATGGCAGCAGCAGCACGGAAACCAGCATCTCCAGCTTCATCCGAATAGCGGCTTGCCAGCGAGGTATCCGCGGGAAACACACCCCCGCAAGGAAAGCTCCAAACAAAGCGTGTACGCCGATCGCGTCGGTTGCGGCTGCCGACAGCAGCATTCCGGCCAGCGCCACGCCTAGAAATTCCACTGACAACCCGGCCCCTTTCTGTCGGTTTATAATCCATCTGGCCAGCGGACGTACAACCATTAGCATCAGCAACAGATAGCCCACCAATCCCATGAGCCGCATTGGCAGACTGGCTGGTCCGCCGCCCTGCCCGATGAGAGCCAAGGCGAACGCGAGCAGAACCCATGCGACAACATCGTTCACCGCGGCGCAGAAAATAGCCGTCGTTCCCAAAGCCGTTCCTTGCAGGCGTCTTTCATCGAGAATGCGCGCCAGCACCGGGAATGCCGTAATACTCATCGCGATACCGAGGAACAGCAGAAAAGGAACTTCCGCGACACCTTGGGGTGCAAAGCGCATGCGAAGCGCCGGAGCCAGAATGGCAGCCGCCGCGAAGGGAAAAACTATGCTAGCCGCGCTTGCCGATAAAGCCGCTCCGCGTTCTTTGTAGAGCTGCTCGCAATCCACATCCATTCCAATCAGGAACAGAAACAGGATCAGCCCGATCGTGCTTAGCGATTCGAACGTGGCAAAAGAGGTTTTATTAAAAAGCTGGGCCGAAAGCTGTGGGGCCAGTCGCCCGAACACCGAAGGCCCAATGAGAATGCCTCCGATGATTTCTCCCACCACGCGAGCTTGACCAAACTGCCGCGCCAGCCAGCCGCACACCACGGTCACTACCAGCACCGTCGCCACTTGCATTAGCAAAAGCGTCATTTAGCGTGTTGTTAGCTCGAACTATTTTGGCAGAAAAATACAACCGCTATCTACTCCCTGCACGGAAACGTGCACCTTAGCAAGCGTCTTCGACGGTAACTCACTCGCTCCGTAACGCCGTCATCGGGTCCACTCGGGATGCGCGGCGAGCCGGAAGGTAACCCGCGGCTAACGAGACTAGACCCAGAACCACCACCATGCAGAAGAACGTTTCCGGGTCGGTCGGACTGATCCCGAATAGCAGCGACGCGATCAGCCGCGTTACCGCGAACGAAGCCAAGGCGCCGATTCCGATGCCTGTCAATGCCATCCGAAGCGTTTTTCCGATCACCGCCAACTGCAATTCGCCGGCGGAGGCTCCCAGCGCCATTCGGATGCCGATCTCCTGCGTTTGCCGCGAGACCGAATACGAGATCACTCCGTAAATTCCAAGCGAAGCCAGCAGCAGGCCGATGATCGCGAATGCGGCGACCAGAAGCACCGTAAACCGCCGTGGCGATACCGCTCGATCGACAAATTGCTCGAGCGGTCGAAAGTCCTGTACGGGCTGGCTGGGATTCAAAGAGCGCAGCGCGGTCCGGACGCCGGAAGCAATCGCTTCCGTGGGAAGTTCGGTCCGGAGGATCAGTTCGGTACCGGCGATATCGGAGGTCTGTGCGATAGGTATAAACATCGCCGGCTTAGCCTGTTCTTCCAGGCTGGTCTCCCGGACATTCCCGACGATTCCCACCACGCGCCGTCCGTTTTTCGTATCGACCAAGGCGATTTTCCCGACCGCATCTTGCCCCGGCCAACCCACCCGCGCCGCTGCTTCGTTCATCAGGATCACCGCCTCGCTGGTGTCCGTGTCGTGCCAGGTGAGGCGGCGTCCCGCGCGCAAACGCATTCCCATCGATTCCAGATACCCGGGCGAGACGATAGAGATGAACGCCTCGTCATAGTCCGTGGGCTTGTAAAATTTCCCTTTCGCCCGAAAACCCCAGCTTCGGTTTTCTCCCAGCGGAAGCGAGTCCGTTATACCGGCGCGCTCAATGCCCGGAACCGCCTCAACCCGTCTCAGAACCTCTTGGAAGTACGCGTTGCGCTTCGCTTGCGAAGCCGTCTGATCGTAGTCGATCCGCAACGCAATGGCGCGGCTCGGCTGAAAACCAAGGTCCACGTCCAGTAGACGGAGAAAGCTGCGGAGCAATAGTCCCGCTCCCGCGAGCAGAACGCACGCCAGCGCAACTTCAGAGACAACCAGGGAGGCGCGAAACAGTCCGCGGCCTTTCCCCTCGCTCGCTCCGCGCGCCGATTCTTTTAAAGAATCCTGAATTCGCCCGCCGGCTACGTTCAGGCTCGGCGCCAGGCCGAATAGCAATGCCGCGCCCACCGCGACCAGCACTGTGTAGCCCAGCGCCGTTCCGTCTACCCGCGCATTCTGGAGCAAAGGAAGCGCGATGGTGCGGGATTTCGCCAGATACCGGGTCAGCGCGAATGCGCAAGCCAGTCCCAGAGTCGCGCCCCCGCACGCTAGAATCAGGCTCTCCGTCAGGAGTTGCCGGACAATGCGGAACCGCGCCGCCCCCAGCGCCTTGCGGATCGCGAGTTCCTTGCTGCGCGTAGCGGCGCGCGCGAGCAGCAGGTTCGCCAGGTTCACGCACACAATTAACAAAATCAGCCCAACCGCGCACCACACCACGGTCAGAGACCGCCGCAGTTTGCCGCTCACGTAATCTTTCAAGCTGCTCAGCTTTGCCGTGTATGTGGAATACCACTCGGGATGCTCTCGCCGCAGCGCCGGCGCCAGTGCCGCGAACTCCCTCCGCGCCGCTTCGAGCGACACTCCCGGTTTCAATCGGCCGATCAGCGAGAGTTCGTTGCCGTTGTTTCGTATGTTGTCCATGATCACCGGTAGATAAATATCGACCTTGGTTCCAGGTGAGAACACCGAGCCGAAGTCGAACGTTGCCGGCAACACGCCAACCACCGTCACTGCTTCGTTATTCAAGGTCAGCGATTGGCCCACGATCCGTGGATCTGCCCCGAAGCGTTGATCCCAAAGCGCGTGGCTGAGCAGCGCGGCTTTTCTGCCGTTCTTCTGGAATTCCTCTTTCACAAACTGGCGGCCCAGCACGGGCTGAATCCCGAGCATCGGGAAGAAGTTTTGAGCGACGGGAAGCCCCGCCAATCGCTCCGGCTCGCCGCGGCCTGTCAGCTTGTAGCCAACTTGGCCGAAGAAGGCATCGTAAGCCGTAATGTCCTGAAAGGAACGGTTGCGGCTGCGCATCGCTTCAAAAACAGCGACAGGGAAGGTCTGGGAAGAAAGACCTGTCTGGCCTTCTGTATCTTCCACCCAAACCAGTTGGCTCGCGTTGCGGAATGGCAGCGGGCGCAGCAGAACCGCGTTTACCACGCTGAACACGGCCGTATTTGCGCCGATACCCAAAGCCAGAATCAGCAGGGCGATTGTGGTGAAGCCCGCGTCACGCCGCAGCGTTCTTAGCGTGTAACGAATGTCTTGCAGCACTGAATCGAGCTCCGGCAATCCGCGCGCTTCGCGATGAAACTCCTTCGCCGGTTCCACGCCGCCGAACCGCACCAGCGCCTTGCGGCGAGCCTCTTCCGGCGAGAGACCGCGGCGGATATTTTCTTGCATTGCAAGCTCCAGATGCGCGGCGAGCTCCCGATCCAGATCGGCATCCATCTCACGCTTGTGGAAGAACGATTTGATCCGGGCGAATAGTCTGGTCATTGCTTGACTCCATCTCCAGGCAGCGCGAGCACGCGTCCCATCACGTCCGCGACGCGCTCCCAGTGGGCGGTGTCGGCGGCGAGCTGCTTTCGCCCCTTTCGGGTAATCGAATAAAATTTCGCCTTCCGGTTATTCTCGGAGATTCCCCACTCCGCCGCGATCCATCCGCGCTGCTGCAAACGCACCAGCGATGCGTAAATGGTTCCCTGATTTAAAAGCACCTGATCGCCGCTGATCTGTTCGATGCGGCGCGCAATGCCGTACCCATGCAACGGACCGATAGCCCGGAGGGTTTGGAGCACCATCACGTCCAGCGTGCCTTGGAGAAGGTCGAGTTTTGAGTCGGGCATAGGCTTATGTGCGGATACCACATAAGATATCACTTCTCATGTGGTATCGCCACAGCAACGGCTCCCGCGCCTTTGTTGAGATACGCTGTATGGCTGTGACCCGTTCATCCGTCTTGCTCGTGCTGCTTCCGCTTTCCTTGTCCTGTCTATCGTGGGCAGCCGATGAGTTGGGCGCGGATAGGCCCGATCCCAAAGCGGCCGGCATGAATGCCCAGCGCCTCTCGGACATTCCCGCTCGCATGCAGGAATATGTCGATGCTCATCGGACCGCCGGTATCGTCACCATCGTCGCGCGCCATGGCCGGGTCGCCGGCTTCGAAGCGGTGGGTTATCAGGATCTGGAGAGCAAAAAGCCGATGCGTAAGGATGCCCTATTTCGCATCGCGTCGCTTACCAAGCCGATTACCTGCGCCGGCATCATGGTGCTGGTGGACGCGGGAAAGATCTCGGTAATCGATCCGGTCGAAAAATTTCTCCCTGAATACAAAGGGCTGAAGGTCAACGGATGCGCGGGCCGCTCCGGCTACAACTGTCCCGGCATTGCGCCCTCACGGCCGATTGATATCGAAGATCTGATGAAGCATACCTCCGGCCTAAGCGCCGACGGCGATTCTCGCGGTCGGGAGGAAGCTCCCAAAACACTGGCCGAATTCGCCTTGCTCGGCGTTAAATCGCCCTTGCTTTTCGAGCCGGGAACAGCCTGGAACTACAGCAATATTGGATATGACGTGCTCGGCCGCATCGTCGAATTGGTCTCAAAGCAGCCCTACGATCAATTCCTCGAGCAACATATCTTCGAACCTTTGGGAATGAAAGACACCGCCTTTTTTCCGGCGGATGAGAAGCTCTCACGGCTCGCCACTCTTTATACGCTCACCGATACCGGCCTGACGCGCTCGTCGCGGCAGTTTCCCGCTGCTGGTCCGCGAGTGCCTCGGCCCGCCGGTGGCCTAATCAGTTCGGCGGAGGACATCCTCCACTTCAACATGATGATGCGCAACAAAGGCGTCTTCAATGGACATCGCGTGCTGTCGGCCGCCGCAGTCACGCTGATGACCACTTCTCATACCGGTGACATGAAAGCCGGGTGGGCTCCCGGTGTCGGCCACGGCTATGGTTATGAAGTCGTCCGGAACGCGGATGGCATGTTCCGCTATAACTCCATCGGCAGCTATGTGAAAGGCGGTGCTTTCCGCACCTATGAATTTGTCGATCCGGAAAAAGATCTGGTTGGCGTGTTTATGATGCAGCTCACCAACGGCGGGGGCGACACGGCGGATGAGATCAATAGCTTTCTTGCCATGAGCGCCGCGGCCATCGAATAGAAGAATTACGCCCATGCGAATCGCAGTTGTCATCGGAGCGGCGGCGTCGGTAGCGAGCAGCCGTGTAAAAGGATAACGAGCCGACATGCCCTCCAAATTGCGACATCGCTTAATCGAAATCGACTGGCCCGAATTCGGTGTGGCCGCCTGCCCGCCGCCTCCATCCACTGCTGAGCTGGACGCAAGGATAGACAACCTGCGCGTCAGAATGGACGAACTCAAAATCACGCATATTGTCGTCTATGGCGACCGGGAGCATTTCGCCAACTTGGCTTATCTGACTGGCTTCGACCCCCGCTTCGGAGAGTCGCTGCTGATTGTCGGCAGGACGGCCACGCCGCTGATTCTGGTCGGAAACGAGTGTGAGGCCTATCTGGGCATCAGCTCCCTGTATAACGCGGGGCGATTGCGTCATGAGCGTTTTCAGTCGTTCTCTCTGTTGGGTCAACCCCGGGACCGCAGCCGCGCCCTGCGCGAGATTCTCGCGGACGAAGGCATCCACCCGACCGCCCGCGTAGGCGTCGTTGGTTACAAATATTTCTCCAGCGCCGAGCATCCGGACGCCGCTCATGCGCTGGACATCCCGTCCTATATAGCGGACACTCTTCGGAATCTCGCCGGTCCCGACAAAGTCTTCAACGCCACCGGCTTGCTCATGCACCCCGGCCACGGCCTCCGCGCAAAGTGTACTCCCTTTGAAATTGCATCCTTCGAGTACAGCAATGGGCAAGCCGCTGAATCGGTTAAGCGCATGATTTTTGCTCTGCGGGAAGGAGCAACCGACCATGCCGTGGTGGAGTCCGGCCGCCTCAATGGAGACCCTCTGAGTTGCCACGTCACGTTCTGCACCGGTCGCAACGTCAACTACGGCCTGTGCGGACCGAGCGGCGAGCTGATTCGCCGCGGCCAACCGCTTGCCTTCAACGTCGCCTATTGGGGCAGCAACATCTGCCGCGCCGGCTGGATCGCCGAGAGCGCCGCGGACTTGCCCGCTGCGGCCTCGGATTACATTCCGTCTTTCGCCGGGCCCTATTTCGAAGCGATGGGCGAATGGTTCGGATTGATGAAATTGGGTACTCCGGGACACGCCGTCTGCGATCTGATTCAGCATCGCTTGCCCTTTGACAAATTCGGTGTTTACCTCAACCCCGGCCATCTGATCCATCTGGACGAATGGATGAGTTCCCCATTCTATGCGGGCTCTGAAATTCCAGTGGCCTCCGGCATGGCGATCCAGGTCGACGTCATACCGCAATCCGCAAAATATTTTTCGACGCGTATGGAAGACGGTATCGTGATCGCCGACGGGGAGCTGAGAGCGAAGCTGAGAGAATCCGTTCCGGATTGCTACGGCCGATGCCAAGCGAGACGGTCGTTCATGAGTGACGTGCTCGGCATTGAGTTGCCGGAAGAAGTTTTGCCGTTGTCGAATACCTGCGCTATTGTGCCTCCCTTTTTCCTTAAGCCGAATACCGTATTAGCGCTCGAAACCTAGCGGGCTTCGATCCCGAAAGCGATCTCCAAGTGACCGTCACAACCACGAATCCCGATACGGGCCCTCAGCTTCGACGCAATTCGCTCGGTCTTCCAGAGCTGGTGTTCCAGGGTGTCACGCACATCGCGCCGGCGACCAACGTCGTGTTTACTTTTCCGATCGTCGCTCTCAAGGCTGGACCGGTCATGCCGCTCTCGTTCCTGCTCTCCACGATCGTTTGCTTCTTTATCGGGAACACTGTATCCCAGTTTTCCCGATACGTCCCCTCGAGCGGCGGCTATTATTCGTTCGCCACTCGCGGACTCGGAAGCCGCGGCGGCTTCATGGCGACTTGGAGCTACTTGATCTATGAGATCCTCGGCGCGGCTGGAAGCACGGGTTTTCTTGGCTACCTTATTTCGGACATGTTGAAAATGCAGTTCCGTGTGAATATTCCTTGGTGGCTTTTTGCGTTGGCCACAACTGCCCTGATCTGGGCGTTCACTCACCACGGGGTCCAGCTTTCGGCGCGGATCACAGCGCTCTTGGGCGGCCTCGAACTGCTGATTATGCTGGCGCTTGGAGTCACCTTCCTGCTCCATCCCGGACGGGGTTCCAGCTACCTTGCGCCGCTAACGCCTTCTTCCTCGCCCATTCGTTTCGGGGGCATCCTGGCCGGCATGGTTTTCTCGATCCTCGCGCTTAGCGGCTTTGAGGCTCCGGCCCCCCTCGCGCAAGAAGCCCGTCTGCCCGCCAAGTTTATCGGCCAGGCGATCATGCTCTCTCTGGGCAGTATCGGTATCTTCTACATCTTTGCTTCCTATGCCAGCGCCATCGGCTGGGGCACCGGCGACATGGCCGCCTTC
>Ga0208220_1000043_pt1 | contig 42655 bp, 41 predicted proteins | sample NGESurdeep092012_9_FD_184484 | JGI IMG/M metagenome (GOLD analysis project Ga0208220, IMG submission 184484) | Arctic peat soil microbial communities from Barrow, Alaska - NGEE Surface sample F53-1 deep-092012 (SPAdes) | ecosystem: Environmental > Terrestrial > Soil > Wetlands > Peat ...
GTGAAATCAACGCCTGGAATAAAAGGATGAACCGCGATCGAGTCAAGATCAACTGGCAATTTACGCGCAAAAAAGCTCGCCTCAAGTTTGGTTACAAAACAGACCGCTCTAAGCGGTCAAAGACCTAACCCGGATATCTCACGAAAGTAGTGGCAAAGAGCCGCCGGATCTGGCATAAACATTTGTGGAAGCAGATGTTCAGACGATCAGAGGAGGCGGCTCTTACTATGACAGAGTGTACCCAATTCAATTTTGAGTTTGGCGGAGCGTGGTCACGATGGGTGACGGCGCGTTTTGATGGAGGAAGAATCACTTCGAACGCGGGTGGTCTGCTGTTGCAGCAAGTGGACAAGCGTATCGGTTTGTTGCGCCGGTTGAGCGATTGCTTTCTGGACGGGCGCGATCAGAGGAGGGTTCGGCACAGTGTGTGCGAGATGCTGTCGCAACGAGTGTATGGCCTGGCGCTGGGGTACGAAGATCTGAACGACCACGAACAACTGCGCGAAGATCCAGTGCTGATGCTGCTGGCCGGGAGCGCGGAACCGGACAACCCGCTGGCGGGCAAAAGCACGCTGAACCGTCTCGAACTGGCCGGAGCGCCCGGTGTGGAAGATCGCTACAAAAAGGTGCATTACGACGCGGCGGCGATAGACGAATTGCTGGTGAAGATCTTTCTGGAAGCTCACCCCGCAGCGCCGGAGGAAATCGTGATTGATCTGGATGCGACCGACCTGACGCTGCACGGGCATCAGGAGCAGCGTTTCTTTCACGGTTTTTACAACCACTACTGTTATCTGCCGCTGTACATTGTGTGCGGCGATCATCTGCTCGGCGTACGCTTGCGGCCCGCCAATATCGATGCCAGTGCGGGCGCGCTCGAAGAGATCGAGCGCATTGTCCGACAGATCCGGCAAGCGTGGCCGGAGACCAGGATCATTCTGCGCGCCGATTCCGGCTTCTGTCGCGATGCGCTGATGGCCTGGTGCGAGGCGAACCGCATCGATTACGTCTTCGGCTTCGCCCGGAACGAGCGTTTACGGCGGATGATCGAAGCACAGATGCAAGAAGCGGCTGCGCTGTATCAGCGTACCGGCCGCGCGGCGCGGGTGTTTGCCGAGTTGGATTACCAGACCAACGACAGTTGGAGCCGGTCGCGGCGCGTGGTGGCCAAGGCCGAGCAGATCGAGGGCAAAGAGAACCCGCGCTACGTGGTCACGTCGTTATCGGCCGCCGACTGGCTGGCGCAGAAGCTTTACGAAGAACTGTACTGTGCGCGCGGCGACATGGAGAACCGCATCAAGGAACAGTATTCGTTGTTCGCCGGACGAGTCAGCGCCGCCACGCTGCGCGCCAATCAATTGCGCTTGTATCTGTCGGCAGCCGCCTACGTCCTGATGGCCGCCTTTCGCCGGCTGGCTCTTTCCGGCACAAACTGGGCGCGGGCGCAATGCGACACCCTCCGCCTGCAGCTACTCCGCATTGGCGCTCAAGTGCGCGTCACCGCTCGCAAGGTCTGGGTGTCCATCGCCAGCAGTTATCCGCATTGGCGAACGTTCGAACACGCTTACGCGCAACTCCGCTCCTGATCCATCGGCAACACAGGTCTTTGACAACTTCCAAATGTAAAAAGTGAACGCGACTGGCGCAGCTTGCCCGAAAACCGCCCGGCTGAATGCCGATGCCCTCCTCGCAGCCAGAGTAACCCGTCATCACCCTCCCGCTTTCCCCGCTTTCACTCTCAACTAAGTTGGTGAGATATCCGGGCTAGCCGCGGTCCTCTACGGCGGGACCTGCGCATCGCCGCGGCCTTTCTTGGTTCTTTGCACTTCCGCCCATCGTTTGACGAGTTCGCGCCACTGATCCTGAGTCAAAACGGTCCGCATTTGCACGCTCATTTGGGTGATGACGCGGGTGGAATTGGCCCGGGCCTGGGCCAAGCGTTCAATTACAGGTTTGGCCTCATTCAAGTTCACTCCCGGATCGTTGAGAAGATCCTCGAGATCTGCCTCAGCCTTTTGAGCGTTGTTGCGGGCGTCGAACAGCCGATCCCGGCAAGAGCGGGCGATGCGCCGAATCCTCTGTGTCTGAGTGGGACTTAAACCGAGATCCCGGACCACATCGCTGGTCCACCAGGGCGTGTTTCCCCGGTTTTGACCGTATGCGGAAACCACAACGGCGAGGCACAGCAATGCCACTCGTATGGGTTTTGTAATCATTCTTCGAAGAACGCCTGAAGCGGCGCGGCTGCGGGAGGCTCGGGATTTTCAGCCATGCTGCTGACTTCCTGCGCAAGTTGCGCGTCCGACACTCCATCATTCACAATCGGCTGCTTATGGTTTTCTTCATACAGAAGCAGCCCGCCGCCGAGCACCAGCACAGCCGCGGCTGCCGACGCCAGCCTTCGGGGTTGCAGACCCGACCACCAATGCCTCGGCTCGGTGAGCCTCGCGTAGATCTTACGGCGTTGGCTCGCGAGGAAGTCGAAACTTACCTCACTTTCGGAAGACGGACTGAATTCCAGACTCCGGCGCCTCGCCTGCATCGAAGCCAAGCGCGTCCGGCAATCGCTGCATCCGCCGAGATGACCATCTTCCGGCCCTACGCCATACAGATATTCAATTAACTGCTCATCTGTCCAATGTCCTGACACGTTGGACACGCTCATACAACCTCCCTCAGCCGCGTGGCTTATACAAATCCTTCAACTCTTCACGCAGTTTCGTAATCGCCCGAAACAGATGGGCTTTTACCGTCCCTACATCCAGCTTTAAAACACCGGCTATCTCTTCTAAAGGCATGGCCTCATAGTGCCGGAGCGAAAACACCGCCCGCTGCCGGGCGGATAATTTCGCAAGAGCCATTTCCAGTCTTTGCTGGATTTGCTTGGCAAACAACTGACTTTCAGCATCGGGCTCGCCGCTAGGGGTCATCTGCAAGATGACTTCTTCGTCTTCCGCCGCAGGACGCCGTCGCCAGATCTCCCAGGCTTTCGATCGCAAGCGATCCAGGCAGGTATTCACGGCAATCCGCGCGACCCATTTTGCCGGGTTATCCAGTTCGGCCGCGTTGCCTTCGGCCTTACTCAGCGCTTTGTAAGCCTTGAGGAAGACATCCTGCGTGGCGGAGTCGGCTTCATCCGGATCCTGCAGCAAACGGCGGCATAACAGAAAAATGCGCCTCTGCTCGGAAACCATCCAACTGCTGAAGTCCCGAAGATCGGCGCCAACGTGGACTTCACCTTCCAGTTGGTCCGCCATCAGGCCCATCATAGCTATCCATCTAATTGGAACGAGCTACGGCGAAAAAGGTTTACGGGGAAATGAGATCCGGTTTTTTCCTGTGGCCCAAATGGTTGGCGAAGCTCAGGATATCCGGATGAAACTCATGGTCCAGCGCCAGCCGGTCTCCCCCGTTTGCATTCTGAACAAGGACCACACTCCAAAGGGCGCTCCGGGTGCGGTTCCAGAAGCCGTGCTCGTTCGAAACGCGCGGCCGGGGATCTTCGCGATTCAGGAACCCCGCGAGCATCTCGCCGGCATTCTGAGCCGCTCGCCGCGCGTAGAAAGCCGCGAACCGGGGGTGTAAAACATTTTGTGTAAGAAGCGTTCTCCGAGAATAGGAGAACGGAATGGAAGAAAAGACAACTGGACTGGAACGGGCGCTCGATGAGCTGCTCAAGGGTAAGAAGCCGGAAGAGATTGTGGGTCCGGAAGGGCTGCTGAAGCAGTTAACGAAAGCGCTGCTGGAGCGAGCGATGAATGCCGAATAAGCCATCGTCTCGGCTACGAGAAAGGCGGCCGGAAGGCCGCGGGAGCGGCGATAACCGTAATGGTAGGAGCCGGAAAACGGCGCAGGGGGACGGCGGGGCGATGGAGATCGCAGTGCCGCGGGGTCGTAACGGGAGCTTCGAGCCGAAGATTCTGCCTAAGCACGAGCGGCGCTGGGTGGCTTCGACGATAAGATCATGCGAACCGGGCCACGTTCCGTATCGGTATTCCCATTCCGCGATAGGGCCCGCTTCTTCCTGCCTCTTCTACTCCAACTCATTTTCATGATTGGGGGTGAGCGCACCGCTCATGGCCGGTTCCGGGCTGTTCGCTAGGATGAAGTTAATCCATGAATGTTTCGTCTGTTGACCTGAAAAAGACGGTCAACCTGCCCAAAACGGATTTCCAGATGAAGGCGAACCTGCCCGCGGCCGAGCCTAAGACGCTCGAACTATGGGAGGCGGCGAAGCTGTATCACCGCATTCGAGAAGCACGCGCGGGGCGGCCCCAGTTCGTATTTCACGATGGTCCACCCTACGCGAACGGGAACATTCATCTGGGCACGGCGTTCAACAAGATCGTCAAGGACCTGGTTATCAAGTCGAAGACGATGGCGGGATTTGACGCGCCCTACGTGCCGGGCTGGGATTGCCACGGCTTGCCGATTGAGTTCAGGGTCGATCAAGAACTAGGGAAACGCAAGGCTTCGATGAGCGTGACGGAGATTCGCGCGGCGTGCCGGACGTATGCTTCAAAATTCGTCGATATTCATCGGAGTGAGTTCAAACGGCTAGGGATTCTGGGGCGCTGGGAAGATCCTTATCTGACGATGAGCGCCGAATACGAGGCGGTTATTGCGCAAGCTTTCGTGGATTTTCTGCACGGCGGCTACGTGTACAAGGGCCTGAAACCGGTTCATTGGTGCATCAAAGACCGCACAGCGCTGGCCGAAGCCGAAGTGGAGTACGAGAATCATTCGAGCGCTTCGATCTACGTGCGATTCCGGCTGGCATCGGACCCGGCGGCGATTGATCCGGCGCTGGCCGGGCGCGACGTCTCCTGTCTCATCTGGACGACAACGCCCTGGACCATACCGGCGAACCTTGCGATTTGCTTTCATCCGAAATACGAGTACGTAGCAATCGATACACCGGAAGGCATAACGATTGTGGCCGAAGGGCTGTTGGCGCAGGTTTCGGAGACGCTCGGCTGGGATAAGACGGTGATTGCGCGATTCCCGGGCACGAAGCTGGAGGGCGCTGTTTTTCGCCATCCATTTATCGAACGGGATTCGGTTGGATTGCTGGGTGAACACGTCACCTTGGAGCAGGGAACCGGCGCGGTTCATACGGCTCCGGGGCACGGGCAGGAAGATTTTGTGATATGCCAGCGTTACGGCATTCCGGTGTACTGTCCGGTCGACGCGGCTGGGCGCATCTTCCAAGCGGAGGGCGCGGCTGGAGCGCTGCCGGAAGAACTGATCGGCAAGACAGTCTGGGAAATCAATCCGCTGGTGGTCAAGCTGCTTCAAGAGGGCGGCGCGCTGGCTTTAGAAGAGAAGCTCGAACACAGTTATCCGCATTGCTGGCGCTGCCACAATCCGGTGATCTTTCGAGCCACGGAACAGTGGTTCATCGGCATGGATCACGAGACTCTGCGCGGGCGCGCTCTCGAAGCGATCCAGACGGTGAAGTGGTATCCCGCGTGGGGCCAAGAGCGTATCTCCAACATGGTTGCGTTGCGGCCGGACTGGTGTATATCGCGCCAGCGGGTTTGGGGCGTGCCGATTATTGTGTTCTATTGCGAAAGCTGCAACGAGCCGTTCTTTGAAAAGCGCGTGCAGGAAAACATTGTGGAACAGTTTCGCCGGCACACCGCCGATGTCTGGTATTCGAAGACGGCGGCGGAGCTGATGGGCGATGAATACAAGTGCTCGAAATGCGGCGGCGCTTCATTCCGCAAAGAGAACGACATTCTGGATGTCTGGTTTGATTCCGGATCGAGCCATCTTGCGGTCTTGACTCCGGAAAACGGGCTGCGCTGGCCGGCGGACATGTACCTGGAGGGCGGCGATCAATATCGCGGATGGTTCCAAAGCTCGCTGCTGGTAGCGGTGGGGCTGAAGAACAGAGCGCCTTACCGCGAATGCGCGACGAGCGGCTGGACGCTGGACGCGGAGGGTCGGGCGATGTCGAAATCTCTCAACAGCATCGGGCCCGAGAAGATTGTGAAACAGTATGGCGCGGATATTCTCCGGTTGTGGGTGGCGTCGGTCGATTTCACAGAAGATGTGAGGATGTCGGAAGTGATTCTGAGCCGCCTGTCGGAAGCGTATCGGAAACTCCGCAACACGTTCAAATACATGCTGGGCAATTTGTGGGACTTTCATCCGGAGACGGGGGGAGTTTCGGGCGACGGGCTGAGCTCGATCGACGCCTGGATTTTGATACGCGCGGAAGAGCTGGTTCGAAGATGCCGCTCCTGGTATGAAGAGTATGCGTTCCATAAGGTGTATCGCGCCGTTTACGATTTCGCAACAACGGAGCTGAGCGCAGTTTATTTCGACGTATCGAAGGATCGACTGTATACGACCGCGCCGTCTTCGCATGCGCGGAGGAGCACCCAAACCGCGCTTTACCGGCTGAACCTGGCGCTCGCGCGGCTGCTTGCGCCGATCCTTTCTTTCACCTGCGAAGAAGTGTGGCGGCACACGCGATTCGGAACGACGGATGAGGAAAGCATACACACGGCGTATTTTCCGCGACCGGAAGAGCTGAGCGAAGGCATCACGGACGCTCGCCGCATGGAAGCTGCCGATTGGGACCGGATGGTTCCGATCCGCGATCGGGTTTTGAAGGCTTTGGATACGGCGAGGGCGGACAAAACGATCGGTTCTTCGTTAGAGGCCGCCGTTCACCTGCGCGCGCAAGGAGAGCTTTACCCGCTCCTCAACAAATATGCGGCGGAGTTGCCGATGTGGTTCATTGTGTCGCAAGTGGAACTCGAATACGGGCTGGGAGACGCGCTGGATATTCGGATCGAGCGCGCGAGGGGCGATAAATGCGAGCGCTGCTGGAAATATACGACCGACGTGGGCAGCGATCAGGATTTCCAAACCGTTTGCGCGGCGTGCGCGGCCGTGCTTTCGGAGTTTTTGGCGTAGTGCAAGGCCGGAAGAGCATCATCGCGCGGCTGATGCCGCTTGCCGCATCGCTGCTGGTTATCGTCGCGGATCGTTTCTCGAAGACATACATTCAGCATTCGATGAGCATTTTCGACAGCATCAGCGTGATTCCGGGATGGCTGCGCATGGTGCATGCCGAGAATCCGGGCGCGGCGTTCGGGATGCTCGCGGAAGGCAACCCGGTGCTGCGCAGCGCCGTCTTAATAGGTGTATCGACGTTAGTATTGATCTTCATCGCGTCGGCGTTGTGGAGCCGGGCGAGTTCTTTTGTCGCACCCGCCGCGCGCCTAGGCCTTTCTTTAGTTCTTGGAGGAGCGATCGGGAATCTTTATGACCGGGTCGTGTATGGAACGGTCACCGATTTTATCGAAGTCTATCACGGCGCCTGGTCGTTTCCGGCGTTTAACGTGGCCGATAGCGCGATTACGATTGGAGCTATTCTGCTGTTGATCGATCTGTTGCGGCCCCGGCGCAAGCACCTGGAAGAAAACGCGGAGTTCGCGCACAAGTAGTAGAAGATGTTTCCCAAACTAATCAGCATCGGCTCGTTTTACATTCCGACTTACGGCGTTCTGGTCGCTCTGGGTTTCCTGGCGGGGCTCGGTGTCACGGTGCGGCTGGCGCGGCGAATCGATTTGCCGGCTGAAAAGATCACGAATCTGGCAGTGTATTGCGCGATGGCCGGCATTGTCGGCGCCAAGCTTTTCATGTTCCTGTTCGATATCGGCGATTACATCAGGAACCCGGGCCAGATCTTCACGCTAGAGACACTGCAAGCCGCGGGCGTTTTCCATGGCGGCTTCCTGGTGGCGCTTCTGATGGCGGTATTTTACATGAGGAAGCAGCGTCTGCCGGCATTCTCCACGATGGATGCGTTCGCGCCGGGAGTGGCGATCGGACAGGCGATTGGACGGCTGGGCTGTTTCGCGGCCGGTTGCTGCTGGGGCAAAGTATGCTATTTGCCATGGGGGGTGCGGTTCCGATCGGATTTCGCCGCACCTGTGCCGCTGGATAAGCCGCTGCATCCCGTACAGCTTTACGAATCGGCGGCGGATCTCATCATTTTCGGTATTCTCTACAGGCAGTTCAATCGAGGCCATCGTCCGGGGCAGGTGATCGGAATGTATTTGGTTCTCTATTCGACGGCGCGCTTCATCATAGAGTTTTTCCGCGAGCATGAACAGGCCCTGGTGGGGCCATTCTCACTGACACAGTGGATTGCGCTGGGCTTGCTGATTCTGGGAGCGGTTATCCTGTTACGCGGCAGACAAGCCGTCGTGCTGCCCGAAGCCAAGGCTGCGCGATCCCACGCCTGAAGCTTCAGTTCACCCGTTCGAGGATTGTAAATCCGTTTTCGAAAGCGATCGGGCGATAGTGGGTCTCGAGATAGGGTTCCATGATGAACTCGCCGGGAGGCGGGAGACGATAGGCGGGGAATATAGCCGTCATGCCTGGACCGGACAAGGCCGTGTTCCAAAGAACGTAGCGCACTTTCTTTCGCTTGAGATCCTCGACGGCTTCGCGAAATTGTGCGTTTGTATTGAAGCGGTAGATCAGGTAACTGTAACGGGTGGGATTGCGGAGATCGGCAAGGAAGTAGTAGATGGGCTGGTAAGGATTGATAAAAACGTTATCGCCGGGTTTGGCGTGGGCCAGGAGGAAGTCAAGCGCGGTATCGTGCTGCCGCGCGTAAAGCGTTCCCCGCCGGCTGTGAACAGGGGTTTGGACGGTGTTTGCCGAGAGCAGATTCCCAACAGCATTCAGGACCAGACAGGCGGTGATTGCGAAAGCTAAATACTTTGGAAACCGCGCCGGAGCTGTTTCGCAGAGAGTAAAAAACAAAATGACGAGGATCAGGCAGCCGTTTCTCAGATGGCCCAAATCGAAGCGCTGCAATTCGGAAGCAAAGAGCGCGTAACCGGCCATCCAATAGGGCAAAAGCTCGCGGCGGAAGGCGGTCCGCTTGGAGAAAAGCCCGAGTAAAGGGAGCAGCAGGGGCAGAGCCAAAATCAGCAGATAGGGCGCGGCGATAGCGCAGGTTCGGGCGAACGCCAGCGGAGTCGAGAACTGCACCTTGAGATCCGAAGACCACGCCAGCTCAAGTACCTGCCAGAGTGGATAGCCATAAGGCGAGGCGTTTACCTCCTGATACACGGAGAGCGGCCAGATGAAATTAGCGTAAAGGAGATCCGGCAGCGCTCCCGCCGCCGCGTATAAGGCTAATTCAATCAGAAAGACCGAGCAGTAGCCTCCCAGCAGAGAGGCGATGGAACGAAGGCTGGGCTTCCGGTGCAAGATAAAGAGGGTCAATGCCAATGACAGCGCCAAATAGAGACCCTTTTGTTGCAGGAAACAGGTTGTCGCTCCGGATAATGCGCCGGAGAGGAACAGAAGCGCCAAGCTGGATTTGCGCTCAGCCCAAAGAAAGACTGCGAACGACAGCAAGGCGAAAAGATTGCTATCGTATGCGGGCTGTTCATAACCATCATGGGAACGGAAGTGGCCAGCACGAAGACAGCCGGAAAAATTTCCATCGCGCCAGTTCGGCGAGCCAGATGAAAGGTGAGCAGCGCGGTGGCGACGCCGGTGAGCAGGAGTACCGCTCGCGCGGTGAAGAGGCTGGTTCCAAAGAGCTTGAAAAACATCGCGAGCCAATAGAAAGAGCCGGGGCCTTGCGGCTCGACAAAATCGCGGGAAGGGATCGCTCCCCAGGTGACGGCTTGGGCTCCGTAGAGGAACACTCCCTCGTCGACCGTGCCGGTCAGCACCCGCACAAACGGAAGAAGATAGATTGCGAAAAGCAGCGCGAGAGCCGCATAGAGAAGAGCCTTGCGGAATGCCGGGTAATGGCCGAGTGCTTTCCCGGAGGCTGGGGCGCTCGCTGCGATGGAGGACACCAAGAGCAGAGTGGCCGGCGAGCGAAGCGAATCTCACTTGAGTAGATTCTCGAATGCGGCAAGCTCGCTAAAGGAACGGTTTACAACTTGTTCACAACTCGACGCTGAACAAGTGGTAGAGTAAGAAACCTAGTTGGGGGGGCAATATGAGCGTGACTCTCATTCCTCGGGTAAGGGACTCAGGCAGGAAGAGGTTCGTCTTACTTGCGCTCGTGGGGCTCGCCGCCTGCGCCAGCCTGCCGGCCGCTTCGACGAATTCCAATCCGGATTTAAGAAACGAAGTTTTGCAGCGCGAATCGGCAGGGGATCTGGCCGGCGCGCGGACTCTACTGGAGCAGGCCGCGGGAACCCCCGGCAACAGTTCGGCGGCTGAGGAATTGGCCGAGTTTCTGGACCGGCACGACGACAGCGGCCGGCGCGATGCCTATTTGAAATGGGCGGCTACGGAACCGGATCCGGGGAAAAAACGACTGGCGCTCAGGCAGGCCGTTCTTCTCGATTTCATGGGCGGCAAGCAAGCCGAACTGGCTGCCGACTTGGCCCAATATCGGGCGGCGGGCGGCAACGACCTGAAGGAGCCCGCTAACGATTCCAAATTCTCAGCTTATTCGAATGTCGTTATACCGGGCCCGCTCGCGTCCTTCGCGCGGATGGCCGCGCTCGCTCCCGATTTGGCTCCGGAGGATCTGCTTCCGGCGCTGGCGCGCAACGTGGTGACGAATGGCTATGAGGCTTCCGGCAACGAGATTCTTCAGCAAACCGAATACCTGCGGCTGCTGATCCGCTATTTGGGTCAAGCGCGGGAACTGCAGGCGATGGCGGGCAAGGATCGAAAAATTACGATTCCGACTTGCGACAGCGAACAAACCGGAGACCTGCTCAAGGTTCTCGGGTACCGTATGCGCGGATCGTGTGGAGGGGACATTGTTCTCGAAACCGTCAACGCTACGCGAGCTTTCCTGACTGTGGATTCCGCTTTTCCGCTGACAGAGCTCGAGCAGGATCTGCGGGCCAACCATCGTTTCGAGCTGGCCTATGCTCCCACAACGGTTCCGGTTTTGTACAACGCGGAATACTGGACGGCTGCGTTGGGACGAAGCGGCCAGCCCGATTTCATCGACGCATTCCTTTCCGACCCTTCGTTGTGCCGCCTGTATCTAGGCTTGTCGCATCTGGACAGCGCAACGGCCGAGGCGCTCCGAAAGCAGACGTCCGCTCAAAAACTCAAGATTTACGCGCACGTACTGGATTTTTTCGGAAGCATGTTCGAAATACGCAATGGAGCAGCGGTGGTTCCGGGATCGGCGAAAGTTTGGGGATCGCTGGTAGGCGCTTCGCCGAATAACCCGGGAGAGTTCTTCCTGAAATTGATTCAAACGGACGACGGCTGGCTGGCGAGCTATTTCGATGCGCTCGCGCGTATTCATGGGCCGACAGCGGCGTATTTATTGCAGCCTGAGCGAATGAAGCGCTGCTACGACGCGCTGAGAGGCAAAATTACCAGTCCCGGACCGGCTCGCCCGGTGTTTCGCTCCAGTACCGAACTGATGCTGTTGACGACATCGCTTCGGATCGATGCAAACGGCCGTCCGCATATTCCCGGAGATCTGGATGTCTGGCGCAATCTATTTATTCACCATCCACACGGGAAGTACGATGGCAGGCTGACACGCTCCGCTGCTACCTGGCGCAACGACGACGATCTGGTGGAGGCGCTTTTCGCGCTGAGCCGGAAAACGGTTGAAAATGAACCCCTGAAAATTTTCTTGGCGCTGAACGATATCGACCGGGAACGCGCCAAGCCGATTTCCGCGCAACTAGCTTCACGCCTAATAGCCGGTTACAAGATTTATAACGCGCAGTATGTCCTGTTTGCCGACACTCCCACGCTTAGCGAATCGTCCATCGGACGCTATCTCGATATTTGCGCGGACTTATCGAGTGTCCGCGATACGCTGCTGAAGGCGGATTCAATTGGCACGCTGCAATCGCTGGTCCAACTGTGGACGATTTTGTGCAGACAGAATTCGATCGGGGCGGGCCAGCAGGACGCGATCTTTACAAAGCTGATCGCGCCGTTCAGCCACATCCGGCAAGAGGCGGAAGTCTTCGATGGCGGCCGCGCGGGAGTGGACCTTCTTCTGAAGGCGGCCAGCGCGCCCGAGGACGCATCGCCGCAGGAGCAGATGGTGGAGTTGTTAGTCGGCAAACTGCGCAGTAGCGAACCTCCCGGACCGCCGTGCCCAGCCGAGACTTTTCTGCGCGTCTTCGATGCACAACGGCTGATTCCTCTGGATAGCCTGTTCGTGGTTGCGGACCGAGCGGGAAAGGGCGACATCGATCCGAAGACGATTAAGAGCATCAACGAGCAGATCGGACGTCTGGAAGAGACCGAGTCGCTGCGGAACTCGCTTTCCGCGGACGAGAGAAATTCGTTCGCCGTCGGCTACTGGAGTGAACGGCATGTAGAGCAGGAGCGCAAAGTCAATTTCGATAACCTGCTGAAGAACTCCGACCGCAAAGACGCCCGGGGAACGCTTGCGCCGTTTCTGCGCGATTCGCTGGTGGGGCTTTTGTATTCCTATTACGCGCCGGTGGGGGCGCAGTTGCTGCTGACGAATCCGGTGTTTGTCCGCAGCCACGACTTTATTGGGCCGCAGGGCGCGCCGGCGGAGTGGCGTTCGACCGAAGTCGCCGGAAGCGGCTGGCCTGAGAGCGCCGGCGGACGCCTCACAGGTTCTCTGGTCGCCTTACCGTATGCAATTGCGGAGGCCGAACAGAACTTTTTAACTCCTCGGCGCGAGCAGGCTCTGATTTGGGCCGATCTGGTGCCGCAATTGATTGTGGACGTGACGGTAAACAGATGGCGGAACGTGACACCCGAACAACTGCGCTGGGTTGCCCTTCACATTGAGCGCGGCGACACGCTGCTGGCAGCGGCGGCTCTCGACCGTTCCATTGAACCGCTTGTTCTCGAGTCCTTCCGAAGGTATGCGACTCCGGCTAAAGTGGAATGGCTGCAACGCCAATTGCGCGCGGACAACTTCAGCAAAGGCGTCGCCGAGGTTCCTCCTTCGGTTTTGTATGCGATGGCGACCGATCCGGCGTTGAAGGATGTCGCTTCGGATATCGCTTCTGTTGAAATTGGCGCGATGGCGGCGCGAAACGAAGCGGATTTGACACCTGAGGCGATCGCGCGCGCATTCGGTACGCCGAAGCCGACGCTGACACATTCGTATCGGCCAGGACTTCTTTATCTGCGCACATTCCCCGCGCTAATGGGCTATTCGAGCCGCATTCTGGCGGAAAGCTGGGAATCGAACAATCTTTACTATGCCGCTCTTGCCGAGGAAGCCGGGGTGCCGGCGAGCCAGCTCGACGCTTATGTGCCGGAATGGAACCGTTCGACAATTGAGAACATATTCGCGACGCATTTGGAAGATTGGCCCGCTTTGCTTCGCTCGCTGCACATCACAGCGGACTCGGTCAGGCAGCACGGCAGCAGCCAAAGCGCGCCGGAGACCGCTGAAAACTAGGAAGGACTTGTGAGGACATTTTTCCGCATCGCAAGTGTCACCGCATTAGCGGTTATATCCGGAGGTCTATGGACGCACGCTCAAGACCAGGACCAGACTACTTTTCACGTCAAGGTGGACATGGTGGTGCTCGGTTTTACGGTAACCGACCAGAAAGGGAAGTATGTGAACGGACTGCGGCCGAAGGATTTCAAAGTCTACGAGGACGGAATCCCGCAGAAGCCGGCTACCTTCACGGAGGGCGATCACGCGCCGCTGCAGGTGCTTGAGAACGGAGAAACGAGGCCTTTGCGCGCCGGGACGAGCCCGGTGGCAGGCCCTGCCGGAATCCCGCCGAGGCCGGATATCGTCGATCTGCGCACGAGCTCTTCCGGAACGAACGTGTTTGTACTGTTCGATACAAGCAATTACATGTATCGCGGATTTGTCTACGCATCGGACGCGATTGCGGATTTCATCCGGGGATTGGACCGCGCGGATTCAATCGCGGTTTATACCTATAGCCGGAATTTGAATCGCGCTGTGGAGTTGAACCGCGATCGCACTACGGCCATAGCCGGTTTGCGTAAAGCCGTGGCGGGTGACGATTCCGCGCTGTATAATTGCCTGCTGCTGACGCTGCGCGATGCGGCTAAGGTTCCAGGCCGCAAAGTAGTTATCGTGTTTTCGAATGGCCCCGATAACGCCAGCATGGTAGCGCCCGACGACGTTCGCGCGATAGCTGAAGACGAAGGCATTCCGATTTATGTAATCTCTACGAGCGAAGTGAATAAAGATCCCATTTCGAGCACGATCTTCAAGCGGATTTCAACGAATACGGGCGGAAAAAGCTATTTTGCGAAGACCTGGCAAAAACAAGTGGAGGCGTTCGAATCCATCCGCGAAGATCTTGGCAACAGCTACACGATTACTTATTATCCGCAGCCGAATCCGAATGAAGGCTTTCGCAGAATCAAAGTTGACCTGACATCCGATGCGATGAAGAAATATAAGGTCCGCGCGCGGCCCGGCTATCGTCCGCAGCGCGGATTCTGATCTATTTCTCCCTTTTCACGGCGAGGGGCCCGTAGGCCTGACAGACAGGCATCAACTGAATGGAATTTATATTCACGTGCGCCGGGCGCGTGGCTACCCAATGAATGGTTTCGGCAATATCTTCGGGCGTTAGCGGCTGAGCGCCTTCATAGACGGCGGCGGCTTTCTTTTTGTCGCCTTTGAAGCGCACTTCCGAAAATTCCGTACCGCCCACGAGTCCAGGCTGGATGTCTGTCACGCGGATGGCGGTGCCCAATAAATCAGCCCGGAGATTGTTGCTGAACTGATGAACGAAGGCCTTGGCGGCTCCGTAGACATTTCCGCCCGGATAGGGCCACTCACCGGCAGTCGATCCGAGATTAACGATGTGGCCGCGATTGCGCTCCACCATTCCGGGAAGCAGAAGCCTGGTGCAGTAGACCAGTCCTTTGACGTTGCTGTCAATCATCGCGTCCCAATCGTCGAGAGCGGCCTTTTGGGCCGGCTCGAGGCCGATGGCTCCTCCGGCATTATTCACGAGGACATCCACTTCGGCGAATGCGGCGGGCAGATTCGCGATGGCATGCTCGACTTCGCTACGCCGGCCCACATCGAAGACCAATGGGAGAAAGTTTTCTCCCAATTCCCGTTTGAGATCCTCCAGCCGGTTCTTGCGGCGGCCAGTACCGATCACCTTTGCGCCATCTTTGGCAAATCTGCGCGCGGTGACCTGGCCAAATCCCGCGGTAGCTCCTGTGACGAAAACAATCATGATTCCAGAATAGAATCGCGGACCAGCGGGATGAGGAGAAATATAGCGGGCAGAGCGAAATACCTTTTCGGCTGTGTTAGGCTGAGAGCGTTCCGCTGAACAACGCTAAGACCGCTGTTGCGGGTCGCCACGACCTCTTTTCATGTCGCTGCAAGTCTTTTTGCAAGCTCAACTGCTCGGCTCCGAAGAGTTTCTGACCTCCCCATCTTCCGGGCGGCACGATGAAATGGCCGACCTGATGGGCCGATGCACGTGGCTCACGCTAATGTGCGAAGTTCTGCCGCGGGCGCTGCTTGCTCAGTTGAGACTGTCGCGCATGCTGCTGGGCTCGAGCAGCGCGGAACAGTTTCTGCTGGTTCTCGCGGAAGAAGATATTTCCAGGGCGAACGATTTTCTGAACGGGGCGGCGGATGCCATTGCGAAGCTTTCCGGGAACACGCTGCGGCTGGTATGGGCGAGCACGGAGAACCTGGGGGCGTGGCCGATCGCGCGCAAGCGGCTGGACGACGCGCTGCTTGCCAAGACCTCCGCGCCGCTCGCGAAGCACGGCGATCCAGCGGCCGTGTTCGCGCCATTTTATGAAGCAACGGAAAATGACGATCCTTATTTTGCTTCCTTCGGCGGGAATCTACAGCAGGCGGCAAGCGTCGGCTGGAGCGCGGATCGGCCGGCACACCTCAGTTGGGATGAAGGTGAGTACTGCTGGGCGTTGAAAGAGCAATTCGGGATAGACGACGAGGGAATTCTTTTTCCGCGGCGCTTTGCATTGAACGATACCAGCGCGTGTCCGAGCTCGCTTGCCGAACTGGCGGAGCGCGCCGAGGGCGCTCCACGATGGGGCATTCTGCGAGGCGACGTCGACCAATTTGAACTGCCTCTGCGGCGGGTCGGCTCGGTCGAAGAACACATTCAGCTCTCGATGTTGTTAAAGGAATTCTTCGCCGGGGAGCTGGCGCTGCTCTGCACGGTGCCCGATTTCTGGCGCAAGGTTACGATTTTATACCGCGGCGGCGATGACTTTGCGGTGCTGGGAACCTGGGACGCGCTACTCGCAATCGCGCGCGAAATGCAGCGGCTGTTCGACAAATTTGCCGAGCAGAACCTGCAATCGCTGCCCAGCCTGGAGGGGAAGTCCGTTAGCATGGCGCTTTCCATTGCGCCGGAGATAGGCACGCCCCTCGCGGCGGTCTTTAAGGACGCGGGGACGCAATTGCGAAGGGCGAAGGCGAGCGAAGCGGGAACCTTTTATCTGTTCGGGCGAGCTTTGGAGTGGAAACGGCTCGGCGAGGCGGAAGAACTAAAAGGAAGCCTGGCGCGGCTGGTGAAGGATTTCGGCTGTTCGCCGGAGTATTTGAATGAATTAGCATCGATGTATCGCGAAGGGTCTTCGGCGCGCGCGGCGCGGCGTGGTAAAGCGGTTCGGGCCGATAAACCGTGGCGGACGTACATGCGGCTTTCCGGGGTGATTCCGCAGTCGCGTGGAAAAGAAATAAGCAACACGCGGAATGCGGCGATCGCCGGCTTGGGCGGCAAGAAGGCGGCTGGAGTGAAGCTGCGGCCGGCGGCGCGCGTGGGTCTCGAGTGGGCCCGGCTGGCGGTGGGGAGCACGGCTTAGGAGCCGAATTCTCGCGAGAAAGGGAAACAGATGCCTGAAACCACAGAAGAGAAGAAGACTGAAAGCCGGCCGCCTGGAGAGAATCGGGGCGGTGGTCCGCGAGGCAACGACCGCGGTGGAAATGAAGGGCGAGGCGGCGATCGGAATGCGGGCGCGCGGTCCGGCGATCGTGGGCGCGACCAACGCGGCGGCGGCCCGCGCGGTCCAGGCGACAGGCGTTTCGAGGGACCGCCCGAGATCGACATCGAAAAACTGGTCGCCGACAGCCTATATCTGGATAATCAGGCTCACGTGGTGGTGAGCCGGATGCGCGATATGGATTCGGGAACCAAGAGCCAGTTGCGGCGTTTGTATAATGCGGTGCGCCGGGCCACGCGCGCGCCTGAAGGCGAGCGGCAGCACGAGTTTGTGATGGTTCGCGCGAGGCTGGCTTACACGATTGCGCGCCACTCGCTGCGGAGCCTGGACGCGCTCGAACGCCTGCTTCTGCAGGTTACGCGTAAGAACGACACGCGGGGCTACGAGCGCTTCCGCGATTTATTTGAAGCCATCATCGCCTACAACGAATAACGCGAACGGAACAGGACGCTTACGCATGAGCTCTCATACCACCGATACTGAACTGACTTTTCTGGGGAAACTGATCCTGGAAGGCGAGATACACTGCCAGACCGGGCTGCATATTGGAGCGGGCAAAGGATCTCTCGAAATCGGAGGGGCCGATAATCCGGTAGTCAAAGACGCCTTCGGAATTCCCTATATACCCGGCAGCTCGATACGCGGCAGACTTCGTTCCCTGCTCGAACAGTCGCTCGGCTTGGCGGTGCCGGATGAGCTGGTGTATTTGTCCAAACGAAAGGGGCAGGAGGTTCGGATACATCAAAGCGATCGGCCCGACGATGACATCTGCGTTTTATTCGGACGAAATCCCGGACGGGTGGAAAAAGTGAGCGGCGACGCCATTGAAGCGGCAACGGCAACGCCAGCGCGGCTTACGGTGTACGATGCGCCTCTGGTTCTGGACAGCATCACTCCGCAAATGCGCGAAAACCTGGATGACGAGTTAACGGAAGTGAAGAGCGAAAACGCGGTGGACCGCATTACATCGCAGGCGAACCCTCGGACGCTGGAGCGGGTTCCGGCGGGCGCCAGATTCCGGTTTCGGATGGTGCTCGACGTGCTTTGCCCCGAAGACAAAGTACTGCTGACGCGAGTTGCGGAGGGTCTGCGTTTGCTCGAAGACGACGCGTTGGGCGGCGGGGGAAGCCGGGGAAGCGGGCGCGTCAGCTTTGGCGGTTTGAGCCTCGCCTGGCGCAGCAAGAATTACTACGCGAGCGGGGCTGACGAATCGGCATTACTCTCCGGCGCGAATTTAGCGGCGCTGCAACAGACCGCCAGCGCCGATGATTTCGCCGAGAAGCTCGCGTAAATGCAGCCGGCGGTTTTGATCCGTCTGCGGCCGTCCGGGCCGTGGCGATATGGCCCAGGAGACGGCGGCGAGGATCGCGTGGATACGATGTTTCGCAGCGATCGTCTGTATTCCGCCGTGACCATCGCGATGAAGCAACTGGGGTTCCTGGAGGAGTGGCGGGATGCGACGGCGCGGGCCGCTACGCCGGTGGTTGCTTTCAGCTCGCTGTTTCCATTTCAGGCAGAGACGCTATTCGCTCCGCCGCCAGCCACGCTATGGCCTCCGCCCACGTCCCTGGTAACGACAACGAGCCCGGTGTTTCTGGCGAAGATTCGCTGGAGCGCGGCGCATTTTGTGCCATTGAGTTTGATTGAATCCGTTCTGGCGGGCCAGAGCATTCTCGCCGATCAATGGATTCCGGACGCGGAGAGCGGCTGCCTGTTGCGGCGGGACCGGCCGACTTCGAGCCCTTTTCGCGTTCTGACCCGCAGTGGAGCGGCTGTCGATCGGATTACGCATAGCGCGGTGCATGTGGCTGCTTCGGCCTGCGTGGAATTTGAGCCGGGCTCCGGTCTTTGGACGGTCGCCCGCTATGCCGATGCGGCTGCGGAAACGGCATGGAGAGGTAGAGTGGAGGGCGCATTCCGGCTGCTTGCGGATACAGGATTCGGGGGACGCCGAAGCAGCGGCTGGGGGCGGACGGAAGCGCCGCAATTCGAGCCAGGTACGCTGCCAGGCTTGCTGATGCCGAAGCTGGGCCGTGCGCTGGGAAACGGCGGTAATGGAAACGCGGATGCCGGGACATCGCTCTATTGGCTACTGTCGCTTTACTCGCCTGCTGGTACCGATGCGGTTGACTGGAGTGGAGGCGATTACCAGTTAGTTTCGCGCGGCGGCCATATTGAAAGCGCGAGCGCATCCTCCACGAAAAAGAAGAGCGCGCGGATGATTTCGGAAGGTTCTGTGCTTGCGGCGAATGTGGAACCGGCGGGAGCGGTGGTCGATGTGGCTCCCGATGGATTCGAGCACCCGGTATATCGCTCCGGCCTAGCGCTTGCCTTAAAGCTGCCGGTATTGCAGCAAAGGCCGGTAACGGAAGTGGAGACACCGGCGAATGAAGCAGGCGGGGAGCAGAGCGATGAAATATAACGTTACGGCTCTGACGCCGCTGCTAGTCGGCGACGGGAAAGCGCTTTCCCCGATCGACTATATGGTCTGGAAGGACCAGGTGAATGTTCTCGATCAGCCTCGGATTTTCAAATTGTTGGCGCGGGGTCCGAGACTGGAGGGCTATCTGGCGCAGTTGCGCAAGGCGACCAAGCTGGATTTTGCCTCATGGGGCGGCTTTGCGCAGAACTTTTCTCAACGGCGCATTCCTTTTGAACACCCAGAAACCAGCGCGATCTGGAATTCCGCGCCTTCCGAGTCTTTGTTCATACCGACCTTCGCAGCGAATTACCAGGGAGCTTATTTGCCGGCATCGGCGGTGAAGGGCGCTCTGCGGACGGGCCTGGTATTTTCGCGTTGGACGGCGGCAACGATGGAGCGAGCCGCTACCGCTGTGGAGGGCGACCGCGCGCCGCGGCGACTCGGGGAAACGGCTGAGGCGGGTTGCGGAGCTTCGCAGGTGAAGATACTCGCGATGGCCGACAGCCGGCCGGTTCCCGCATCGGCATTCAAGATCTTTTTGACTCGGGTCGCCTCGCTCGATACCCGTCAGGGCGGGAAGCCTCAGCTCGCCTGGAAGGTGGCGGGGCGAGGCAGCGTCCCACCCCAGCGCAGTTCAGAGGCGACGCCGGTCTTTGCGGAGATGGCCGTGCCGGGCACGTCGTTTTCGGGTGAGTGGGAGGAGCGCACATTCCTGAAGAATCAGGAAGTGAGCCGACTTCTGGGTTGGAGATCGGTTCCAGAGCTTGGATTGTTCGCGGATGCCGCCAATCGGTACGCTGAGGCGCAATTGGATCTGCACAGGGGTTATGCGGATCTCGCCGGGCTTGACTCTCTGCGGCAAGCGCTGGAAGTCCTAAAGGCTGAGCTGGCTTCGACGAGGGCGTTACCGCTGGCGTGCCTGCTGTGCCTCGGATGGGGAGGCGGGTTCCTTTCGAAAGCCGGATTTCTTGAAACCGAACAAGAGGCGTACCGTAAAATTCTGCGAGCGCTGCCGGCTATCGGGAAAGGGCTGCGCGACGGTCTGCCATTTCCAAAAACGAGGCGGGTGGTCTTTGCCGGTGGGCAGCCTTCCACCCTTCCCGGGTGGGTTCGCTTGCAATTTGAGAAATAACAGCATATTCTTTGCTTCTGGCCTAGGTTATTCATAAGCTTGGCAGCTTAATTGCCGATTACTTGTATGATGAAGATGCGGGGGTCTATTCAGCCCGACTAGGCGTGCCTAGCAAGCTCTTCTCGAAAATCGAGCTAAGTTATGCAAAACGCTATCTATAACGCGTACTTCGGGTTTGCGGAAAACCCATTCAACATTAGTCCCGATCCGGAGTTCCTCTACCGTAGTCCTCAGCACGAAGAGGCACTGGCCAATCTCATCTACGGCGTACGCAGCCGGAAGGGCTTCATTGTTCTGAGCGGCGAAGTGGGCACGGGCAAGACAACGATGCTCGAATGCCTGCGGGATTACCTGGATGCGCAACGCATCGAGTTTGCCTTTATTTTCAATTCCCGGCTCACTCCCGAGCAGTTTTTCGAGATGATGGCTTACGACTTCGATTTACAGTGCGACCGCAAATCGAAAACCGACGTGCTGTTTGCGCTGGACGCCCTTCTGCTCCGGCAAGCGGAGCGCGGGCGTACCTGCGTGTTGATTGTCGATGAAGCTCATAATCTGGAATGGGACGTGCTCGAAGAAATCCGGCTGCTTGGGAATCTCGAGACGCGGCAAGGCAAGCTGCTGCAAATCATTCTGGCGGGACAGCCGGAACTCGACCGCAAGCTGGACGCGCCGGATCTGCGTCAATTGAAACAGCGGGTAGTCCTGCGATGTTTATTAAACCCTTTGGGTCCGGAAGAATCGGTCGCCTATATCGAGACGAGATTAGCCCGGGCCGGGATGCCGAACCAAAAGGTCTTCTCGCCCGAGATCATGGAAGAATTGCACAAACGTTCGCGAGGGATTCCCCGGCTGATGAATTTGCTGGGAGACAACCTGCTGGTGACGATTTTTGCAATGGAGCAGCGGACCGCGACGCTCGATATGCTGGATGAAGTGTGCCAGGATTTGCGGCTGGAATGGCCGGGGTCCAATCGAGACCGTCGTCCGCGATCGCGATACGGCTTGACCGAAGAGCACTTCCCGGAAGCACCGGTCTCTATCGGCCGCGAATAGTCTGCGATCAGCGGCTAGTGGACAGCCTCGAAGAGGCCTGCGGCGCCCTGACCGCCTCCCACGCACATGGTGACGAGGCCGAATCGCGAGCCGATCCGCCGTGCCATCTCATTCGCGAGTGTTCCGGTCATTCGCGAACCTGTCACGCCGAAAGGATGACCGATCGAAATCGATCCGCCGTTCACATTCAGCTTGTCCATTGGGATGCCTAGCCGGTCCCGGCAGTAAATTACCTGCACAGCAAACGCTTCGTTGAGCTCCCATAGGTCGATATCGCCGATCGCGAGTCCGTGGCGCTTCAGCAATTTCGGTACGGCGAAGACCGGGCCGATACCCATCTCATCCGGTTCACACCCAGCGACAACAAAACCGCGAAAGATCAGCTTATAGGGAATTCCAAGCTGATTGGCCCGATCGCGCGATATGAGGAGCGTGGCCGAAGCGCCGTCGGAGAGTTGAGAGGAGTTGCCCGCTGTTACCGTTCCCTGCCCGCTGTCGGGATCGAAGTACGGCTTCAGCGCCTGCAATCCCTCGATGGTGGTCTCCGGCCGATTGCATTCATCACGGTCGCAGGAGACTTCCTGGGTTCCGACCTTCTCGCCGGTCTTCTTATCGAGAATCGACATAACGGTCTTCATGGGAGCGATCTCTTCAGCGAAAAAATCTTCGCGCTGCGCACGGGCAGTACGCCGCTGGCTGAGAAGCGCATATTGATCCTGAGCCTCGCGGCCGATCCGGTAGCGTTTCGCGACCACCTCCGCGGTGACGCCCATCACCAAGTAGAGACCGGGCGATTCCCGGACCAGCACCGGATGCGGATTGATATCCCGTTCTACAAGGCTGATGCTCTCGACACCACCGCCGATCGCGGCGTCAACGCCTTCGTTGACGATCTGGTGCGCGGCCATGGCGATCGCCTGGAGTCCTGAAGAACAGAAGCGATTTACGGTCGCGCCCGCAACCGAAACCGGCAAGCCGGCGAGGATGGCCGACCTTCGAGCCACATTCAGGCCCTGCATTCCATGCGGTTGAGCGCAGCCGAGAATCACGTCTTCAATTTCGTTGGGATCGAGCTGTGGCGTTTTGCGCAGAACATCTTTCAGGCAATGCGCGGCCAGATCCTCCGGGCGTGTCATATTGAATGAGCCGCGAAACGATTTCGCGAGTCCGGTCCGCGAGCTGGCGACCACCACGGCTTCTCTCATTTCAATCCAATTTCTGAGCAGCCACAGTATATACCTACAGAAGAGGACTTCATGAGCGAACTTGTGAAACTGACGAGTCACGGCGATGTTGCGGTGATCACTATTGACAATCCTCCGGTGAACGCGCTGAGTCCGGGAATTCCGGAGGCTATTCAGAACGCGATACGGGCGGCGGCGGAAGATTCGCAAGTGCGGGCGGTGGTGTTAATTGGCGCTGGAGCGACCTTCATCGCCGGGGCGGACATTCGCGAGTTCGGAAAGATCGTCTCCGGTGAAAAGCCGCGTCTTACATTGCTGCCGTTTTTGCAGGCGATTGAAGATTCTTCGAAACCGGTGGTGGTGGCGATCCATGGAACGGCTTTCGGCGGCGGGCTCGAGACGGCCATGTCCGGGCACTACCGCGTGGCTGCCTCGTCGGCTCAGCTTGGGCAGCCGGAAGTGAAATTAGGGCTGATCCCCGGCGCTGGCGGCACGCAGCGGCTGCCCCGTCTGGCGGGAGTCGCGAAGGCGCTCGAGATGTGCGCGTCGGGCGAGCCGATCAAAGCGCGGGAAGCGATTGAGCTGGGATTGGCGGATCGCATTATTGAAGGCGGACTGCTCGAAGGCGCCATCGTGTTCGCGCGTGAAGTAGCGGAAAAACCCATTCCGAAGACGCGCGACCGGAACGAGAAGCTGCGCGATATAAATCCGGCAATTTTCACTTACGCGCGTGAGCAAGCGCGTAAATTGAAGCGCGGGCAAAATGCGCCGTTGGCTGCGATTGAAGCTGTCGAAGCTGCGACGAAGCTCCCGTTTGAAGAAGGCTGCAAACGCGAAGCCGAACTTTTTAACGAGTGCCTCTATTCGACGGAATCGAAGGCCTTGATTCACGCATTCTTCGGCGAGCGAACGGTCTCAAGGATTCCAGACATTCCGAAGGAGACAAAAACTTACGAGATCCGCCGAGCCGCTGTGATTGGAGCGGGCACGATGGGCGGTGGCATTGCCATGAATTTCGCAAACGCCGGAATTCCAGTGATTGTCAAAGAAACAGCTCAGGCGGCGCTCGATCGAGGCATGACTGCGATCCGCAATAATTACGCGAAAACCGTGCAGAAGGGCAGGCTTTCGCAAGCCGCAATGGAGCAGCGCGTTGGGTCGATCACGCCGCAGCTCAGCTACCAGGGCTTCGAAGAAGCGGACATTATTGTGGAAGCCGTATTCGAAAACATGGTGGTGAAAAAACAGGTGTTTTCCGAGATCGAGAGCGTCGCGAAGCGCACCTGCATCCTGGCTTCGAATACCTCGAGCCTCAACATCGACGAAATCGCATCGGCAACGCGCCGTCCCGAGATGGTTATCGGCACACATTTTTTCAGTCCGGCGAACGTGATGCGCCTGCTCGAGGTGGTGCGGGGGGAAGCATCGGCGAAAGAGGCGATCGCTACGGCAATGGGTTTGGGCAAGAAGCTGAATAAAGTCGCGGTGCTTGCCGGCAATTGCCGTGGGTTCATCGGGAACCGGATGGTCGCGCCGTATTTGCGTGAGGCTCAATTCCTAGTCGAAGAAGGCGCATCGGTGGAGGACGTCAACCAGGCGCTTTACGATTTCGGAATGGCGATGGGACCGCTGGCTGTGGACGATCTGGCCGGACTGGACATCGGATGGCACATCCGGCAGGAGTTCAAACATCTGGAGAAGCCGGGGGTGCGGCAACCGCTGGTACTCAACCTGTTATATGAGATGGGCCGTTTCGGGCAGAAGACCGGCAAGGGATGGTCGAAGTACGACGAGAATCGTAAGCCGTCGCCCGACCGGGAAGTAGCGGAACTCATCGAAAAGACCGCAAAGAAGGCAGGCATCGAGCGACGCCGAATCATGTTCCAAGAAATCGTGGACCGCTGCATCTACGCATTAGTAAATGAAGGCGCGCAACTGCTGGATGAAGGCATTGCTATCCGCGCGGTAGATATCGACATCACCTATCTGTATGGATACGGATTCCCAGCCTGGCGCGGTGGTCCGATGTTTTACGCCGACACGGTGGGCCTTCAAGACGTTCTCGCGCGGATCGAGGAATTTGAAAAGCGGCACGGCTCGGATTTATGGACGCCGGCGCCGCTGTTGAGACGGCTGGCGGAGGGCGGAAAGACGTTCGCGAGCTTTGACCGGGAAAAGGAAGCGCGAGCGGAGATATCCATTGGGTGAGCGTCGGAAGTCGGGATCCTTGTGAATCTGCCTTGATATATTCCTCGTTGGAATGATCCCATCTATTCTGCAGGCAGCGGGGCGGAGTATTCGCATCTCCATTGAAAACTCCGATGCCCTCACATATCGAAGCGACGTTTTGGCGCTGAAGTATGCTCAAGAGCTCTTTGGCGTCGATAAAGCTGCAGTAGAGGCAATGAGGCAGTCTTCGAGTGACCCGGTCTCTTTACTTCCATCGGTTGGCAAGTCCCTCCTATTGCCGACAGCTGGTCAGTTGGAGCCCTTGCAGGTTCTATTCGTAGGTGTTCCACCCTTATATCAATTCCGCTATCTTGAAATGCGGCAATTCTCCCAAACCGTGTTGACGGTACTGGCGCGGAAAGCGCCGTTGACTCGCTCGTTGGCGCTCACCGTGCATGGTCCCAACTATGGCTTGGACGAGATAGAGTGCTTCCGGGCGATTCTTGCCGGACTTCTTGATCAGCTCGCCAGTGGCGATTTCCCAGCGCAATTGGAGCATATTGCCATCGTTGAATTGAAGAAACGTCGCGCAGATCGATTTGTGAACGAACTCAATCAGCTGCTGCGGACCCGCGAGCTCATAGTCGATCCTCAAGGGGCGGCGAAACTGGAGCTTGGAGCGAACGCCGCCGAAAGAATGCGTGTCGCCGGCTATAGTTCCGAAAGCAAGCCCCTGATTTTTGTTGCGATGCCATTTCGCGAGGACATGGCAGATTACTACCACTACGGAATCCTAGGCGCGACTCAGAAGGCCGGTTTTCTTTGTGAAAGAGCAGATCAGTCGCATTTTACGGGCGACATTCTCGACTGGGTTAAGAGACGAATCGATGCAGGCACGATATTACTGGCAGACTTGACGTTTTCCAATCCTAATGTATATCTCGAAGTGGGATACGCCTGGGGGCGGGGCAAGCGTACGCTTCTTTTGGTGAGGGACTCTGGTGAACTACAATTCGATGTGCGCGGGCAGCGCTCCATTGTCTACAGAAGGATCAAGGACCTTGAGGAGTTACTCAGTGTAGAGTTAGAAGCCCTCAAAGCGAGCCGCCCCTGAGACTTCAGCATTGCCTATCTTTAAATCCCCTGCACCCGGCGCTCTTTGCCGTCCCAGAACTTCTCGCGCAATTCGCGCTTTAATATCTTTCCCGTGCCGGTTTTCGGCAAAGGGCCTTCGACGAATTGCACGATTCGCGGGAATTTGAATTTGGCGAGCCGCGTCTGCAGAAACACAAGAAGTTCTTCGGCATTCAGCTGCCGGTCGAGCTTGAGCACAACGATCGCGGCTGGAATCTCGCCCCATTTTGCGTCGGGGGCGGCAACCACCGCGCACTCGAGCACGGCAGGATGCGCAAAAATGGCCTTTTCCACTTCAATCGATGAGATGTTTTCGCCACCGCTGATGACGATGTCCTTGCTGCGATCCACGATGTCGATGTAATTCTCGTCATCCCAGACCGCCATATCGCCGGTGTGCAGCCAGCCGCCGGTGATTGCGCTTTTCGTGGCTTCCGGGTCTTTGTAATAGCCGTCCATCACGTTATCGCCGCGAATGATAACTTCGCCCACCGTTTCCATATTGCGCGGGACGTCTTGCATCTGCGCATCGACTACACGAATTTCATTGCCAAGGATCGGCCAGCCCGCCATTGCCATATGGCGAATGCGATCTTCCTCGCTCGTGTAGCTCAGGGTACCCTTGGTGCGGGCGGACGTAGCCACTGGACAAGTTTCGGTCAATCCGTAACCGCCCATCACCAGGCAATGGAACGCCCGCTCCATGCGCTCGACCAGCTCCGGAGACGCGGCCGCGCCGCCAATATGAATTTCTTTCAAGCTGGAGGTGTCGAACTGCGCCAGCGCCGGGCAGTTCAGAAGCGCATTCGCCATCACGGGAACGAGGGACATTCCATTCACCCGTTCGTTCCGGATCAGCTCCAATACATGGCTTGGATCGAAGCGCCGGACCATCACCTGCTTGGCCCCATTCATAGTTGCGGTTTGCGGGCGGCCCCAGCCGTTCGCGTGAAAAAGAGGAATCGTGTGCAGCTCGACAAAGGTGTCGTTTTGGGTGACGCTGCCAGTGACGCCTAGCGCGTGCAGATAGATGGCGCGGTGCGACAACATCACGCCTTTCGGCGAGCCGGTGCTGCCGCTGGTATAGAAAAGCTCCGCAATTTCGTTTTCGTCGAAAGAAAAAAGATCGGGTCTTTCGATACGGTCGCGCAATAGCAGCTCTTCCAATGTGAAATCCGCCGCGGGAGCCTCGGTGTCGATTGCCACGTATCGTTCGAGCGAAGGGCATGCGACTCGAAATGCCGGAATCAGCGCGGCGAAGTCGTTTTCGAAAATCAGCATGCGCGCTCCGGCGTGATTGAGAATTTCGATCAGCTCGGGTTGAGTCAGACGCACGTTCAGCGGCATGACGATGGCGCGGATCAGCGGAACGCCATAATATCCTTCGAGAAGCTGGTTGTTGTTGAAGCTCAGATAGGCGATGCGGTCGCCGGGCCGGATTCCTTCTGAAAGAAGACCCGCTGCCAGCCGCTCGCAACGTTCTCCAAACTGCGCGTAGGTGTAACGGCGATCGCCCGAAACGATTCCCACTTTCTTCCCGTAAAGATCCATGCCTCGATAGAGGCAGCGGATGGGAGTGAGCGGGATATTCATACGGCGATCACAACGACTCGCATTCAAACGGCGTAGCGCTCGATGGTGAGGAGCCGACTGGCGATGCCACGCCTCAGAGCGATCGCGTCCGCCGGATCGTAACTCGCAAAGCGCCGCAAAAGCGAGATGTTCTTTCGTAAAACGTCGCCTTCCGAGCAGGCGCCCATAACATTGCGCGCCGAGAGTTCCACGCGGCTCATTGCATCGCGCAGCAAAACGGCGCAAATTTGCGTGACAATGGTTGCCGTTCCCGCGGCGGAAAGCTTCCGGCTGCGAAGCAGACTCGATTCCATAGCGAAAACCTGAATAACGATGTCGGCGAGATTCATCAGGATTTCCTGTTGAGAGTCGAGACCCGCTTGATACTTCTCATGCGCCAGGGCAAAGAGAAGCAGCCCAATTTTTTTCGCGTTGCGCACCAGCCGTGTCTCTTCATCGGCGTCGGCGCTGAAGGCGGCTCCCGTCTGAATGTCGCGCAGAAGCGCTTGAGCGGCCGATGCGAGATCTAACTGGCCGCGTGCGGCTCGCTTCAGCAACATTCCCGAGACGAGAAGCCGATTGATCTCGTTGGTGCCTTCAAAAATGCGATTGATTCTGGAATCGCGGTACGCCCGTTCGACTGCGTAGTCCTGGTGATAACCATAGCCGCCGTGGATCTGCACACCCTCGTCCACGACGTAATCCAAAGCCTCAGAGCCATAGATCTTTACGATGGAGCACTCCGCTGCGTATTCCTCGATAGCCTTGAGCATCGCTTGAGAAGCATCGGGCTGCTCCCAGGAGAAGCCTTCCAGCCGGGCTTGTATGAGACCGGCGACACGCCAGGCGATGGATTCCGCGGCATAGGTACGAATCGCCATTTCAGCGAGCTTGTGCCGGATAGCGCCAAATTCCGCGATTGCGGAGCCGAACGCTTTGCGGTCCTTCGCATATTTCAGGCAAGTGGCTAAAACGTCTTTCGCTCCGCCCACGGCGAGCGCGCCGAGCTTCAGCCGGCCCATATTGAGAATGTTGAAAGCGATGATGTGCCCTCGGCCGACTTCGCCGAGCACGTTCTTTGCGGGAACTCGCACGTTCTCAAAGTAGACGGCAGTGGTGGAGCTACCCTTGATGCCCATTTTCTTTTCTTCCGCGCCGCTCGAGACGCCTGGGAAACTGCGCTCCACCAGGAAAGCGGTGAACTTTTCGCCACCTACTTTGGCAAACACCGTAAATAAATCCGCCGCTCCGCCGTTGGTGATCCACATCTTCTGGCCGTTCAGGATGTAAGACTGGCCATCCGGAGTCAGATCGGCGCGGGTGCGGGCGGCGAGCGCGTCGGAGCCGGCTTGAGGTTCTGTCAAGGCATAAGCCGCTACCAGTTCAACCTTCGCCAGCTTCGGAAGATATTTCTGTTTCTGCTCCTCGGTTCCGAAGTAGAGGATGGGCAGTGTGCCGATTCCGGTGTGCGCGCCGTGCCAGCCCGCATAGGAAGCATCGCGCCCTAAATGCTCCTCCGCAACCAGAGCGGAAGCGAGATCCAGATCCATTCCGCCGAACTTCTCAGGAATCGAAATGGCGGTCAGGCCCAGCTCCGCGGATTTCCGCAGCACTTTCACGGCGACGCCCGGTTCCTGATGGCGAATGGCTTCGATGTTGGGCTGGATCTCGTTCGCCCAAAACTTATCCGCCGTCCGGGCAATCGCAAGATGCTCTTCGCCCAGATCCTCCACCGTAAAGACGTTCTCCGGCCGGGTTTCTTCGATCAGAAACGCGCCGCCCCGGGTCTTGGGAACTACTGCTTCCGCGGGCGCCATGGTTTACTCTCCTATACCGCCGCTTGCGGAGAATCGCCCAGCATGGGCATGAGTTTCGCGCGAAGCTCCTCCGGGATAGGGATTGCGCGCTGAGTGGTCCGGTCCATGCAAGCTATCACTACGGAGCCTTTCGCAGCTAAATCGACGCCCTTAAAAGTCCGGAACTCCAACCGCGCGGAAGAGCGCCCCAGCCTGGCCAAGGATACTTCAATTTGGATCGGGTCGTCGTTGATCATTGCCAGCATGAAATCGCAATCCACATGGACTCGCGGAAAGGCGTAACCATCCGTTCCATAGGTGATGCCGAGGGTCCGCATGAACTCGATCTCAGCCGATTCGAAGTACCGAAACATTGCGGTATAGTGGATTCGCCCGCTTGCGTCGGTGTCGATGAAGCGAATCCGGACTGAAAAGCGGAATGGCTCGCGCGGCAACATCTATCCCAGCATGTCACCCTGGTGCTCGCGCAGACTACTGAGAAATAGGCGTTCCGATAAGGCCGGGCGCGTAATAGTACCCATTAACAATCGGTTTCCGGTTGACTTCTTGCGGCGGCGTGGTTTATCGTGGCGGTTCGGTCCCGCAGTTTCGAAAGCTGGATTGGCCGCTTTGTATCTATGACTTGGCGCGAAAACGGCAAGATGGAAAAAACGCAAACAACTTTAGAATCGAACTTGCAAAGCGTCGACCAAGCAGAAGCGATTGTTATGCGCGAGGCAAAAAAATTGGGTTTTGACGAGGACGACCAGCACCAGATCGGCATGGCTGTCCGCGAGTGCGTGGTGAATGCGGTCGTACACGGCAACCGTTATAGCGCGAAAAAGAAGGTTCACCTGGAGATTGAGCGGACACCGGAAAGCCTGGCCGTGATTATCGGCGACGAGGGCGAAGGGTTTGACCTGGAATCCCTTCCGGATCCGTTGTCGCCTGAGAATCTGATGCGGCAATCCGGCCGGGGAATTTTGCTGATTCGCGCTTTTATGGACGGTTTCGATCTCCATCCGCGGCCGGGGGGGGGAACCGAAGTTCGTCTGGTCAAAAATTTAGCTAGATCGTAGGATTCAATATTCCGAGTATCCGATCCACGAAGGAGGCAGAAAAATGAGTGTGAAAATGACGTCCCGCCAAGTAGGCGATGTAACAGTAATCGACGCGGCCGGGAGAATCACCTTGGGCGAGGGGGCCAGCGCGTTCCGGGACATGATTCGCGATCTCGCCGCGAAGGGAAACAAGAAGCTGCTATTGAATTTAAGCGAAGTTTCCTATATCGACAGCTCCGGCATCGGTGAAATGGTTTCCGGATTCACGACCGTCACGAACAATGGGGGCCAGCTTAAGCTAGTGGGGCTATCGAAGCGTGTCAAGGACCTGCTTCAGATTACGAAGCTCTATACCGTCTTTGAAGCGTTCGACGATGAGGCGGATGCGGTTCGCAGCTTCAGTTGACGCCCGTGCAAGAACAGATTAATGTCCGGGCTCCGGTTTGAAATCGAGGCTCAGTGCGCTCAAACCGGCGCTCGGGCCGGTCTACTGCACACGGCGCACGGCACAATCGAAACTCCGGTGTTCATGCCTGTGGGCACGCAGGGAACCGTAAAAGCGCTCACCCCGCGCGATCTCGCCCAGGAGCTGGATGCGCGCATCATTCTCGCGAACACCTACCATCTGTTCCTGCGGCCGGGGCACGAGCGCATTGAGCGGCTGGGAGGACTGCATCGCTTCATGGCTTGGCCGCGCCCCATTCTGACGGATTCCGGCGGTTTCCAGGTCTTCAGCCTGGACGCGCTTCGCGAGGTGACCGAAGAGGGGGTTCTGTTTCGATCTCATTTGAACGGCGATCCCCATTTTTTTTCGCCTGAGGGCACGGTGGATATCCAATTGGCGCTCGGAGGAGACATCATTATGGCGCTCGACGAGTGCCTGTCCTATCCCGCCACGCCCGAAGCCGCATCGAAATCCGTGAATCGCACGATTCGCTGGGCGCGGGCCGCCTACGCCCATTATCTGGAGCGGGAAAAGGGCCGGCATTGCGCTCTGTTTCCGATTGTGCAAGGTTCCATGTTTCCCGCTCTCCGGACCGCTTGCGCCGAAGCTCTTCTCGAACTCGATGCCCCAGGCTACGCGATCGGGGGCCTGTCTGTCGGCGAGCCGCGGGATCTGAGCCAGGAGATCGTCGCCATGACAGCTCCGCTCCTTCCAGCCGGCCGGCCGCGGTACGTGATGGGCGTGGGAATGCCGGAAGAGCTACCGCGGTATGTCGCGCAAGGCATCGACATGATGGATTGCGTTTTGCCGTCACGCAATGCGCGGAACGGATGCCTGTTTACTTCAAGGGGAAAAGTGCTCATTAAACAGGCGCGGTATGTGGAAGACAACAGCGCACTCGATCCGGAATGCGGCTGTTACACTTGCCGGACATTTTGCAAGGCTTATCTGCGGCATCTTTTTCAGGCCGGAGAGATCCTGTTTCACATACTCGCGACTCTGCACAACGTCCATTATTTTCTCGAGACGATGCGCCGAATACGAAGGGCTATTCTGGCTGGGACGTTTCCCGAGCTTCTGAAGGCGCTTCCGACTGGCCCGCTCGCCGAGACATACTGCGATTAAGCTAAGAACAGAAAGTCATGCTCCTTTCCTTCATACTTCTTCAAACCACAGCGCCGTCGTCGTCCAGTTCTTCCTTCACGAGCGGGATTTTGCCGATTGTGCTGATGATCGCCATCTTCTACTTTCTGGTATTCATGCCCATGCGCCGCCAGCAGAGTAAACAGAAAGATATGCTGAAAACCTTGCAAAACGGCCAGACGGTACTCACCAGCGGCGGGATCATCGGCACCATCGTTACGGTAAACGATGATAGTCTTATACTGCGAATTAAACCGGACAACTTAAAGATTCAAGTGGCGAGAAGCGCGGTAACCAGTCTGGTGGGGCCTGACGATCAGGTTAAGAAGTAGGGTCGCCCCACCGCAATCACTCACTATTTAGCAATGAAACGCAATCTACGATTCAAATTTTTCTTCATTGTGGCTGTAATCCTGGTGTGCATCTACGGGATTATCGGCCTGCCGAAGAACAAGGCCGAGCTCATCGCCAATTGGCACAACAGCATCCACCTGGGACTAGACCTGCGCGGTGGAACGTACCTGGTGCTTCAGGTTCAGCAGCAGGATGCGTTCAACGATAAAGCCGGCTCGGATGCCGACCGGCTGAAGGATGCGGCCCGCAAAGCCAACGTTCCGTTCTCTGATATCGAGGTGGACGACGCCAAGACGCTGCAGGATGCGACCAAGGTTGCGATTACCGTCAAGGGCGTCCCCGCTCCGCAGGCTGGAACGTTTCGAGGCGTGGTGAGTGAGCAGTTCGCGCAATGGCTCCTCACGCCCCAAAATGCGACCGATTATCGCCTCACCATGCGGCCTACCGAATCACTGAAGATGTGGCAACAAGTGCTGTCTCAATCCAAGAACACCATTGACCGCAAGATTAATGTTCTCGGTTTGAGCGAAGCGACCGTCCAGCAGCGGCGGGAAGATGCGGATTCCGAGCTACTCGTGCAGATGCCGGGAGTGGACGATCCCGCCCGCGTAAAACAGATCATCCAGACCGCCGCGAAGCTCGAGCTGTATGAAGTGAAGGGCGGTCCGTATGCAAGCCGCGAAGAGGCTCTGGGCCAAAGCAGCGGCATTCTGCCGCCCGGCACCAAATTGATTGGGTCTGCGAGTACCGGGGCGAGCGGTTCGGGCGGAGGAGTATACCTGGTTGCCCGTACACCGGTTGTGCGCGGTCCCGACATTCGCGACGCTAGGCCCGAGCAGAGCCAGTCGACCAACGGCTGGCAAACCGGGTTTGTGCTTAGCCAGGACGCGGCCAAACGCTTTGCGGCCTTCACCGGCGCCAATATCGGCAATCGCCTGGCGATCGTGCTGGATGGAAAAGTACTGGAAGCCCCATCGATCAAAAGCCAGATCAGCGACCAGGGAGAAATCGAGGGCGCGGCCAGCGAGCAGGATGCAAGCGATCTGGCGCTTAATTTGAAGGCTGGCTCGCTTCCGGCGAGCGTTATTTATGAACAGGAAAATACTGTAGGGCCTTCGCTCGGCGCCGATTCCATCCGGGACGGTTTTTACGCCGGTATCGCCGGAGTACTGGCCGTCATTGTGGCCATGCTGGTCTACTACAAGAAAAGCGGCATCAACGCCACGCTCGCGTTAATTCTGAACGCCATCATCCTGATCGCTTGCCTAAGCTACTTCGGCGCCGTGCTCACGCTTCCCGGAATTGCCGGCATCATCCTGACCATTGGTATGGCGGTGGATAGCAATGTGCTGATTTTTGAAAGGATCCGCGAAGAAGTACGAGCCGGCAAGGCGCCCCTCCCGGCGGTCGATACCGGATTCAACAAGGCGCTGCTGACTATTATCGATACCCACGTCACAACGATGGTGTCATGCGCCATCCTATTTCTGTTCGGGTCGGGGCCGGTGAAAGGCTTCGCCGTGACCCTGGTCATCGGACTCGCGGCAAACGTGTTTACAGCGGTTTTTGTGTCCAGGTTTATTTTCGATTGGGAGTTAAGCCGGCCCAAGCCGGTGGCGGCTCTCAGCATTTGACCGCGCCTCAAGGAGGCGGTTGGTAGATGGGAACATTTGTAATTAGCCGGTGTCTATCTCGTATGGATGCCGGCCTCTAAAGCTAGATGGAAATTTTCAAGCAGACGAACTTTGATTTTCTCGGCAAGAAGTGGCCATTCATCATCCTGTCCCTGGTGCTCACCGCGGCCGGGCTTATCAGCCTGGCGGTGAACGGTGGCCCAAGGTATGGAATAGATTTCAATGGCGGAGCGCTTATGGATGTGAATTTCATCAAGCGGCCCTCGGCGGAGGCGATTCGCTCCGCTCTGCACAAGAGGCTCACGGGTGAGATTGAGGTGCAGGAGGTAGCGAATTCACAGGAAGTACTAATTTCCACCAACGCCCGTGACGAAAAGTCGCTTCAGGCTGTCCGCAGTGATATGATTGCCACTCTGAACGCTGCTTTCAATTCCGATACCGGCGGCAAACTGGACATCGAAAACGCCGGCCAGACTGCTTTGGCCGACCGGCTGCGGGATCCGCTCGCTCAGGCGGGCGCCGCGTTATCGGACGATCGGCTTCAGGCGCTGGCGAATCAGATCGCCAACTATCGGGACACTCACTCGGGTCTGGTCCGCAATCTGGATGAACTGTCCGCCGTCCCCGGTGTTACCCCCAAGATTTTAGGTGTAATCAAGCAGGAATGCTTTGCCGGTAATTTCAACATCCGAAGCTTTGAATTCGTCGGTCCTAAAATTGGCGCGGATCTGCGGCAACAGGCTATCAACGTCGTCCTGATCGCACTCGGGGCTATGCTCGTCTACATCGCGTTCCGGTTCGAGTGGATTTACGGCGTCGCCGCAGTCATTGCCGTGTTTCACGATACGATCATCACCATCGGTCTGTTCTCGATCTTCAGAAAAGAGATCGACTTGACTGTGATAGCGGCTTTGCTGACCCTCGTCGGTTACTCGATGAACGACACGATTGTCACGTTTGATCGTATCCGCGAGAATTTAAAGCTGCAGGTGAGGGGTTCCTTCACCCACATCGTGAATCTGAGTATCAATCAAACCTTGAGCCGGACGGTGCTGACCTCGGGTCTGACCTTCCTGACCGCTCTTTCTTTGTTTCTGTTTGGCGGGCAGGTGTTGAATGGGTTCTCATTCGGATTAGTGGTCGGCATTATTATCGGAACTTATTCATCCATTTTTATTGCCAGTCCGATTTTGATTTTTTGGCAAAATGTGTCGGAGCGCCGTCATAGAGGAAGAGGGACGCCGGTCTTCGAGAGCCGGCCGCGGACTTCTCCTAATAAGCCGGTGAAGAACGTAAAGCCGGAGAAAACGGTTAAGGCTGTCAAGTGAGCGGAGTATTTCAAGAACGAAGTAAATAACGGGCCGCTTTGCCGGACCCGAGTGAGAGGGATTTATGTTTGAACAGACATTCGTGGACGGGACGTCGGGAACGAAGAAGCCTTATACGATCGCTCTCTCGTTGATCCTGGAGATCATCGCATTAGGCATCGCGGTTCTGATTCCTCTCATTTATACGAACGCTCTGCCCAGCGCGCAATTAAAGAGCATGCTGATTGCTCCGCCGCCGCCGCCACCTCCGCCGCCGCCCCCGCCACCGGCAGCTCCGAAGGTTCCCCCCAAGCCGGTGGTTCGCCAGTTTATTGCCAACCAACTGATAGCGCCGAAGACGATCCCGAAACAAATTAACCAAATAACGGAAGCGGCCCCTCCGCCGGATACCGGTATGGGAGTGGTTGGCGGCACGGGAGAAGCAGGTGGTGTAACCGGAGCAATGGGTAGTATCCTCGGCGGCATCCCTGGACCGCCGCCCCCTCCGCCTAAGAGGCCCACCGGCCCTGTTGCAATCGGCGGCCGCGTTGCCGAAGCCAACCTGATCCGCAAGGTGACGCCGCTTTACCCGCCGCTGGCTAAATCGGCGCGAGTACAAGGCACAGTTGAGTTTACGGCCACCATCAGCAAAGAAGGAAACATTGAAGGTTTGACTTTGGTCCGCGGCCATCCGCTTTTGGTGAACGCGGCCAGAGAGGCAGTCCTGCAGTGGAAGTACCGCCCGACGTTGCTTAACGGTCAACCAGTGGAAGTGGTCACTGATATCATCGTTAATTTCACGTTGAGCCAATAGATTCAAGAGAGGCTGAGAGTTTAGTTTATTTTTTCGATTCAACTTAGGAGACAAGCATGGTTTTACAACTTCAAGTATGGGCTTTCTGGCTATTTCAGGAAGGTGAAGGAATTAGTTTCGATCCGCGCTCGGTCTGGGGAAACATGGGTTTCACCGCCAAGTGCGTGGTCGTAGTTTTGTTCATTATGTCGGCGTGGTCGATCGGTGTAATGATCGATCGCGTCATTGCTTATAACGCGGCCCGCAAGCAATCTCGGGCCTTCGCGCCCGCGGTTGCCGGCGCATTGCGTGAAGGCAAGTTGGAAGAAGCAATCAAAATTGCCGACCGGTACAACAAGAGCCATTTGGCAAAGGTTGTAGTTTCCGGTTTGCAGGAATTCAAGGCGCATCAGATGAGCGCGGACATTCCAGGCGAGGATATCGAAGCGTCCCGCCGTGCTCTGGAACGCGCGGAAGCCATCGTTCACGCTGAGCTGAAGCGCGGCGTCAGCAGCCTGGCTACTATCGGTTCCACCGCGCCCTTCGTCGGCCTGTTCGGCACCGTCGTCGGAATCATGCACGCATTCCAGCAGATTTCGACCTCCAAATCGACTGGCATCGGCGCAGTTGCGGGCGGCATCTCCGAAGCCCTGATTACCACGGCTGTCGGTCTGTTCGTGGCAATTCCAGCGGTTTGGATGTTCAACTACTTCACAAACCGGATCGAGGCGTTTGACGTGGAAATGGGTAATTCCAGCTCCGAACTGATTGACTACTTCCTAAAGCGAAGCCAACAGAGAGTAGCTGCGAATACCGGCCGTTAACCAGGCGGCCGTTAACCTGGGTTGAATCGATGGCGTGGAGCGGCTTCCAACCGCCGCTCCCGCTCTATCTCGACTGAATACGATGGCCGGTTGGATCTGGAGAGGAGTTAGAAATGGCAAGGATATTGAAAGTCCAAGACGTGGTCTCGGAAATTAACGTTACACCCATGGTGGACGTGATGCTGGTAGTGCTCATTATTTTCATGGTCATCACGCCTATGTTGTCGAAAGGCGCAAACGTGAACATGGTGAAGACCCACAACGATATTAAATTGCCGGATGCCGATAAAGAAGACGCCGTGCTCATCGCGATTACGCGAGATGGCAAGGTGTTTTTGAGTCCTGGAAATCAGCTGGTACTGCCCAATGAGTTGGGCAGCAAAGTGAAAGATCTGCAGACGAACCGTTCCGACAAGACGGTCTATATCAAGGCGGATGCCAGGGCGCGGTTTTCGGGTGTCACGGATGTAATCGACAATCTGCGTACGGCAGGTGTCGATAGCGTAGGTCTGATCTCGGAACCGATCCAGGATAAGAACCGAAAAAGTTTAAGTTTGTAATTATTTGAGCTGAAGGAGATTTACTTCTATGTCGATGGCAGTAGGCGGCAAAAAGGGGCGAGCCATGTGCGATATGAACGTCACCCCGATGATCGATGTATTGCTGGTGCTCTTGATCATTTTTATGGTCATCACGCCTCTCACGCCTCATGGCCTGGATGCCTTGGTGCCTCAGCCACCGCCTCCGAATCAGCCCCCGCCACCCCCGAATCAGGATCCAACGGTAGTGATCGAGATCAAGAAAGACCAGAGCATCGAGATCAACAATACGCCCATAGCCGAAAAGAATCTCCAGGCGCGCCTGGAAGATATTTTTAAGACACGCGCCACCAAGGTAGTCTTCGTAAAAGGCGATCCGGACCTCGATTACCGGTATGTAGCTCAGGCGATTGACGACGCCAAGGGAGCGGGTCTCGATAAAGTCGGCATTATGACCCCCAAGGTCGAGGCAGGGCAATAGACGATGCAAAACGGAAAATTGCTGACGTTGGCTTTGTGCGCCGGCTTGGTGGTATTCAGCACCGGCTGCGCCAAACTTGAATCGCGAGACCAGATGAATCAAGGCGTAAACGCGTATAAAAATAATCATTACGCCGACGCCGTGAGGCATTTCAAGGAAGCCGTGAGGCTGGATCCCACCAATCAGAACGCCCAGGTATATCTCGCGACTTCCTACATGATTCAGTGGGTGCCCGGCGCAGATGCTCCGGACAACGTCAAGAATTACCAGATGGCTCAGCAGGAGTTCGGCCGCGTATTAAAGCGGGATCCCAGCAACTCGCTGGCTCTCGCATCGATGGCATCGATGGCCTACAATTCCGCGAGCTCCGGGACTCCCGACCAAAGAACAGCGGCCATGGAAGACGCCAAAAAATGGAACGTGCGCCGAATCGAAGTCGATCCCAAGGATTCGGAAGCTTATTACTATCTAGGCGTCATTGATTGGTCGGAGGCTTTTACCCCCATTCAAACCGCAAGAGTGGAAGAGAAGATGAAGGGGGACGATCCAGGGCCGATCAAAGATCCGAAAGTCAGACAAGAGCTGAAAGACAAGTATGAAAAGGTCATCGACGAAGGTCTGGACAACTTGAAGAAGTGCCTGGCGATCGACAAGGAAAATGAAGACGCGATGTCCTACGTGAATCTCCTACTCCGCAAGAAGGCCGACTTGGAAGATTCACCGGACGCGGCTAAGGCCGATATCGCGCAAGCGGAAGACTGGTCGAACAAATCGCTCGACACCAAGAAAATGAAGGCCAATCGTCCTCAGAAGAAGACCGAGGCAAGTTAATCCAAGTAGTACGCGCGAAACAGCGCATCGCGTTGTTTCGGAACGAATCCCGCGTCGCGGATGACGCGGCGTATTTCCTCTTCAGTGATGTCGCCGCTCGCGGTGGATAGATCGTTGACGCCAAAGCGCAGCGCGATCTGGAAAACCTTCGAGCGAGCTCTTATTGCGGACGTCTGAACGTTGGGAATGTTGTCCAGGTAAATCCGGCAAACCCCCAGTGTTCTCAGATATTCGACCGCGGTGCCGGCAAACCAGGGATGAACAGCCACAAGGCTCCCGGTGTCCTCCTGAATGCGGCGAACAGTTTCAAGCCGGCTCACCTGCCGCTCGATGGAATCGTCAGGACCGAAGCGGATCGTGGCGATCGTTCGATCCGCCGTATTCGCACCGGCTTCCGCGCAATAAGTGACGATGCGCTCCGGGTGCCATTTCTTCCGCACTGCATCGGCTTCGAGGGCGATCATGGTCAAATCGTCGCTCTCCAACATCGCGATCGCTTCTTTGCGGGTAATCATGTCCTTGCGACCAGAGCCGGTTTTGCGAGATTGGCCAGTTCCCGAAAGGCCCGCATCCCCTCCTCTTCTTTAGCCCCAATTTCAAACTGGATATGGTGGCGCAGATATCGCTCGGCCAGCTCTCTCGTAACCCGATGAGCCGCGTGCTCGCTCTCCACAATTTCGCCGAGGCGGCCTTTTCCAAACTGGTAGGAGCCATGCGTAATCGCTGAAAGGGACTCGAGAGGCAGTCCCGGCTTGGCAGCCCAGACGGCAAACACCATTGGAAGCCCGGTTAAGGCGAGCCATTCCGCTCCCAGATCCAGCCAATCGAAACCCAATTGTTCCGGATCCGCCCGCAAAGCGGGATCGCCGATCAGCAGAGCGGCATCGGCCGCTGAGAGCATCTCGGGCAGAATCGGCTCATGCTGTGCGATTTGAGGCTCGACGCCGTAGCGCTCGCGCAGAATGACCCGCGCAAGATGGACGGAGGTCCGGGAGCTCCGGTCCGCCGCGAGCGTGCGCACTTCGCGCCAGGGAACGCGCGAGAAAAGCAGAATGCTGCGCACCGGGCCGCGGCAGGCGATTCCAACGCCGGGAACAACCGCGAGCCCTTGACGCGCGACTTCCGCTACCGGAGCCAGACCGGCCTGAATCGTTCCCTCCTCGATCTCCAGCGCACAAACCGAAGGGATTGAAAAGGAGAGGTCGACTTTTTCCCGCTGCGGCCCATGCAGCATGCCCCAGACCAGCGGAACCGTATTGAGGTAGCTCACTGCGCCTATGCGGATCTTTGAAAGCGGCTGTTCCAACTCCCAGTTTCTCAAACTCCGCGAATATTGCCCCAAAGATCGATGTGCAGCCGCGGACTGTAGCGATAGCCGTTGTTCTTACAAATCTCCGCAAGCCATAAACTCCGCTCCCGCAGCCGCTCCCGGCTGGTTCCTTCCGGCATTAATACGACCTGCTCCCGCGGCGCATTCAATGCCTCGCGGATAGCCGCGACCTCGGGCAGATCCTCGCGAGACGAAATCACAAATTTCAACTGATACTCGTATTCCTTGATGAGCCGTCTCATAATTTCCGGCTGATAGCGCAACCGGTCGTGCTGCGCGGCCCACCTGCCGCCTTCGCGCTCATGCGGGATCGAATTGGCGAGTTTCGGGCTGATGCTCATCAAATCGCAATCCACCGGCGTATAAAAAGTCCCGGCAGTCTCAATCGTGATGTGCAGCCCGGCCTTCCGGAGCAGTTGAGTCAGGTCCACGATCTCAGGCGCGATCATCGGCTCGCCGCCGGTAAGAACTACATGAGAAGCGTAAAAAGCCGCCACCGTCTCCACAATTTCGGCAATGGAACAATTCTTTCCTTCCGGCTCCCAGGAGGTGTATGGCGTATCGCACCAGGTGCATCGCAGGTTGCAGCCCGATGCCCTCACGAAGACCGACGGCACGCCCGCCAGGACGCCCTCGCCCTGAATGGAATAAAAGATTTCCGAGATCTTCACGGCAGCGGGCCTTCTGAGACCAGAGGGTCGACCACCCCCGCTTGTTCAAAGCCTTTGCGCCGCAGGATACAGGAATCGCACCTGCCGCAGGGCTCGCCACGCTTGCCAGGATCGTAGCAACTGTGCGTCAACCGGGAATCTATGCCCAATTCGATCGTCCTTTTCACAATCTCGGCCTTGGTCATTTTCAACAGAGGAGTATGGATGACAATCCTGGCCGCGCCCTCGACGGCGGCCTTCGTCGCCAAATTCGCCATTTGCTCGAATGCCTGAATAAATTCCGGGCGGCAATCCGGATATCCCGAGTAGTCGATTGCGTTCACGCCGATGAAAATGTCCGATGCGCCGATTGTTTCCGCATAGGCGAGCGCAAAAGACAGAAAGATGGTGTTGCGCGCCGGCACGTAAGTCACGGGAATCCCGCCGGTCATCTCCTTTTCAGCACGATTCTTTGGAACCTCGATATCGCCGGTCAGAGCCGAGTGCCCAAATACCCGCAAATCGATCCGCGCCGTCCGATGCTCTTTCGCGCCTAAACGCGTAGCGACCCGGCTTGCGGCCTCGAGCTCGATTCTGTGGCGCTGTCCATAGTCGAAGGAGAGGCAATAGCAGTCATATCCCGCCTCGCGCGCGATCGCCAGACAAGTGGTTGAATCGAGCCCGCCACTTAGCAGGCAAATCGCGCGTTTTTCGACGCCGGTCATTTTTCAACTTTCGCGCGTCCGCGAGATCACGGCATCGATCTCGCCCAAAAGCAGACGAATTCGCACTTCGTCGCCTTGCGAGATCTCTGCCGAAGACCGCAGCACGTGCTTCCTCGCATCTTCGACAATCGCGTAGCCGCGCCCCAATACGGCCAAAGGGCTTAGCTGGGTTAAGTGGGCCTGCAGCCCTTCCTGGCGGCGTCGCGCTTGCCACAGCCGGGCCAGCATGATCTTCTTGAGCTCTTGATATGCCAACTCCCGGCGATGCCCGCCGCCAGCCAGACGCAACCGCAAATCAGCCGCTTGCAGCCGACGGACGATCCCAGCAAATTGCCTTCCGCGCACATCCAGGAGACGCCGTTCCAGGCTCCGCATTTGATACTCCAGATCGTCGACGCGCTGGGCCCGCCGCGCCAGCGTTCGCTGCACCAGAGTGGCCGCGCGCGCGATGCCGCGTTGATACAGATCGCGGCCGCAAACCAGCAGCCGGTATCGAAGAGTCTGGACAGCCTTCGCTCTCGCCGCCTCAATCCGCTCCAGTAAACTTTCTCGCGTGCAGATCACGATTTCCGCCGCAGCCGATGGAGCCGGAGCGCGGCAATCGGCCACAAAATCCGCGATAGTGAAATCGGTCTCGTGGCCCACAGCCGAAATCACGGGCGTCCGGCAGTCGCTTATGCTTCTCGCAACGCGTTCGTCGTTGAAGCTCCACAAGTCTTCCAAAGACCCGCCGCCGCGCGCCACGATAACCACCTGCGCCCAGCCGGACTCACTGAAATGGCGGATTCCCTGGCAAATCTGCTCCACCGATCCTTCGCCTTGCACCTGCGCGGGAAAGAGCCGGATGTGCAAACCCTGGAAGCGCCGGTCCAATACCTGCAAAATATCGCAAATGACGGCGCCTGATGGAGAAGTCACCAACCCGATGCGAACGGGCATTCCGGGCAACGGCCTTTTTCGCGCCTGATCGAAAAGTCCTTCGCCAGCCAGCTTCTTTTTCAACTGCTCAAACGCGAGCTGGAGCGCGCCCATTCCCCGCGGCTCGAGAAGCTCCACAATGAGCTGGTATTCGCCTCGAGCTTCATATATCTCAAGGTCTCCCCGAGCTATGACAGCCAGCCCGTCCTGAGGTTTGAACCTGGCGAAACGC
>Ga0208220_1000044_pt1 | contig 42147 bp, 39 predicted proteins | sample NGESurdeep092012_9_FD_184484 | JGI IMG/M metagenome (GOLD analysis project Ga0208220, IMG submission 184484) | Arctic peat soil microbial communities from Barrow, Alaska - NGEE Surface sample F53-1 deep-092012 (SPAdes) | ecosystem: Environmental > Terrestrial > Soil > Wetlands > Peat ...
GCCGCCGCAACTCAAATCGAGACCAAACGGAATCGACATTTGTTCATTCATCATCAATGACTTACACTGTCCGATTACGCAAACGTTGGGACACTACTGAATTCAAATAAGAAATGTTTTAGCTCATACCGCCTTGGGCTCCATGCGTGATTTCATATTGGTGTTGGCAACAATCATCGCTTGATTGCGTTCGTACTGCTCCCAGGAAATGTATCCAGGATGGTGATCACGGATCAAGACGGTCCACTCCGATCGTGGCTTGTGGTGGCCGGCCGTCTTTCGCGCGCGATTATCAACTATTGTAGTGCGTGCTTGCGTCTTCCCAAAAGCATACGCGCCAGCGTACGCCGGGTTGGTGAGCATCTTGTGAAGTGTGTTGTATACCGGAACCTTCCAGACCATCCGAGGTTCTTCTGGGTCACGAGGCAATGCTGGCAGGCAAACGGACTTCCCGCGAAACCACAGCAAGACCTGTCTAATACTCCCCAGTTCAGTCATTTTAGTGAAGACCAGCTGGATGGCTTGCTGCACGCGTCGGTCTGGTTCTTTGTCGACCTTGCCGTTCAGGTTCCAGCGCAAACCGACTGGTAGAAGAAACTGCAGCTCGCCGCGACTGGCTTTCTGACGAATCGCCTCCAGGGACCGCTGGCGCAACAGATTCAACTCGAACTCACTCATTGTTCCTTTGAGTCCAAGTAACAACCGGTCGTTAATAATGCCAGGGTCGTAGATCCCGTCCGAATCTATGACGACGGCTCCCACCATTCCGCAGAGTTCAATCAGATGATGCCAGTCGCGGCCGTTCCGCGCCAACCGCGAGGCTTCGATGCAAAGGATTGCACTGACTTGTCCTGTACAGACCTCGCCCACTAGGCGCTGAAAGCCAGGTCGCTCAACCAATCCAGAACCCGAACGCCCCAGATCTTCGTCGATCGCAACTACATCGTGAAAACCGAGCTCGCGGGCTCGATCCACCAGCCCATACTGGCGTCGCTGACTCTCGTGGTTGTGCATCACCTGACCCATCGACGATTGGCGGATGTAAACGATCGCTCGTCGGCCGGGACGGTCAGCGGTCAACTTCGGGTTCATGGCCGCCTCCGTCTTCCCGCTTTTCGGTGCTTTCGCAAGCGGCGTTGATCAACAGCTCCATGAGTGCCACTGCCAGGTCTCTTTGTTTGTCCCCGGGCACGGCTGCTGCCGGTACGTCGTTGAGCGACAGATTTAGCTGTCGGGTCGTTCGATTCGCTGGTCGCTTCATTCTCGCCCTCCTTGGACACGCGCTCCAGCGAGGACTTATCGCAACTGGAAGGCAGCCGCAATGTGGTGAGAACATCGCGTAATTCGACCAATGCTTCCACAGAAATCACTGGACGTCCCAGCGACAACCGCATACAATCCGGACTGAACATCCATTTAGGCAGAGAGCAGATCGTGCCGTCAGGAAGTTCGCAGAAGATGTGCTCACCCCGGCGATTCTTCATGTGCTTGCGGACGCGCAGCGTTTGGCCGAAAAGCGGATGCCAGCGGTAGTAAATCGTTACCGTCTCAAAATGATGTGCAGTATGTGCCCCATTCGCCCGGCGTCGGCAAGAGCTTCGTGGCGTGCACCCTTGCGCAAAAAGCCTGCCGCGATAGTCACTCGGCGCTCCATATGCGGGCCGCAGCGCTGTTCCGCGATCTTGCCATCGCACGCGCTGACGGCAGTCTGCGCAGCTTGCTGGTACGCTTGAGCCGCATTGACGTGCTAGATCGACGACTGGGCCATGGCTCCCCTCGTCGAAACCGAACGCCGCGACTTCTGGGAAATCTGCGAAGACCGCTACCAGACCCGTTCGACGATTTTGACCTCGCAACTCCCGGTCGCCCGCTGGCACGAACAGATCGGCGATCCCACCGCTGCCGACGGAATCCCGAAATCGCAGCTGCGCTGGGAGAACGAAACCGCAAGCGGAAACCGCAGGCCAAGCTGAGGTCTCAGCCATGAAAACGATCGCCCGTGGATTCAACTACGCTCCGCGCTGTTGGCTACGACGACGAGCGCCAACTTCTTCAGATCGACTTCCAGGATCGCTCCATATACCAATACTTCAAAGTCCCGACGGCTTTCTAGTAGTCCAAATCACGTAGATACGATCCAGGCCGATGATGTCGCTGCAAAATACCCCTGGCATCGCCAACGGCTACTCATGAATGGACGTTGCGCGACCGACCTGCTCTCCTCGGAACCAGACGTAGAGAGTTGCATGAAAAGAAGGCTGAGGCTTCGGGAGGCGAACGTGCAGCGCCTGCTTCAGGCCTTGCCCGGGAATGGGAGAAGGCAGATCGGTCACTGGAATGCCATGCGACGAATCCCATCCGACTTTGTCGATGGCCTGCAAATCCGTTCCTCTTAGCATCGCCTCGAAAGAATTGCCGGAAGCGTGTCTTTCAAGGATCTTGAACTCCTCGATTCGCGGCATTCGTATTAGACGACCCAGGCGGTAAGAATCCGATCTGCCATCAATGCCGTTGCTGACGACTGCGAGCATTTCGCAACCGCTTGCCCATCCGCTGCTGTCAAATGCCACGAAGATGTGTGCAGGGTCGATCTGCTGAAGGCTCGTGATCGCCGAATGATCGCCCATGTGCATCATCATGGGTGGCGTTTTCTGACCTTGACAACTAACTTCAACGGTACTGTCTTGTTCCACGTTGCGCACGTGCAGAAGAGTGTTGACAAACGCTCCGGTCGGAAACTCGTCGGCATTCAGTTCAATCTCCATCTCGGCGGGTGGCGATAGCTTTGCATCGAGAATCTCTGGATGAGGTCCCACGATGCGAATTGCATTCGCTAAAGTAATCGGCTCGGCGTGACCTCGGACGAGTGCTTTCACGTCGTACGCAGTTCCCGCCGGCAATGGAGCATTCATGTAAATGGTGACTGAACGCTCCTTTTGATCCACCGCCACAGGCCCCAACTCTATCCTGGCTTCGGGACTTTCGAGCTTCGTCAGAAGCTCCAGGCGTTCTCCTCGGAGCGCCAGGCAACGACTCTGCTCACCATGGCTGACAACGATCGGCAAATTCACGATAGTTGGAGGTTGGGACAGTACTTCGATCGATATCGGATGTGCCTTCCCGTCCACTTGCGTTAAGGACAGCTCATATCCACCGGGCTCCAGATTCTTCGCATCTATGAGAACATCTATGTCGTTTTGAGGCCCGCTGCGCAACCCCGAGCGCAAAACGAACGGAAGCACTGAAGACGTTGCAAATTCATCATTCTGCTTCTTCATCTCGACTTTCGTGACAAACTCAAAGTCACTGCCTTCCAGTTTCACCGGAGTCTTACCGCTGCCAGCAATCAGATGATCTTGCGAAAACGGCGTCAAGCGAATTCGCCCGAAATCGGATAGTCGCGCAACTGAAATCTGTCCATTTGCTCGAAACGCATCCCAGTCCCAGTCGGCTGCTAGATCATATGTGCCGGGGGATACCGAAACACTAGCTAGATTCAAGTCGAAAGTTTTATCTGTTTCTCCCTTGGTAACTGCAATTGGCATCGATCTGCCACTACGGTCGACTAATCTCCAGTTTCGGGCGCGGTCTATGATTTTCCAATCGGCATCGGAGACGCTGACTGGCAGAAGCGATTTTTGCGAAGCAGGCAAATAATTCCTCTTCTCTATCGTGAGGTGCGGGGCCTTGACGTTCGGAATCCGCAACGCCCATATATAGACCACTTTGGTGCGAGGCGGTATCGGATCTCGCCTGCCGCACAGCGTGAAACTGTTGTTCGAGAGGTTCGCGGCGAAAGACGATCGAAAAAAAACTTTTGGGAATGCAATTCCTTTCACATCCAACGCGATCGCTATACCACCCGCGGCAAGCCCAAAGGGACTGCCCAAGAACAGACCTGCGATGGATGTCGCGAGCCTCGCTGTTATTCCTAAGCGCTGAGATGTCTGAGACGAGAGCGGATCGTTGGCCTTTAGCACGGGGTCGATCGTTTGCAGTATTGTGAGTGCCTGCTGCTGGGCTGGTAACGTATGGTCTATCCTCGCGCTCCAACCATATTGAGATGCAAAGCCCGAGACGGCCGCGTCCAGGTTTTCTGTTGATGCCTGGGGATTTGAGAGCGCCTGAATTAGTGTCTCGACTTGAGCTGTTTTCTCGGCGTATTCTGCGAGCTGGACAATGAGTTCATCGTCTTGTGAGAGAAAGGTCTTAACCTTTTCCTTATTGAGCCCGTCTGGCCCGTAAACAAAAGCAACAACCGAGATTTTTCGCGGAATCACCCACTCGGATCGTTCAGCTGCCGACTTCGGCTCCAGCACAATCAGCCGCTCATCTGCAGATTCAGGAGTGGCGGGTAACAAAACAAACGAAACTTCGCCCGGGCGCTTCTCATGTTTACCCAGGATTGGTCTATAAACAACCCGATTGCCCTCACCGAGCTGGTTGATCGCCCGCAGCGAAAGACCTTCGCTCCTGCCCGCAAGAAACACGCTCAGATTGATGTTGCCGATCGGTGCACCCGCAGGACAGGTCACTGGCGCGGAAGCGCCAAATACGCGGATTGCAAAGGGAACAAGGATGGCAGATAGAAAAAGTAAACGGGAAAGACCCCACATTACGTTCATTGTTGGAGTTCCAAAAACCCTTTAGTTTAAACTCACTGGGCAGGCTCCGTCAACAGGAACAGGGAGTCGCCAGGTTCAACTACCGGCCATGCTCGAATCATGACAAGTATGCCGTCAGATGGCGCAAAGAACTCCTCGATCGTTTCGCCGCGCAGGTTAACGGTCCGTCCGAGATCCGAGCCAAACGTGATTTTTTCCAGCAGCTCAACCTCGGGAATTAAAAACCCCCGGTGGTGCGCCAATACCGCTGCATCAGTATCGCCCTCGCCATAAAGGTGAATTCTGGGTTCAGCAGCTTCAATATCACCAGGCAAGATTGCAAGGTGGCGAAGTACGTTTCGCAGCCCTGCAACAAAGACGCGGAGGTCATCCCCGTCAATTCGCCCCGCTCCCCGCGCCTCTGTATAAAGCCAGGGGATGCCCTGTTCTTTCGCGAAGGCAATAGTGCGTCCCGCCGTAATCTTTGGATGACCCCACGCCACCTCCGCCCCGAATACAAGAGCAGCGGCGCGTGACCTGGAGTCAGCCGCATCGTAGCCGACCATGGTCGGCATAAGCAGCTTTACTCCGCCGCTGTGCAAATCGACAAAGAAGTCGGCCCAACCTATAACTGAATTTGCCAAAGCGTGTGCCAGTGCTGGTGTCGGACCGCAACCCAAAGCCCCAGGAAATACTCGCGCAAGATTCAGGCCATCGATTGGGCTGTTGCGAGTACCGTTCCAGAATGCGGGCGTATTTGCCACCGGAACCCCAATGAAGTCACCACTCATCTCGTTCGGGTCGAGAGATTGATACGTGTCGATAATCGCTCGCACACCTTCAAATTCGTCGCCATGCACTCCGGCAGTTACGACCAATGTCGATCCTTCGCGACAGCCTCGAACCAGCAAAATCGTGACGACGTAATCGTCCGATACCTCATCCGGCTTTAGATCAATGACATACTTACAGCCACGGTTGAACTGGTTTGGGTTGAAATGAGCCATCAAATTGGGGGGTACGTGGGCGGAACCGATGCTATGCATAAGAATGACGAAGAACTGTGCCCGGGCGCTTGCCGGTAAGCTGTCCCTGCTCGACGACAATCTCACCGTTTACTAGGACCATATTGATTCCGAGCGGCTCTTCTGCTGGCGATGAATAGTCGCTTTTAGTCCCAATTGTAGCGGCGTCGAAGATGACGAGATCCGCCCAATTCCCGGCGGCGATTATTCCACGACCCTGCAGCCGGAAACGACGAGCTGGCAACGCACTGATCTTCACAATTGCGTCCTCGAGCGGCATCCAGCCGCGATCCCGTACAAAGTCACCGAGGAATTTCGGATACGTGCCGAACGTACGAGGATGACTCAACCCTTTCGCCACAAAACTGTCAGAGCAGACTGACGTCAGAGGATGACAGAGTACCCTGCGTAGGTTCTCTTCCCGGGAGTTAAATGAGATGACGAAGAGATGACCGCCATGCTCCTGGAGCAGATCCATCGCAGTGTCTCTAGGAGCCGACCCGCGCTGTTTCGCAATCTTCTCAATTGAGTTTCCGAGCAGAGGCGAGTCGGATTGATTCTTCACGCCACAAACGACAATATCCGCCCAATCATTGGACATGTAGTCTTCCGTCTCACGCGCAATAAGGTCGCACTCGGTTTTTGACGCGAGACGTTCAAGTAGCTTATTCAAACCTCCATCTTGGCACCATTCCGGCAAGAATTGCATGAACGAGCACGACCCTGCTAGGTACGGATATGCGTCCATACCGACGTCGACGCCACGACGCGCGGCAGCATCGACACAATTGAGAATTGTGTCGAGATGAGGCCAGCATTTTTTGCCGACCACCTGCACGTGAGACAACTGCACTGGTACTTCCGCCTCGTCGGCGAGACGAATCGCCTCTTGTACGGCTTTTACAACGTGAAATTTATAATCACGCATATGCGTGGTGTAGTACGCGCGATGCCCCTTCAACACCTTGCAGAGAGAAACAAGTTCACTAAATTGCGCGAAGCTGCTCGGCAGACAATTCAATCCTGTGGATAATCCGATCGAGCCTTCGTCTAACGATCGAGAAAGAAGCCGTTCCATCTCAGTCTGCTCATGTATCGACGGAGCACGTCTGTTCATCCCGATGACGTACTTCCGCAATGCGGAGTGCCCGGTGAGCGCGGCGACGTTCACTAGTGGTTTCGCGCTTTCTACGACTGAAAAATAGTCGCTCGCGCTAATCATCTTCAAACGCGGCAGATTCTCAAAAATGGATCCGGTCTGGTCGGTTTCGGGGTTGCTCTCACCGGGAAACAGGGAATAACCGCAATTGCCAACGATTTCAGTGGTTACACCTTGAAGTATTTTGTTCGGCCGTCCTTCGATTATCTCGTAGTCGCTGTGTGTATGGACATCCACAAAACCAGGCGCGATGATTAAACTGCGGCAGTCGATGCGTCGACCGTTCGGGTTAGCTCGATCTTTTGGGCTGATTTCTGCGATTTTACCGTCACGAATAACGACAGAAGCCAATCGGCGAGGGGCGCCTGTTCCGTCTATGATGGTGCCGTTTTCAAGCAGGAGGTCCATGGCCCGGACTCATTCACAAAAGAAAACCTTCTAATTATGACTTGGCGGTATCGTGAAGACAAACTGCAATGCCGCCATGCCATCTTGCCCGGTCCGTCATATTGGACGGAATGCCGTTTTTGCCCAAAGCAGCGGACTGCTTGATCGTGAACCTATGTTTTGCTAAAGATGAATGCGGACCTATGACGTAGCAGTGGCGGGACTTGGCACCATGGGTTCGTTCACGTGTCTAGATCTCGCACGCAGGGGGCTGCAAGTTATCGGTCTCGATCAGTTTGCTCCGCCACATAATCGTGGAAGCCACTCTGGCGATACGCGCGTGTTTCGGACTGCTTACGCCGAGCACCCAGATTATGTACCACTAGCACAACGAGCCGGGGAACTATGGGACCACTTTAGCCAGGATTTCGGAGTTCAGCTTCTCACTCGTTGCGGAATGTTGATGGTGGGTCCTCCTTTGAGCCAATTAATTGCCGGGACTCGAGCCAGCGTAGCCGCACACAAACTGCAGGTTGAGGAACTCTCTCCGGATGAGATTCGATACCGCTTCCCAGCGTTCACTCCTCCCGAGGATCACACAGGAATTTTTGAAGCCTCTGCGGGGTGGGTGGATGTCGATGCTTCGATTCGCGGAGCCCTGCAAGCCGCTAGACAGCAGGGCGCTGAAATTCTCTGTGATACGTCTATAATTTGTTGGAAGCGAAGTGGCGCGAGCATTCTGCTCGAGACGACCGCCGGAACATTCTCGGTTGCAAAGCTGATAATCACTGTCGGTGCCTGGGCCGGTGCTCTTTTGCGTGATTTGCAGCTCCCCTTATCTGTTCAAGTAAAAACATTAGCGTGGGTCGATCCAATCATTCCCGAGCAGTTTGCGCCGGGCCGTTTTCCGGTGTTCGCGATCGCCGAACGGTTCTTTTACGGTTTCCCCAATATCGGCGGAAAAGGTGTCAAGCTCGCAGTCCATTGGGAAAATGGGACTGTTTTGCCCGATCCCTCGAATCCCATTTCACAACCAGGAGAAGGTGAGTTAGCTCCGATTGTGAGCATGGCATCCCGATATTTCTCCGGCCTAACAAACGCGCCGCCTGGTGGCCTCGCGAGTATTCGGCGTGCGGCGACATGTCTCTATACGATGACGCCCGACGAGCATTTCATTGTTGACCACCACCCAGCCTCAGAAGATATATGGTTTGCTGCGGGATTTTCAGGTCACGGCTTCAAGTTTGCGCCGGCTATTGCACAGGGGCTTGCGGATCTCTGCACTTCGAGCAAAACCCCTCTGCCCATGGAATTCCTTCGGATCGGTCGACGGTTCGTCACGCAAGTAATTCAATAAGGATCGAGCGACGGTTACGAAATGTTGTACTGGTTCGAAATTTCTTGTGTTAGGAGCGGTAAAGCGGCAATGGACATTCGACATACTTCCTCCAGCGATCGAGAATCGACAGCTTCTAAACCCCTCGGCTGGCCGTCAGAAGATGTGTAGCTCGGATTGGAGAGGAACTTGCGCTATCACCAAGCCATCCTAGTCAGTTGCGAAATTCCGTGGGACGAGAATGAAAACCTATTAGAGGAGCTCTTTCGTAGAGAGGTTCGGGAAATACTAGCGCATGGATTCCGGGATGTGTATATTTTTGGTACGGCCGGCGAAGGATATGCTGTTGACCGCAGCCGGTTCGAACGGGTCGTCAGCATCTTCCGGGAAGAGACGCTTGCGCCGGAGATTCGAGCGCAGGTTGGAGTCATCGGACTTTCGACGGCTAACGTCAAAGAGCGCCTTCGGTTCGCACACAGCAGGGGTTTCCGCACTTTTCAAATCTCGCTCCCATGCTGGGGAGCGCTAAATGAAAATGAAGTATTCAAATTCTTCTGCGATGTTTGTGGCTCATTTCCCGACGCAAGATTCCTCCACTACAACTTGATGCGAGCCAAACGCCTGCTGATCGCAGCCGACTACCGTCGAATCGCAGATGCCATACCAAACGTTGCCGCGACTAAGAATACAGGTACGAACGTGCATACGACGGCCGCGCTAATGCGGATAACCCCTGAACTCCAGCACTTCTTCGGAGAAGGGATGTTCCCCATCGGCTGTCTTTACGGGGAATGCTCTCTTTTGAGTTCCTTCGCGCCCATGATTCCAAAAAAGACAAAGGAGTTCTTCGAATATGGACGTACAGGACAAATCGAAAAGCTGTTCCGAATGCAAAAACATTACCTGTCGATGGTGGACGATATTCTCGAGCCCATGCGGCGCAAGGAGCTGATCGACGGAGCCTATGATAAGCTCCTCGTGCGATTAGGTGGTCTGCCAATGCCTCTCCGTCTCCTCTCGCCTTATGAATCTTTCACGGAAGACGTTTTCGAAGAGTGTAACCGCATTCTGCACGAAAAGTATTCCGGGTGGATAGGCTGAATCACTACCGCATGCAAAACATGATCGAGCGAAATACGCTTGCGGGATGAGTGATGAAGTGCGTCTCACTGCACAAACTCATGAGGAGCGGGTGGGTTTGTCAGCCCCCTTGCAATTGAGCAGTCGTGAGCTCATTCAATAGATGCTCTCCGGCACAATACCGGTCTATATTTGCGTTGAAGATCTCCCACGTTCGGCTGCAAAAATGCTGACTCAAGCTGGACCCAGAAATGTGGGGCGTGAAGATGACATTCGGAAGTTTCCAGAGCGCGTGCTCGACCGGCATGGGGTAATGATAATGAGTATCGAGCGCGGCTCCGGAGATCCACTTCTCACGAAGTGCGCGTAATAGAGCTTCTTCGACGATCAGCGGACCTCGAGCGGGATTCAGAAGGAATGCGGTAGGTGGCAATGCACGGAGTTCGCGTTCGCCGATAAGGCCTTCTGTCGCACGAGTCAAAGGCATGGCGAGAACCAGGAAATCCAATCCCGACAGAAACTCGAGTTCCTCACCAGACCGAAATACCCGATCCGGCAGAACACCGTGGGGATCGCCCGTGCCCGAAACGAAATAGACATTCCTAATGGGGCCTACGCCCCGACGGGAGAGAACATGGATTCGCATGCCCATCGAGTGGGCTAGTCTGGCCGTTTCTCTCCCAATCCCGCCGTAGCCCCAGATTCCGACGGTTGCCCCACGGACTTCGCGCTGAAATTCCGCAGCGCGATCCCACACCGATCTCTCCTGGTTTCGGATCATCGAGCGCAAGCTTCGCGCCAGGTTGATCATCATTGCTATGTTCCATTCCGCAACGGGAACGTCAAAACACCCACGCGCATTAGCTGCCCGAATTCCCTTCGTCACAAGGTCGAGATCGAATAGCTGGTTGTAGCCGGAGGAAGTGAGTTGGATGAAGCGAAGAGCTTCCATTGCGAAAAAATTTTCAGGCGCGTACGTACAGAAGAGAATCTCAGCATGGCGAATGAGTTCAGTCGGTAATGGGCGCGCTTCCCCGTGCGGCTGCACAAACTCGATCCGCGCTCCGGAAACACTGCGCAAACGCTTTAACCCACTCTCGTCAACGTCAGCATCGATCAGAATCTCAAGCATTCTGCAAATGATATGAAGCCAACCGGTTTCCTAACCCTCGCGGGGCCAACTCGGACCCGGGTAAAGCCAAAAAAAGTCCAATCCTTGAACAGAAACTCAGGATCGTTCCCCCGAGCAGATCGGTCCGCATTTTATATGCCATCGGAACCGTATGCGGCCAGCCCGGGACAGCACCCTACGCCTACGGGCGTGCCTGCATAGACGGTTGGGGCGCCAACGTTTCGAAAGCAGGGCTAATTTTTTTGAGTGCCTGTTCCCAGCCATGAAGAGTAATTTCAATGTCGGCTGCCGTATGTGCGTACGAGATAGAAACCTGCTTAGTGGCCAGTGGAAAAACGTAAATGTCCCGATCAATTAATTCCTGCCGCATAATCGTGTCGAGCTGGAAACTGTGATTCTGCGCCAGGTCATGCCAGTCCACGGGAGCGTGATCCATAAAATAAAGGCACGATGCCGATCCTTGACGAGCAAGCGTGGCCGTAAGGCCTAAATTGCGGCTAACCCGCTTCAGCCCCATTTCCAATTGTCTTCCGAGTGCTTCGCCATGGCGGTAAACCTCTCCATTATTCCGGCATAGTTTTTCGATGGTGGCGATCGCGGCAGCAGTCGGTATCGGATGCGCGTTATAAGTTCCCGCGAGCAATACTCGTCGGCTCGTGTCGGGGTGGACGAAGTAGCGCATTAATTCATTTTTTCCACCAATGGCGGCAATTGGATACCCGTTCGCCAAAGCTTTTCCGTATACGACGAGATCGGGCTCCACGCCGACGAGAGAGGCGTAGCCGCCTAGCGCGTGACGGAATCCAGTCTTTACTTCATCAAGCACCAGAACGAAGCCATATCGCCGCGCCAAATCCTGTAAACCGCGTAAATACCCTTGCAGCGGATGAACTATACCAATGTTTTGCAGAATAGGCTCGATGATGAGCGCCGCAACTTGATAATTCGTGCATACAAATTCAACCGAATCTAGATCATTGAAGTTAATTACGTGAACGAGTTTTCGATGGGCTTGCGGTATGCCGGCGCTAATCGGCACATATGGATATTCCCCTGGAGAAACGCGGGGTCCGAGCACTTCGAGAGGCGTCATTAGATTGCAAGACACATCGTTATGCCAACCGTTGTAACCACCCTGTATGACAATGATGTGGTCGCGGCCAGTGGCGGCGCGCGCAACTCGAAGAGCTTGATAAGTAGCTTCACTGCCGGTGTTAAGGAGTTGAACGCTTTCCACGAATGGTGCCACCCGACAGATAAGTTCCGCCAAACGGCCTTCCAAAATCGTCGTTCCCGACCCATACAGGCTATCCCGGTCGCTCAGAACCCGTGCAACGGCCTCGCTTACATCGGGGTCGTTGTGTCCCAGCACGTGAGGGGCAAAGGCAGCGTGGTAGTCAATATAACGATTGCCATCAGCGTCCCATATGTACGCTCCCTCGCCACGCACGAAGACTATCTCAGGTTCGACAGCCCGGTTCACAGACGCCACACCACCCAGAATATAATTCTTATTTCGATTGAGGATGTCCAATGATTTAGGATAGGAGCGCATACGTTATCTTCGGCTTACGATTACATCCATTGCCTTCGCCATGTAGGACGCGTCCTGATACCGATGAATAATGGAAGGTCAGCAACTGCTTCGGAAGAATTAGATTGATTCAAAATGGTCGACATCCTCAGAAGTATATCTGGGCATGGCTGATTTCCCAACAAGGCGAACATATTCTAAGTCGAAGCCGTCCGGGATTTTGGACATACAGCGTTCCCTGAGCTTCATAGACGGTGTCCAGCAGTACCTTATCGTCTAGTAGCCAGTCAGCTCATTCACGCTCCAAGGTATCTACTTCAAGTCGAAATCAACTCGTGAGTTTGGCGGCATCCGGAATTGAACCCTCGGAGATGACGAACGTCGCGCTAACCCAACGCTGCTGCGAGATCTTGTTGAATCGATGCAATCAAAGAGGCACCGTTATTGTAAAAGACGTCTTCAATTTGCGAAGGTGTGAGGTGGGCATGTTTTGCGGCGCGGCGCATGGCACGAAGCATCTCGTAACGCACGAAGGTCAATCGGCCATCACAATGGCCCGCACTCAGTGTCTGGTTCGTTTCGTTCATTTCGGCCCATGCATGGCCCCACGCAGTGTACTTGCCCCGCGTGACACCTACGGGGAAATCATCACTTCCATAACAGAATCGTTGTGGATTAACAAATGAAAGTAGCGCGTCAAAGGCGTCGGTCTCACACACAGATGAGCTCTCATACCAGAGATTAGGTATGTTTTTCAGACGCGAAGCTGCACGTTCTAGCGGCCACGCCGAATAACTTCGCGCATTATGGAACAACACCCAACGCACTCGGGGATACTTCGCCGTCAATCGCTCCAGATCTTCCAGGTTCTCTGGGTCGGCGATGGCTGCTTTTTTAGAAAGATGCATTCCGATCATCAACCCATATCGATTGGCAACCGCTACTTGATGCTCCGGCATGAACTCCGAAAGGCGGGCATCCCAAGCGTCGCCGTTCGCCGCATAATACAAGTAGGGCTTGAACCCAACAAACCGGTGTCGACGGATGGCCGCGTCGATCTCATCGGCACTCATAGCTGGTTCCACCATCATCAGTGCGGCGTTGGCTGGATTCTTTCTGGTCTCTTCAGCGACAAAAGCGTTGGCTAGATCAAACAAGCAAACCGGGTGCGGATCGCCGAAAATCAAGTGTGTCACTTCACGGCTGGGCATCAGCGCCGCATCGGCTGCCACCAGTGCTTCGTACCGCCCATTTTGTTCAAGAACAATGTTCGGCCGTTTGGAGTGTAGGAGATTGTAGCGGGCCATTGGATCGAGATTGAAGTCCACACGCCATAAGTGACTATGCATATCGAAAAGCGTGTGCGGTACGAACTCTTCCAATTCCTCTTGCCAAATTTCGCGGTCAAGGTCATTGACCCCCAGCATGGCGCTGACTTTATTAGGATCGATGTCGACGGCTCGTTCAATGTTGACCGGTCGCCTGCTGTCAAGAGATCGGTCACCGGAAATCGCGCTATCCCCAAGAGCGCCCGATGCTGTACCTGCCAGCAATGAACGCCCAGAACTTCGCCGTCCGTATGTCATGCACACTCCTCGTTGCCTAGGATGAGTTCGAGATAAATCAGACTAAATCGTACCCCAAAAGCCTATGCGCTCCAAAAGTCTATAAAATTCCACCTTCGATTGCCATGCAATAGCCTTTAACCAGCGAGCGACTACACAGATCCGCAGATGAGCCAGTCAGCCGTTTGGACCGCCATGTTGCCTGAGATTGATTTCGCTTAATTACCGTAGGCGAGTTTCTTTGAGGGTGGAGAGTCATACGCCTCATACCAACAACTTGTATACCAATACAGTGCAGAGCGTCAAAGGGATAAGGGCATTCCGCGGAAAGGCGGTCCAGCATTTTGGACTCGACTGCGAAAGGGATCGAAGCTGATGCGGATCAGTATGGGGCGCCGACTTAGAGTGGAAAGATGTGGCGAGAGACGAAAACGTATGACGCAATCATCGTTGGATCGGGTGCCAGCGGAGGATGGGTCGCCAAAATCCTTTGCGAAAAAGGAGCGGAGGTGCTTATGCTTGAGGCGGGCCCTCCGCGCGTTCCCACACGGGATTTTACCGAGCACGTCTGGTCGTATCGCCTTCCTTTCCGCGGGTTTGGAGATACCAGAAACTTCCTTCAAAAGCAGCCTATTCAGCGGCTGTGTTACGCGTGCGATGAGTACAGCCATCAGTTCTTCATTGATGACACGGAGCATCCGTACACGTTTGAACCAGACAAGCCCTTCATGTGGGTTCGTGGCCGGCAGGTCGGCGGTAAGACTTTTATGTGGGCGCGCTGCAGTTATCGGTACAGCGATCTTGAGTTTAGGGCAGCCTCCCGCGACGGCTACGGCGAGAACTGGCCCATCTCGTACCGCGATCTCGAGCCCTATTATGACTTGGTCGAATCCTTCATCGGCGTTAGCGGAAGCCGCGAGGGATTACCCACCTTTCCAGACGGCAAATTTCTTCCGCCGATGCAGCTTACCTGTGGCGAGATCTACGCGCGGAATATTGTCGAAAGACAGTTCGGCTGGCGGCTTCTTCCGGACCGTAGAGCAAATCTCACGGTACCGCACAATGGCCGTCCTGCTTGTCACTATTGCGGCGTCTGCCATCGAGGCTGCTTCACGGCTTCATACTTCAACAGTGCGTCCACTACTCTCGTTGCTGCCGCGCGGACTGGCCGCCTGACGCTCGAAAGCGACGCTGTTGTCAGTCATCTAGTTATGGACGGTCAGGGTAAGGCGTCCGGAGTCTTGTTTCTGGATCGCAATACGGGTATAGAGCGTGAGGTTCGAGCAAGAGTTGTTGTGCTTGCTGCAAGTGCATTGGAATCCACACGCATTCTGCTCAATTCTCGATCGCCACGTTTTCCGGAGGGGGTAGGCGCCTCTTCGGGTGTGCTTGGACATTATCTAATGGACCACTTCACGCTTCAGAGTGCAACTGGCATAATTCCTTCGCTCGAGTCGTCGCATCGGCAGCCTGTCGGCAGACCGGGAAGTTTCATTATTCCAAAATACACAAACGCCGATCCCAGCTTTTCAGACAAGCGCTTCCTTCGCGGCTATTATCTTGGAGGCGCAAGCACACAATTACTTTACAGCCATGCGTTCGCGATGCGCGGTTTCGGGCCTGACCTGCGCGGACGCGTGCGCCAAAGGATTCCCTGCGAGTTCAGCATCATGGCGCAAGGCGAAACGTTGCCGCGCTATGAAAATTACGTGACGCTCGACCCGAACCTCAAGGACGCCTGGGGAATTCCAGTACTCCGTTTCCATGCCAGTTACGGTGAGAATGAACGTGCCATGGCGCAAGCTATGCACGAAAAGCTGGGAGAAGTTATAGATGCGCTCAAATTGGAGAATCGCTCACCGATTCCATCGAAATTGAGCGTTTTCGGAAAGAACATCCACGAAACCGGCACGGCGCGGATGGGTAATGACCCGCGTCGGAGCGTGGTCAATCGTTTCAACCAACTGCATGATGCTCCTAACGTCTTCGTGACGGACGGATCCTGCTTTGTCACCCTCTGTTGTTACGAGCCAACACTCACGATCATGGCGATCTCGGCGCGAGCCGCCCACTATATTGCCGACGAGTACCTCAAGAAATACATATGAAAGATTTCTCACGGCGTACTTTGATCACAGGTCTCGGTGGAACCGTCGCTCTCATACCGTTTACCGGTGCACCAATTAATACTGCCGAGTCGCTGAAACTTCCCCAGGGGCTTTATGAACCTTCACTGGAGCACTTGGCTCACGCCCTAAAAGAGACAGCGGAACCGATCGCTATTCCGGAGCCACGCTACTTCTCGGGCCAGGATCTTATCCTTGTCCGCACTCTGACCGGATTAATACTCGGCGTCGATCCTGCATTCCCGCCCGTACCTGAGATTGTTTCATGGATTGATCGAACTGTAGATAATGCGGCCGTTGTTCGCGCCACTGCTCTAGATCTCTTGCCCGCGTATCGGCGTGTAGCGATTGAGTATTACGGCGAGGAAGAAGTGAAAAAACTGGAGACGGAGGATGTACAGGCTATTTGCCGCAATGGGTTAGCCGAGTTTCGGCAGAGCGGCTTTGGAGTGATGGAACAGGACGCCCAGATCTCACATCTCGAGATCCTCGAAAATGCGGGAGATTCCTTCATCAGTTGGTTCAAGCGCCACGTTCTGGAGGGCTTCTACACTTCAAAAGAAGGTCTGAAGGAATTGGATTACAAGGGAAACTCTTTTCACAGCCAATGCCCCGGATGCGAGCATCCATAACGAGCCGCACCGCGTGACCAATTCGCATTTGTCCGTCACCCCTGAAATGGACCGCGCCAACGGCCTGGTCTTCATGGTCAGTTACGTATTGGTCTTTTTGGCAAGTCCGGTTTTGTACATCGGCGTGGTGCAGGCGGCGCTTTGCGACAAACTGGGCGCCAGTGCCATGGTTTCCAACCTACCGGCCGCGGTGTACCTACTAGGATCGTTCGCACCCTTTTATCTTGCGATGATAGTGCCGCACAGCTTGGAAGTCGCTACAGTGGTCTGGGCCAATACCGCGACCGCCTTCCTCCTTGTGTCGGTAGTTGTGGTTCTGGCACTTCCGTGCCCCGCCAACATTCAGATTGCGGTCGTCGTACTGGTGGGTTTGCTTATGGGATGCTCCGAGTCTACTTCGCAAGTTTTCACATTGCAGTGTCTCGGACGCGGCACAACGATCAAGGGCAGATCGCGCGCGATGAAGCGCACGTTCACATTCGCTCCGCTGTGCGCTGTGGCTGGCTCCTTGGGGACACAATACGTACTTGACGAGAAGACGTCGCCCCTAGCCTATCCTCACGATTTCATGGTCATCTACTCAGTCGCGGCAATATCTATGGCCAGTGTTGCGTATGTTACGAGTCGTTACAGGGTCATACCGGTTCCAGAGGAACCCCAACCCAACTTCTTTCGCAGCGTGATATCCACGGTGCAATTGTGTCTAAACTCACGTGCGCTTCTGCTTTTGTTCGCGGTTTACTTAATGTGGAACATATCGCTTTCCGCAACTGGCAATCTGGCTCTATTCACGAAGATGGCAATCGGCCGAGACCCCAAGGACTTCGCTGGCCTTATAATGGCTATCCGCTTCGCAGGTAAAGCGTTGGGGGGCTATTTGCTGGGATGGCTCGCACTACGATTCGGCACGCGATCAAGCGTTATCGCATCAATTATCATGCTGATGGCAGCCGCTATTTGGGCCTTGGTGGTACCGGGCTACGGGTATCTCTTCTCGCACGCGATACAGGGAGCGGGAGAATTGGGCGGAATTTATATCCCCAATTACGTCATTGAGCTTTCCGAGCCCGCCATGGGCGCGCGCAATCTGTCGCTGATCAATCTGGCTTCTCCTCTTTCCAGCTTTGCTCCTCCCGTTTACGGCATGTTGGCGGACCGTTTTGGATTTAGGTCAAGCTTTGTATTCGCGATACTCACGGCTCTGGCGGCTCTGGCGCTCGCTGGTAGAATCCGTAAAGACCACACAAGTAGAAAGTGAGTGCTAGGTCTCGGACCGTCTGAACGAGTTTTATAAAGCATTTGCGCATAAAGATATTCTGGCTGATAGTAGACCATGGCGCGAAAGCCTCTGCGGGTTCCGGTCTTGGGGCGAGATCAGAAAGAACTGCGCAAGCTACTTAGTAGCGGGATCCAGCCGGTGCGGGTGGTTTTGCGAGCGTTGGCTGTGTTGCATTGGCCGAGGGAACAGCTGCGCCAGAGGTTGCGCGCACGCCGAAAAGGCTTAGCCCCAAAGCGGTTCGCGTAATCGGCATCGGTATCCGATTATCGCTATGGTTTGCAGCGATCCACCCGAAGGGGGGGGCTCGCTGGACGGTTCGTCTAATCGCCGAAGAAGCAGTAAAACGTAGACTGGTTCCGAAGGTAGGTCGCGAGACGATCTGGATTCGGCTCCAAAGCCACGACCTGAAGCCGTGGCGGAAAAAATGTGGTGTATCGACGAACTCGATAACGAGTACATCGAGAAGATGGAAGACGTGCTCGCTGTTATGAGAAGCCCTACGACACGGCCGAACTGGTAGTCTGCCCGGACGAGAAACCGGTTACGTTGCATGATGATGTGCGCCCGCCATTCCGGGCAGCGTCGCCAAACGCGACAACGGATACAAAAGGTGCGGAACAGCCAACGTCTTCTCTGCCGTGGGACCCAAAGCCGGAAGACATTTCAGCTTAGCGACGCCGGACCGCTCGGGACCGGAATCGCCAAAGCTGTCGAGGCTATCCCGCCGCGCAAATCGTTCACCTGGTAATGGACAATCTGAATATTCACTGCCGCAAGACATTCACCGATCACTTTGGTCTCGACTACGGAAGCCCAATATGGGACCGCCTCACCGTGCATTACACTCCCAAACACGGCAGTTGGCTGAACCAGGCGGAGATTGAGATCAGCCTCTTTTCCCGGCAGTGTCTCGGCCAGCGCAGTATTTCGAATCTGGATGTCCTCGGGCGTGAAATCAATGCCTGGAATGGAAGAATGAATCGCAATCGAGTCAAAATCAACTAGTAATTCACGCGCAAAAGAGCTCGCCTCAAGTTCCGTTACAACACGAACCGCTCTAAGCAGTCAAAGACCTAGACTGCGGGCAAGGAGTTTCGCCAGTCGAAAACGGCTGCAATTAATTCCTTTGAATGTTGTTTGCCGAGGTCGTATGCCTGCACCATGTTCTCTGGCCGGAACCGATGCGTGATGAGGCTATCGAGAGACATTGCACGAGACTCTAACAACGATAAGACGTATTCCAAATTTCTCTGCGTATTAAAGCGGATCTCCCAAGGTTGGCAAACCGTACGGGAAAGAAAACCGACACCGCAAAGCGTCAGGTTTTTCATATACACCCACTTCGCGTCCAAGGGATTGAAGCCAGGCGCCGGTTGCGCACGACCCGGAAAGCCCAAAAGAGCGATCCTACCGCCCTTCCGTGCAATCTCCACAGAAAGATGATAGGCGTCCCAAGTGTTCGCCGTCAGAATGACGACGTCAGCCCCGTTCTCTCCGAAGATCGGGCGAAGATCTTCGGCGCTCCGAATCTCGCTGCTGAGGAAAGCGGCATGCGCACCGACTCGCCTGGATGCTTGCGCGCGAATCGGGGAGTTCGCGATACCCACTACCCTAGCGCCGATCGCGCGAACTAACGCAACGGTCGCTAGTCCGATCACGCCCAGTCCGACCACCGCAACGTTCTCCCCAATTTGATACGTTGCCCGCTGTAGACTCAGCAGACCCAGCACCGAGAGATAAGCCAGCGATGCTTCGTCGGAACGTACCCTGTCGGGTACCGGTACCAGCACCTCATCCTGGTGGGCGATGAAAGCAGACTGTTGCGGCTTCAGCGAAAAAACTCGCTGCCCGGCCTGCAGGTGATGAACACCGATCCCCGTTTGAACGACAACACCCACGTTACTGTAGCCGATCTTTCGTGGATAATCCGGCGCGTCCGGAACTTCCCGGGAGCGTCCCTCGAAGTTACCTAGATCCGTGCCTGTGGACATGGCAGTGTACTCAGTTTCCACGTAGATCTCATCGGATTTGAGATTTGAGAGATCTAGCGGCCGTTCTTCCAGGCGAAGGTCACCCGCACCGTACAGAATCGCTTCTTTCATGATCGGATTCTCTAAGTGAGGCGATAGAAGCCAGACTCCGCTACGGGTCCGCGCAACAGCGTCTCCACCTCATTCCGATCGACAGCCTGGGCCAGAAGAACAAATACTTCACCGGCCGCAGCGAGATAAGCCTCGACTTGTGAGTCCTCGTGAGCATACATACCATAGATGGAGTCTACGGCAAGAAAATCCCGATCCAGCATCATCTGCGTGAATAGTGTACGAAGCACAGGAGTGTTGCTCATTCCGAAATCGAAGTGACTTAGGGGTGCCATGCCGGAAATGGTGATCGGGAGATCAGCATGTTTTGCTGCTGCGCGCCAACCCGCTTGGATGCGGCGCCCAATCCGATCCAGATGTTTCGGCACATTCAGCCGTCGATGCTTACGAATCGTAGCCAAGGCAGCAGCGGGGCCGATTCGCTCCGTCCAGTATGTGCTGCTAATGAAGGTCTTCCTGGCTGCTTGCATGACCTCGCCTCGTCCGATAATCGCCGCCATGGGGTAGCCATTTGAAATGGCCTTGGCAAAAACGGCGATATCAGGGATGACACCATACACTAGGTGCGAACCACCGGTGTTCAGACGGAAGCCGGCACTGACCTCATCAAAAATCAGGACGGCACCGGCTTCATTGGCCAATTCTCGCACCGTTTCCAGAAAACCCGGCTCCGGCTCTTGATTACGAATCGGCTCCATCACGATCGCCGCCAGCTCTCCCCTGTTGTTCGCTATAATTTCTTCGAGCTCGTTAAGGCGATTATAGTGAAACGGTAAAGCGGTCCCGGCTAGATTCTTCGGCACTCCGCATGGTTGCAATCCAGGCAGCAGATGCGTGTCCAGAGCGCCTTCCGCACGGAGATTCGCAGCAAGATACCAATCGTGCCATCCATGGTATCCGCAGAAAGCGATCTTTTCACGGCCCACTTTCGCACGAGCGATTCGAACGGCGATTGCCATTGCTTCCCCGCCTCCGCGGCCGTAGCGAACCATATCCGCCCAGGGATGCAGCTCACATAGCAGGTCGGCTAACTCAACTTCTTCCGGACAATTCAATGTCGTCATGCTGCCCGCTTCAATAGCGGCGCTAACGGCTTCGTTTACATCGGGATCCGCGTAACCGAGCACACACGCGCCGATCCCGGAATAAGACATGTCGGTGAACTTTCGGCCGTCCAAGTCCCAAATCTCCGCGCCTTTGGCGCGCGAATAGTATGCAGGCCATTGTTCCGGCAGGAGCCTCTCTGGGCGTTTGGATAAGAGCTGAACACCGCCGGGGATACGGGTTGTAGCCTTTCGATAAAGATTCTGGCCAGTTATCACGATAAAAACCTCCCATTACCGCTAAGTAAGATTCATAGAACGAAGCGCGTCCCGCTCGAGAATGCCATAGATAGTCTCGTCAGAAATGCGAGGTAGGCCCGAAGTTCCAGTGATATGGTTCACTTTCTTCAGGGCTTCGATGCTTTCAACAGGCGTGGTAACCGGAAAGTCCGTTCCGAAAAAAAGCTTGTGCGCGGCCCCGTACTCTTGGGCAGCGATAAGACCGTTGTAGAATTGCCATGGCCGGTAATAGAGAGCGGAAATGTCGGCATAGACATTCGGCTGCTTGCGAATCAACACCACTGTATCCTCGATCCACGGATGCCCCATGTGCGCGATGACGATCACTAAGTCCGGAAACTCAAGGGCGATATCCTCTAGTTGGATTGGCAAGGAGTACTTCAGCGGGGCTCTCCTCGGAAACGTGGCGCCTTGATGGAATAGTACAGGAATGCCCTTTTTCTGGCAGTATATATAGACTGGCCGCATACGCTCATCGCAGGGATGATAGTTCTGGTAAACTGGTCCAAGTTTTAATCCGAGGAGGTGGAGATCCTCGAACGCGCGATGCATTTCGTCGAGATAACCCGGCTCGTGCGGGTCAAGGGACGCAAAGCCGATTAATTTTTCAGGATGTTCGGCCACGTAGTCGGCGACCAGGTCGTTTGGAACAACGAGGCCGACGTGGCGAGCGCGAAAACCCAGAACGACAGCTTTATTCACTGGGGCCATGGCCGCCCAGTGAAACTCATTCTTGATATCAGTGACGATTGGACCGCCTCTCATCAGGACAGATTCCCGCTCAAGCTCTTCAGACCAATGTTCTTTTCGGAAAATATGTGTATGACAGTCCACGATCATGTGTGTTATCGCTATGCAATGAGGCAGACAATACTCATTAGCTGATCAACGCCATCCCACTTAACCTTAAGGTGCTTAATTTTAAGCCGTCAAGGGGTCGGCGCATCTCAAGGTCACTCTGCTGGACTGATGTTCGGAGAGCACCTCTCGGGCGGGAGTGCCTTGTCGTTCAGTTTTGCTCCGAGTTAGCAACGACGTTGGAAATCATACGTAACAAACGTCCGTTGTCCATGTCATACGGTCGGTTTGTCAGGATGATGCAGATCAGCTTTGTATCTGGGTCCGCCCACATAAGCGTACCCGTGGCACCCGCGTGTCCGAACGTTCTTGAAGAGACCGAATCCCCGAAGGCGTTCCATTCCGTCGATCGTCCGAGCGCCCAGCCCAGTCCCCACGGATGATTTAGCGGCGCGTTCTGGTCGGATGTCATCGCGGTCACCGTCGCCCGGCTGAAGATACGCCGACTCCCATACACGCCACCTTCCAGGAAGGCCTCAAGGAAGACTGCGAGATCATAGGTCGTCGAATGCATGCCGCCCCACGGCGCACCGAGATCCCGCCAATATTTCGAATTCAATCCGAACTCATGATCCTCAGTTACATTCGAACCCTGCTCGGATTCGACTTCAACTACGCGGCTAAGCTGCCGCCCCCCCAGACCGAGGGAGCTGTCCTTCATCCCGAGCGGATCGAAAATCTCTCTCTTTTCGAATTTCCGAAGTGGCATTCCGGCCAGCTTCTCGACGATCGTCCCGGCCAACAGCATGCCGGTGCTCTGATAACTAAACTTCGTGCCTGGTTTGAATAAAAGCGGCGTCGTGTAAGCTTGCCGCACGAAGTCGGCGAGGGGAGCGTGGCGGCGGCGCAGTTCAATATTCTCGGGCAGCATATCCGGAAGGCCAGAAACATGGCACAGCAAATCTCGCACTCGCACGGACGGGCGATCATCCCCTCGAAAATCAGGCAAGTACTTGCCCACGGGGTCTGAGAGAGATACCATCCCGCGCTCAACGAGCAGCATCAAGGATGCTGCCGTGACTGGCTTCGTCAGAGACGCCACCAAGAATACTGAATTGGGCTGAACAGCTAAAGCCTTTGCCGAGTTCGAGAGCCGGCCAAACCCCTTGTGAAGCACAATTCGACCGCTTCGCGCCACTAGAATGGCGGCCGCTCCTACACCATCCGATTGCACTGCCGATTTCAGCAGCTCGGCTGCTTGCTCAAGCTTGGTTTCGGAGAGACCGACCGATGCCGGAGAACCGATCTGCAACTGAGTCGCTGACGATCCGAGGCACATCAGAGCTGCGGAAATTCTGACAATGTATCTTCCTATCGTTGCCCGATCCATTCCCTTTACTACGGTTTGAGACGTCGTGCTTTTAGATGATAGTAGCTTGCTGCGAAGACCGGAGAGGCGGAACTACATATTTTCTGATCTGCAGTCGCCCGAGGGCAATATTCGCGACTGAGAAGAACTTCAGGCCGAGCATAATACCGCTCCGTAGATTCACTACGATAGAGGCATTTCTGCTGTTCTAGCGGAACGAGTATGCAGTGTACTGAACTCTCGGGAAATCTTAACGCCTGAACAATTTCCGGAAGCGCTAGACCGGCTCGAGAATTGCCGAGCATCTGGAGAATCGCCAGAGCCTTATTCAACGCGGCTACAGACTTGGCAGGATTTCGATGCGGGTGTTGCGTGGGGCGCTCGAAAATTGAGCTAATAGCATGACGTTCCTGCGAGATTCCTGCTACCAATTCCTGATTTGCCATAAAACCTCTCGTCACTCATCGCGTCTCTCGATGCATAAGCCTGAGCAACCCGTTAGAACTCGAATAGCTGTCTCCGTTCTCAAGTGCAATGCCGACCTCCCAAATTAGGTTAAGGCTATCACTATTTCTCTGATAGATCGAAGGACGCGGTAGCGACGGGCCGATCTTGTCCAGCACTATGGACACCGCTTGGCAAACGAGCGCTCGGCAACTTCTAATAACGAGAACGTGCGGTACAAAATATGGCTTGAGGTCGATTCCGCAGCATGCCCGCTCCGTTCTCAGTCCGCCGAAGATTGCCGTCGGGATGGGTTGGAACGCCAATCGCGTTAAGTAGCAGTTTCATCGACCGCTGGCATCTCGGATAGGTCCGAGAGGAACGACCTTTAGATCATGCAGACTATGTTTTGAATAATGGATTTGATCTTTAATTTTAAAAATGCACGAACTCGACATCGGGATGGCGTTCTGCCGCTACTTTGATTCGCGCGGTACACTTCGCAAGAACGCGCAGCCGATTCCCACAGACCTCGAATGAAGAAAAGGAGTAGATGCCACCAGAGCTGCTGTTTCCTTCAGCTAGTGGGTTTGACTATGCCGTTATTTGCTGCTCCCCACCCGATCGAAATTAGATGGCGATACGGTGCTCCGATGCCGATAGCTCTCGCTGGTGGTGCATCGGCATTTATCGGAGACGAACTGGTGCTTGCTGGAGGGACCCGGTGGGATCTAGGTCGAAAATCGTGGCTAAAGTGCGTGAACATTTACGATCCGAAAGAAAACACTTGGCGGCGAGGCCCGGATCTGCCGTACGCTGTGGCGTATGGTGGCTACGCGCAGACCTCGGACGGGGGGCTGGAAATCTTCGGCGGCACGGACGGGCAACAACTACGGCGGGAGTGCTGGACACTGGATGCGATGAAGAAGGCATGGACGTTTACCGGGACTGTGCCTGAGGACCTGCTGTTCACTGCGGCCGCGCGCGTTGGGGACCGAACATACCTGTTCGGTGGTTGTTCCGACGTAAGCGATTTGACGCGCTGCACATCTGCCATCTTCGTGCGCGATAGGACGCACTCTTGGAAGCGGATTGGTTCGCTTCCCGCGGGTGCAACGGTTATGGGTGCGTGCGCCGTACTTGGATTTGATGTATTTCTATTCGGTGGTTGTTCCATGCATGCGGCCAGCGATCCGGTCAACCATCGATCCAGTTATCGTTTCGATACTAAAGCCCTGGAGTGGCATCGTATCAGAGATTTACCTTGTGCTCTCCGGGGTTCCGGTGCCACTGGCTCGGGAACTCGAACTGTGTACCTCCTTGGCGGTTATGGAAGCTGCGAAGGGCAAGCGCACGATAAAAGTGGATTCCGGAACTTGGTGTTTATTTACGATACGGAGAGCGACTCTTACGCTTCAGCAACCCCATTACCGCTATCGGTGATGACCGACTTCTATGTCCAGAAGAATGTGCTCTATGGTGCAGGTGGAGAAGATGGTCGAGCTCATCGCTCCGATCGAATGCTCATCGGCGAGATCCGTAAATGAAGATTGTGATCCGAGTGAGCTCACGGAACCGTTTAGCGTCGGCGGAGCTACCGCGGCGGTACGAACGGCTTCTCGAGCCGCTGCCGCAGCCAGGCTGCAGCTTTATCGTGAGAATCTGGCAAGATAGCGTGATCGATCGTTGGCTGGAACTCAATTGTGAGATCCGGGAATTGTCCCTTTACCTGTGCAGCCTCTACGAATCGGCGAGCGAATGCTATAGCATCATCCGTATTTACCCTATCGTCAAGGTTCCCAATGCACATCCAGATCGCGCGCCCGACCAGCCGATCCACAATTTGTGTTAAGGCAAGCGATCTCGTAGCGGCATTGTTCCACATACTCGAAAACTCGCTCAGCGCTAGAAGATTAGTCACAGGAGCAAACGCGACGACCCATCGAACACGCGGTTCGGCTCCTGCAAATTGAAATGCCATAAATCCTCCGCGCGAAATGCCATAAACAGCGATTCGTTGGGGGTCAGTGTAACCTTGCGAAATCAAATAATCCAGAACAGATGATGCCCGAGCCAGAAAATCAGGCACAAAGTTTTCGCCGTTTCGAAGCCGAAAATACCACCCGGCAAGGCCTGCGGGCTCGTTCGGTCTTTGATCGGCGCCGTGACAGGGTAAATCCATTGAAACCAAAAGAAATCCGTTTGTTCGTCGCATGAGCAGGCCCATTCGATTGATGTTCGGATCTTGGAAGGTACGCTCGAATGACGATGCGGAAAAAATAAGTAACGTCGGAGAAGGAGTTGGGTCCTTTTGACCGATAATTCCGAAGCGGAACCCACCCGGCGTCGAAAGTATGGTGACTGGCTGCTCAGGCGGCTGCTGACTTGCTGCTGCGAATCCTAACTGGACGAATCCGATCCAGCAGAGTGCGACAACAAGAGTTCCGCGACGCAGGCTTAGTCCAGGGTGATGAAACGCTCCTTCCGCTTGAGTACGTCTCTGGGTCATTAGAGAAAAGTCAGGTGATCCTAGTGCGGATCTTATGCAAGTGTAAACAGGATGTGAATGCGCGGTCAACCAGGCCTTATGCATATCGAGGCTCGCATCCAACTGGCTAGACGATCAACAAGGTTATTCCGAGGGTTCATGAAACTAGCCAGGCAGCAATCTCTCTCGCCGCCGGTTGTTCTTTTGAAGCACGAAAACGGCCATTCGATCCGAGGATCGAGAATGACGACACTACTGTCCGGCTAACGATGCTGGTCTCTGTGGCAAACCGTTCTGTTGCTGAGAGTTGAACGAGAATTTGGCTCGCCGCGATTTGAACGACGAACCCGCCTGAAAGCCAGTTTCAGTGAGGGCCACAATGGTGCGTGAACCAGGGCCGAACGGTCTTCTCCCAGTTGCTGAGTTTTCTGCCGGACCGCGAGTTCCGCCGTTGTGTGGCTCGATACGATGGCGATGTGCGGCCGCGAGGCTTCTCTTGTTGGGACCAGTATCTGTCGATGGCCTTCGCGCAACTGACTTATCGGGACGGCCTGCGCAACATTGAAACTTGTCTGCGATCTCTGGGCGGGAAACTCTACCACATGGGGTTCCGCAGCCGTGTGGCGCGGTCAACGCTGGCCGATGCCAACGATACTCATGACTGGCGAATCTACGCCGACTTCGCACAGGTGCTGATCCGCCGGGCGCGACCGCTCTACGCGTCTGATCCAATCGGCGTGGATCTGGATCACAGCTTATACGCGCTGGACTCGACCACGATCGACCTCTGTCTTTCGCTCTTCCCGTGGGCCAGATTTCGCAAGCACAAGGCCGCCATCAAGATGCACACGTTTCTGGACCTGCATGGCAACATCCCCACGTTTATCAGCATTACCGGCGGCAAAGTGCATGACGTCAACATTCTCGACGAGATTCTGCCCGAGGCTGGGGCATTCTATGTTATGGACCGCGGCTACGTGGATTTCCAGCGGCTCTACCTCTTCACGCTCAGCGCAGCCTTCTTCGTCGTGCGCACGAAATCCAATGTTGTGCTCCAGCGCCGCTACTCACATCCAGTGGACAAGTCCACTGGCGTTCGATCCGATCACACCGTAATCCTGACCGCCATCGACTCTGCAAAAGTATATCCGGATCCGCTGCGGCGCGTGAGTTATCTCGACGTGGAAACGAGGAAGCGGTTCAGGTTCTTGACTAACAACTTCACGCTTCCTGCACTTACAATCGCCCAGATCTACAAGTCGAGATGGCAAGTGGAATTGTTCTTCAAGTGGATCAAGCAACATCTGCGGATCAAGGCGTTCTACGGCACCAGCCAGAACGCGGTGAAGACCCAAATCTGGATCGCCGTGTCCGTTTACGTCCTGGTCGCCATCGTTCGGAAGCGACTCGGCCTGGAGGTCACTCTTTACCAGATTCTACAGATTTTGAGCGTGACACTTTTTGAGAAAACGCCCATTCTACAGGCGCTTCAGCCTTCGGACTCCACAGAGAATTTACTCGATTCCGCCAACCAGTTGAATCTGTTTAGCTTATAGACGGACAGTAGTGATATGACGAAATGGCTCACTGAAACACTGCGTGCCGCAGTTTATATAAGAGCAGTGGACGGTCGCCGCCCAGGAAGGCTGCAGTCTGGAAGTCGCCCGCTCGACCTAGCAATGGAATGTGCAAGTTATCGATACGCGTTTGATCGTTATCACACGCGAAACGAGCAGCGTCCGCCGCGACTGCCCGGCAATAAAGACTCTCGCCCTCGGTTTGGGCGTCGTTTTCTGTTGCAGAGATGTCTTTGAAGTGCGAGGTAAGGAGAACCAAGCCCGTGCCTCAGGGAAAACTACGCCGTGAGCGAATATTCATCTTTTAAGTATTGCCTTGGATAGTCAGAGAAGACATGGATTCCGAGTTTCACGATGTTGATTCCAAATCCGCGGGCTGCTGATAGGTATACCACCTATCAGGATGGGAGGATTTCTGGGTTCTATGGATAGTTTGATCATTTCCATTTCAGCCTGCGATGAAGATGTGTAATCGAAGCCTTTCTTCGCATTCTGCTCGGTGAGACCATTAGCCGGATCATCGTTGGAGTATGCAGTATGTACAAAGTCGTCGCTGGGTAGCCTCTGTAATCTCAGCTGCGATTCATGCCGCTCTGCCCTACGAGACTGCACGTTCCGCGGCAGCCAAGGTGGCGTCAATGGTTTCGTCAGTATGTACCGCGGAAAGGTACCATCGTCCATCGGGCAGCGTCAGTACGCCTTCATCGAGTAACGCGAGTGAGAAATCGCTGTAAAGGTTCTTGTCCGCAGCCAGGGTGCCACGATACTCGCGTGCGGCGAACTCCATAAAAGAAAGCTGGAACACCGGGCCAACACCGGAAGTAACCACCTTGAATCCTTTAGAACGGAGAATGTCTTCAAGTCCGCGCCTCAGACTCTCGCCTCGTCTCCACAGGTCGTTGTAGATCGAGTTCTGATGGCGGGAAAGGACTTCTATGGTGGCTTTTGTGGCGGCTAGGGCGACCGGATTTCCATTTAGCGTTCCTGCATGTATTACCTTTCCAGAATCAATCAGGTCCATGTAGACCGACTTGCCAGCTAATGCGCTCACGGCAATGCCGCCACCTAGCGCTTTCGCATAAGTCGCGAGATCGGGTATTACTCCATAATAGCCCTGCGCACCACTTAGCGCTAGACGGAATCCGGTGATCACTTCGTCGAAGATGAGAAGCGCTCCAGCATTCGATGTTGCTTCACGCAGGAACTCTAGAAATCCTGGCTCTGGGGGAATGCAGCCACTGTTACAAAGAAGCGGCTCACAAATGAGCGCGGCTACATCGGAGCCGCACTTTGCAAAGAGCCGTTCTACAGATTCGCGATCGTTCCAGGTAGTTATCAGGACATCGTCGTGCTTTTGTTGACCAGCGCCGACCCCGATAGGAAGACCGCCAGCCATCGATATTTCGGATGAACTCGGGTGATAGCTCACTAAAACGTTATCTTGCCACCCGTGATAGTGACCTTCAAACTTAATAAACTTAGGACGTCCGGTGAACGCGCGAGCCAATCGGAGGGCGACCTGAACAACCTCTGTACCACTGTTCGCGAAGCATACCGAGCCAGCGCAGGGGATGATGGACGTGAGCATTTCGGCAACTTCGAATTCGAGGTCGTGTTGGGCCCCAAAGGTAAAACCGCGCTTGAGATGTTCGGTGACTGCATGCACAAGTTCGCCAGGTGCGTGTCCCAGGATTAGGGGCCCCCACGCGAGACCGTAATCCAAGTATACGTTGCCATCTACATCAATGACGCGGCATCCGCTTCCAGACGAAAAATACAGCGGATAAGGGCGGGCTGAGCGCCGCAAACTGCTGGAGACTCCTCCTGCTAACGTTCGCTGAGCGCGAATGAATCGCGCGTACGATCCCGCAGTGCGGTCTCTAACTCTCGTTTCTCGCCGAGCGGCATTGAAGTAGTGGCTGGGCGAGGGCGCGGACGTTTGCATCTTCGACTTGTTGAGGCTTAGAACATGAAATCCCACTGGCCGATCTGAGGCGGAAGAAAGCCCTTTTTCAACTGCTCGATCTCCGAATCGATATCGCGTTGGCCATCGTGGAGAGTGAAACCACGCCCCGTGAAAAGGCCGGCGATCTTTAAGCACTGCAGAGCCGGAAGGTCTTCCCGATACCCCGTCATAGATGATCCATCGGCATTGATTACTCCGAGAATTCCGCCGTAAAATGCAGCATCGCCCGAAAATAACCATCGGCGATCATCGATGTCAGTAACTAACAATAGTGAGTCCCCGCTGTGATCACCAAATCGCCATACACGCTACTGTAGCACTCCGGCTTCGAACTGTTGCTTATGCTCGAGCGCCATGCTTATGCGACAAGCGGAGGGTTGAACATTTTCTAGATATATACCTTGCTGGCGCCCGAGCAACCCGCTAGCCCACTCGTCTCCCGTTTCAAGAATCACACACATTTCTCTTGACGTGATCACGGCGCAGTCGGTTCTAGATTGCAGCCCGGCAGCTCCGTCACAATGGTCGAGATGCGTATGGGTAATTAGAACGGCCCCTATGCTGCCCTCGCCGAGTTCCGAAAAGAGATTCGCAAGCGACCTGTTTGTGAGACCGCCTACACTAGAATTAATCAGCACAGTACTTACTGGTCCTCCGACAACGTAAATGTGACACTCTGTCCCGAAACGTCAAATCGCACGCTTCCAATCAACACCAATGAGTGTATACTCCACATCTTTCACAAAAGTTCAACCACTACTGACAGATACTAGACAACGTACCGCGATGATTATGGAACTTGCAAGCGCGAAACTATTGCAAGCTTGACGTTTGTCCACCATACTGGATTAGAAGAAGCGCCCTGGAAGATAGAAGGAGGTTTCTCCGTTGGCGCGTTGCGATTGTGTTCTGCGGAATGTCTAATTTATCGATATGAAGGTCGATTGCCATACTCACTTGTGGAAAGCGGAACATTGGTCATCTGAAATGCAAAAAGAAGCGGAGATCGCGCGAGGATGTCCAGCGGATATCGATATCCGAGAGGAAGATCATTGGGCAGCAATGCAGGCGGTCGATCGAGCGATTGTGTTCGGTTTCCGCGCTCCACACTCGGGACTCGTCGTCCCGAATCAGTTTATCGCAGGCTATGTCGCACAGCATCCGGAAAAGTTAATCGGATTTACATGTATCGATCCCAGTGAGTCAGACTATCTGGACGAGTTGCATCGATCATTCGAAGAATGGAAGTTCCGAGGTCTGAAGCTTGCGCCGATATATCAGAATTATCATCCGATGGATACACGGATGAAACCAGTATATGAATATTGTGAGAAGAATGAAATCCCTATTCTTTTTCACCAGGGGACAACGTTTCCGCGTAAGGCACCCCTGAAGTATTCGTTCCCGGTGCAACTCGAAGATGTAGCGCTCGAATACCCTGGGCTGCACATTGTAGTAGCGCACATGGGACATCCCTGGATAGATGAAACGGTCGTCCTTGTTCGGAAGCAGCCGAATGTATATGCAGACATTTCGGCTCTTTACTATCGACCTTGGCAGTTCTATAACGGAATGATGTCCGCCGTCGAATATGGAGCTGCACACAAGTTGCTGCTGGGGTCGGATTATCCGTTTACGCTTCCGGGCGAAACCATTAGCCGATTGCGCGACGTGAATCATGTTGTGGGTCAATCCGGGCTACCACACATTCCCGAAAAGGTAATTGAATCGCTGATTGAACGCGACACGCTAGCGCTTCTTGGTTTGTCCTGACGGTTTTTTCCGTGATGGAGTGCATCGGCTCACATCGGGAAATACTCTGCTGTATTTCCAAACTGTACAATCGAGTTCGTGAAGCAGTTGTTCCCATAAGCGCACCCTCGCTCGGATCAGGCTGGTTGACATTGACGCGTTCATCAAGAAGCTCGCCACCCACCCCTTGTTCCAAGTCGATCGTGGCCGATACTTGCAGTTCCCTTCGAGCTCTTCTGAGATTGCTGCAAACGACGGAACGACTTGATTCGGATTTCGTGAGGCGGCATGGCACCACGGTTTCGCGCATCAGCAAGACCGCCGCGAACGTTGCCGTGGAGAGATATGAAGCGTATTCTTCGATCAATACAACGATCTGTGCCGCCCGGCAAGCGCGATTTCGCGATTCTGTTGCTACTGGCAACTTATGGCATGAGCGCTACCGAAGCGTTCAGCCTTCGCTTGGGAGACCCGGACTGGCAAGCTGATGTCCTGAGGGCGCCTCGACCAAAGACGAAGGTGTATATCTAACTGCCCTCGTTGCCACCCGTCGCAAAAGCTCTAATGGCGTACTCGCGGTGGAACGTCCGCCTGCCAAAGGCACGCCTCAACTGTTCCATGCCCTACTTGCCGATAACAAGCGGAGCCATTCGGCATCGCGGCGTCATCAACACCGCAAGCCGGTGTTGTGGCAGAAGTCATCGGAGCGCAGCCTTTCGGCACAGCCACGCGAGTAGGCAAATCGATCCAGGCGCAAACCTGAAGGTGTCATCGAGATCTTGGGACATCGCAACTCTTCTTCCGCGTCTGTCTACGTCCGGATGCCGATAAAGCGCCTTCGCTGCTTAGGGTTGCCGGTACCACGATGAACAAAAGCTTTCACGGTCCTATTACCGATGCATTGCATGACTTTCTGAAGTTCAAGCGGAGTTGGGATTCGGATACAGGTGCCCGGAGTTTCGTTACACGAGTTCGACCCGTTCCTTTTCAGCTATGCGAAGAAAGATTCCCGATGGCAACTCGATCAAGCCGCTATCGCACGGCTGTCGATTAAACCCAAGCGCAAACCGGTCAGCGTTTCCATGGATGCCGCGATTCTCCAGCAACTGTTCGCCTACCGGAGTCGGTGACCTCACCTGCATTTAGTTGACCGCATTGGCCGCGGCTTCCAACCGCGTCCTGCTTCGTGCCGTACTACCTTTCCGAGGGTGAAGTCGTGAGACTGCTGGATCTCTGTGCGAACCTCAATCGTCCAGCGTTTCGAGGAAACGATCACGGCGGCAGAACCATGGTGGTGCAGCGGAGCTTCGTGGCGTCCTGCGAACTGGTCAAAGTTGACCCATTCGCACGGTTCCGCGATGCTAGCCCGAATCACGACTCACTCCATCAAAGGACTCGATGAACTCCTATCCCATCGCTGGGCTGCCAGTGGCTACGAATAAATACTCACGACCCTGCGAACGAGTGGATGCGGGCGGACAGGCGGGCTACTCGTAAAGATTTGAAGCGAAACGGACTGCTCAATGCTGCGATCGTTGCGAGGATTCTCTTCGTAGGGCCGGAATGCCGGACCACTTCCTGTGACATTGGATTGGGGCGCCGGTGATAATCCTATTTGCTTGCGCCTTTACACTTCTACTGTTCTACTTCGGCCGGGCCCTCGGGGAGCGGATCGAGACGAGACGCGATAAATTAAACGTTCCCCCCTGCCGGCGGTGTTTGTGTGATGCTTACTTCCGTCCGCTTGAAACGTCTCGACTTCGGGAAGTGCTGCGAGACAGTTGCAAAGGCGTGATCAACGGCAGCGTCTTCTATCAATATGCTCCGGATGACTGCGACTAAACGCGGGGGCAGTACTGTCCGGACTCTCCCAGTCTCTATGATCTTTAAGCAATCTAGCCCACATCTTTTCACCATGGCGTCCAGAGTTCTGGACAGAACGCGGAGATGCTGTCGCGTCCTTGTTTCAATCACTGTTGGCCTTGGCTATACTCGCTGAGTACCTCGGCCTCTTTTCGAGGCGACGAAATAAAACCTGCACATGACGCAATGTGCGGGTACCGCGAGATCCAAGTTGATTTCAGGAACATGCAATCCGCATTGATGCGCGTTTATTCAAAATCCGCACATACTCTCACGTCGAATAAGAAATACATTCCCGGCGGCACGGCTTCATTGAATCGTGCCGTTCAACCCGAGATTGCCCTCGTTCATGGCGAAGGTGCCTGCGTCCGGGGCGCCAATGAGAACAAGTACATCGATTATCATTCGGCCTTTGCGCCCCATATACTCGGTCACATTGATCCGTTCGTGACCGGAGCCGTGGGACGCGTATTACGAGTTTGTAATAGCCTTTTGGGATGGGTACAACGGTTCTCGAAGGCCGCTTGATGGAACTCTCCAACGCGATTCCCGTTCCTAGGGAGTGTGCAATTCCTGAATACGGGCAGCGAAGCAACGTATCCGGCGATTCGTATCGCGCATGCTGTAACCCAATGCGACCACGTCATTGTCATGCATTCGGTCACAACGGCTGGCATAACGACGTAGAGCGCGATCTGCTGACGTCCGTAATAACGGCGATTTGTCGTCGTATCGAGGCATTAGGCGGGCATTGATACGATCGCGAACGAGTGGCTCTCCCTGTTGGCGGCACCGCAGCCGGAAGTCGAGTGACCGCGCTCCGTCGTGCCGTTAGATAAAGGAAGCATGTCCGTACTGCGGAAGGATTCTAGAATGTCACTTCTTTCGATTATTCAGCAACTCAGTGAATTCGATACGGCGCTCATAGCGAATACGATCGAGTATATTGATTCGACAGGCGCTCACGAGTGGTACATGAGCGGCTGCATTCAGTCGCTTACGCCTTCGTTGGGACCAACGGTCGGTGTTGCAGTCACGTGCGAGCTCGATAGTAGCAGTCCGAATCTCCACGAAGGTGGGGACCCGTCTTGCTATTGGGATCCGTTTTATGAACAGATCGAAAGCATAGAATGCATGCGAGAGCCAGCAGTTTGGGTTGTGAAAGCCGTGGGATCCCGCCCGGATCACGAGTGCGTGCTTGGAGACGGCATGGCGAAGCTACTGCATAGCACAGGATGTATCGGAATCATCACCGACGGGCGGGTGCGGGACGTTGAGGGGTTACTAACGATTCCCTTTGCTGCTTATGGCCGGGGCAGAAGTGTTCATCACACAAATATTCGGTTTACGCGATTCAATGGGCCCGTCGAAGTGGGCGGGATTACTGTAAATCCCGGAGATGTAGTTCACGCGAATGTGGGAGGCGTCATCGTGATTCCCCCCAAATGTTTGCAGTCACTTCCTGAGCGGCTCCCGGATATGCGTGCGTTCGAATGCAAGGTGCATTCTATGCTTCGGCAAACTGGCATACCCATTGCCGAAAAACGTCGCCTCACCGCTGCTTTACTGTCGGAGTTCGGATTTGCTAAGCCCGCGAGCACCTGAGACTGTGCGAATCGGCGCGAGCACTACTAAGCCTGCCGATTGCTTCCGTCAACCACGAATCTGTGACGCGACTCACGCCTCCTGCTCGCACGAAGTCCCCCGGCGTGGCTTTCGCAGTACTGTACCCCTTGTCGTCGGCGGACTTGTCGCCCTCGAAACTGAAATCAAACGACAGGAACGAGTCGATCAGACCGACCAGATCGCATGTGTGCCGAGTTCGTCAACGTGCATTCATATCCTTAAGTAATCTGAACCGGATTTGGTGGCCAGTTCCCGGGGTTCAAAAGCTCGTCGTTCTCGATTTCTATCTTGCGAACACGCAGGATGATATCAGCTGCGAGCGGACCGGCCTCCGCAAAGTGTACGGCAGATTCCAATTCGCCAAGTACCGACGCGCCCACAAGCGCAGTATGCGGCAACGGGCGGCTCAAGACATATCGATATGCTAGTTCCGGTAAACTCATATCCGCGTTGCGAGCAATTGCCTCTAGTTCTCGAGCGGCTGCGCTCAGTTCAGCGAGAGAACCGGACAGATGACGATAACGTGGCGTTAAGACGCCCTTGAGCAATACTGAGCGCGCAATAGTGCCGATCCCAGCGCGCTGTGCCTCTGGCAATAGACGAGACTCGGGGCGGCGATCAAGAATGCTGTAAGCGATCTGCAGACAATCGTATCGTCCAGAACGGGTGGCGTCCAGTGCTGCATCCTCGCCGTAAACGCTGGCGCCGATCCACCGAAATTTGCCCTGACGACGAAGGTCTTCTAGAATCGTGATCATTTCTCCACACCCGGCCAGACCACCCGGAGCGTTGTGGACCATCATTATGTCGATGAAATCAGTGTCGAGTGATCGCAAGCTCATATCGACAGAGTCAGTCACTTTGTGCCGAAGGCCATCGAATGTTTCCCCTGAATGTGGCAACACTTTAGAGCACAGCACGAACTCGCTGCGGCGTCCCTTTAATGCCCGCCCGATAATGCCTTCGCTTTCGCCGTATCCACGCGCCGTATCGATAAAGTTGATTCCGAGGTCGAGTGCTCGATTCAACAGGCGTTTCGCTTGCCATTCCGGCGGTCGTCGCGCTTCTCCATCGACCGCCATCCCATAATCTAACCCAATCTCAACCGTACCGAGCGAGATTTCTGAAACGAGTAGACCTGTTCTACCCAATTTTCTGAATCGCATGAGCGAGTCTCGTCATAGGATAAGGCAACCAATTGCCGTTTTAGATGCGATTCCACAGCGACACTGAAGGTTGTCCGAAATCGTGGACACCTTCAGCCGCAAACACGGCAGAGAAGAGGAATAGCACGCGACAATAACGCCTTCATTTCGCAAATAAAGAATCACGTTCGTGCTGTTTCTAATCGCGGTTCTCAATTACCGAGACCGCACAGCAATCTCCCCGGTTTTCCCCTCGTTCGCGCGGATCTTCTTTCGGACTAGTTTCGGCGGCGTGGCTCAGCATTTTTGTGGGCGTACACAATATCCTCCGTCAGTTGCGCGTGAAACCGATTTGGCGTGGCAATTGTGACCATTTTGAGGTGGAATCGCGCAGCATCTCGCGGTAATCCATAAACACCGTTCGGAATGCGATGCCGATGCACAAGCTCGGCGGAGTGAATTCGCAGCTTATAGACTATGGCGCCAGCGCATCCAGAAGCTTGGAATATGCTCCAGGCAATAAAGTGAACAGGCGGAACATCGGGACCGAATTGGCAACACATTCCGGTCAGTTTGTATTCGCGAAGCGCATCTCCCAAAGCTCCGATTGCACTACCCGAAAACGAATATGCACCGGGGTTCCTCGAAGACTACTTAGGTCCGAACTCCCTTTCCAAGTCACCGCTAATTCCTGACCGTCGCCCGTCAGCGGATCTGATTCCGCAAAGGTGAAACCGGGAATTGGGTGCAATTTCAACGTGACGTTGTCGCGGCGCAGCAACTCCACCTGAATGTAGCCTCGGGGATATTTGTCGAGCACCGGTTTCATATACGGCCCGTTAATGCCTTGATAGTTCAGTTGCAGTTGGTTGCCAGTTACCACCATCTGTCTAGTCATCACATATCCGCCGTCAGTGTCCGAGGCAAATCCGATCCAGCGTCCGCTTCGAATGCGAGCCATACCGATGCTCGAGTCATAACCCGCCTCGACTCGCTGCCCCACGTTTACGCCGGTGTAATACATGTACGTGAATTCGTGGCTTCTGATAATGTTCTTCGGTGGTTGGACTTGGCCGGCGTCCCAGTATCCCTTCTCCCCGCGAGGAATCAGCGGAGGCAGATAGGGAAACCAACTCCAGTTCAGTCCATCGTGACTAATCGCCAGATGCACTTCCTGTAGTCCTTCCTCTTTATCATCCATCTCGCCGAGAAGGGCGAGGTAATCAGTTCCCTCCCGAAAGACATACATGGTATCGATATCGCGCCGTGAGACCGCTTCGTCCGGAACTAGGATTAGACCGGGATAGGACCAGCCGGGTCCCAACTTGTCGTTAACGGAAATTCCATACCGCCGCTGCGGTGGGACGCCCGCAAACGGTCCCGGCTCCCGAACTGTCGCTGCCGAGTGATAGTCCGGGCGACGATACATCAGCCAAATACCTCGCTCTTTATCGAAAATCGTCTGGTAAGAGCCGTCCGGAGTATCATGCGTCAGCAGCGGCGATGCTTTTTGGTCCACATACCAATGAATCCCGTCGGCTGAGTAGGCTAGCATTAGCGACTCCGCTTTGGTTTGATCAAGCAGATTGTCCGTGTAGGTCATCAGAAAGCGGCGGGCGGGGTTGGATTGATCGTCGTTCAACCAGATATTTGTCTGCTCGACTTCCGTTTCTCCGACAAGTACGATGTTGGTCTTCGCATAGTTCAGGAAAGGATGAAGGTCGAGCATTGGCTTTTCCCAGTGTTTTCCATCCCGGCTGGTCGCGTAACAAAGGAAGTATGCATACCAATGCTTCTTATTCGCCTCAGCAATGGCATGCGCGCGCTCAGCACTATGTGCCGGATAGCGCTCATTTCTCTCGTAGTACGCGACAGAGTTCCAGACCGTGTACCACATATGATAGATGCTGGTCTTTTCGTCATAGATGACGTGCGCCCAATTGATGCTGTCCTCCCAGGGCTGATCAGCGGATACCAACGGGTTGTTCGCCGACTTCATGACATGCCCGATGACTCGTTTGACTGCGAGTTTATCTTCAATGTAATAATCATCCGCCAGGAGCACCCATTCATTGCCGACGTTCAGGGGCTTGCCGGCCACGTACTCCCATAGGTCCTTCGCTTCAGGCACCGCTGCGGACTTCTCGCTGTTTTGGCCGTACGTCAAGACCGACATAGCGATTGCGATCGAGAAGAGCACGAACGATGCCCGGTGTCGCCGGTTCGAGGATTGTGTCATGGCTATCTCCGGGATTCGATCACAGTTTTACAGCGCCTGGCGATTGGCCTTTTCCGTCTTTGTAAACAAACCAAGCCAATATTTTCAGCGAGCAGCCCAATACTGTCAATCTTTTGGAATCGCCAGCCGCCCGTGGCATCCAGCACGTTGGATCGCGCAGGCCGGCGGACCCATCATCCACACGGGGTTGATGCCCCGTGTAGCCCAGGGGGTCACGGGCGTCTTAAACACGAATCGCGAGCCTACAATGACGATCAGCCACAGGCACGCGTAAGCAGCGGCAAAGACAGGAGCCGTTGTGGTATGGCGCGAACTGGCCTCGGCGCCGGGGCATCCCTTCCATAATCTGAGGTGTTGGACGAGGGACGAAGCGGGGTTCGACGGTTTCTGCGAAGAACGTCGTGCGCGGTTTTACCACCAGAAGCTGGGCTGGCCGTCGCTGCCGCCGGGGATGTATTTCCGAGGCATGATGATCGGCTTTTTCGAAGGAATCGACAGCGAGCGCGGGATTGGGTGGCGGCTGGCCGATTCACTGACGCTGCGGCAGTTTCTCTCCATCGGCATCGACGAGCGCACGCCGGACCGCGTGACGATTTCGCACATGCGGCGCCTGATCGAGTCACGCACCAGCACGTGTTCGGGTGGGTCCTAGTCGGTGCGTCAAGAACAGTAATGAGTATAGATTAGGCGTCGTCCTTACAATAAAGGACGACCTGATGCGTGTAGCGCAATCCGTCAAACAGAACCCGGAACAGCGAAGCGTCTTGGAGCAACACTCCCATGCACGGTCGATGCCTGCGCGATTAGTAGAACGCGCGCGTATCGTGCTGCGCACGGCAGATGGACTCCAAGATAAGCAGATTGCGGAAGAACTGAGCCATCACGCCAGAAAAAGCAACACGTTGGCGTACCGGTTTCTGGATGGTGGGTTGTCTGCCTTGCAGAAGGATGCGCCGCGTTCCGGAGGGCCGCGCACCATCACCGATAAACGGAGCATGCAAGTAATCGAGAAGACCACGCAAGAAAAGCCGGACAATGCCACTCACTGGAGCACGCGGACGATGGCCGCGGCGGTGGAGTTAAGTGAAGCAAGCATACGCCGGATTTGGCATGCCCACGGTCTTAAGCCGCATCTGGTGCGAAGTTTCAAGGTGAACAACGATCCACAGTTGCTGAAAAACTAGAGGCCATTGTGGGCCTATATCTGAACCCGCCGGAGCATGCCATCATCCTTTGTGCCGATGAGAAGAGCCAGATTCAAGCCTTGGATCGAACGCAACCCGGCTTGCCTCTGAAGAAAGGCCGGTCCGGGACTATGACCCACGACTACAAACGGAATGGAACGGCGACTCTGTTTGCAGCCCTCAATACTCTCGATGGCACAGTGATTTCGATGTGTGACGACCGCCACCGGCATCAAGAGTGGCTTCGTTTCCTGCGGGTCATCGATGACGTCACGCCCCCGGATAGCGTCCTCCACCTCATCGTGGACAACTACGCCACACATGAACATCCGAAAGTGCAAAAGTGGCTGGCGCGTCACCCCCGATTTCATCTCCACTTCACGCCGACCAGTCGCTCGTGGCCCAATATGGCGGAGCGTTTCTTCCGGAATCTGACTCAAAACGGGCTGCGACGAGGCGTTTTCCGCGATGTCGAGGAGCTGATTACCGCAATCGGCGCATACATCGGCAAGCACAATGACAAACCCAAACCGTTCATATGGACTGCCAAGCGGCCGACATCCTGGAGAAGGTGAAACGCGCTCGGAAAGCCCTGGATAATCGGCAATCCGCTTGACGCACTACGCTAGTGCGGTTGGCGCAAGGCGGCCTGATTAAGGGGAAGAGCATCGGCGTGATTCGACGACGCGGGAAGCGAACGCGGCCATGAAGTCGATCGTGCGGAGAAACCCGCGAAAGCTATACGGAATACCTGAAGCGTCTGGCCGAGACCGAGGGAGTAGAGGTGGAAGACGCGGCAGCGTTGCGAAAGATGGACCGCAAACGCTCCAAGAAAGCCTCGAACGAGGAATGGGCGAGCCCGACGGATGCGAATACAGAAATCACCCGATTAAAGAATGGCCGGACGGCGCTGGCATACAAAGCTGAACGGGCGATCGATATAGAGACGGGCGCAATCGTGGCGGTCACCACGCATGGCGGAGCGCCGTTGTCAAGTTCCGGTAGGTCCTCTGGTTTTTTCCGCGTGTTTGTGTAGTTGCTGGGAGGGGGATGAGCCGAACGCAGAGCCGCAGAGCGGGTGACAGAACGAGGGGAACATGCGACGCTTGATCACTCTAATATCCGCCTAATATCAGCGGGTCGGAACCGCATAATCGTGGTCCGTCGGGAGCTGCCTCGGACTGAGAACGCGGGTTGGGTCGACGGCGCTGGGCTCTCTTCGCCCGCAAAATCCATCCCTGCTAGGCTATCCACTCCCAAAACAATTTACACAAATAATGTTACAGAACCTCGAAAGACCGTGCCGCACAGAACGTAGGAGGATTCTCCTTTCCGTGAGAGCGTTCTGCCACCGGCACTGTTACTCTATGACCGGTCATCGCGCCACCATTCAGGGACGAGGCGGCTCGGAATTGCTGTTGTCGTCGCTCGGTTCGAAAGGCGATCGCCCAAATAAACCCCAACAACTCGGGCCGGGTCCGGCACCATACCGCCGGCGCAATGGCGCTGTCGGTACAAAGCCACACGATTGACACCGCCGACTCCTGGCCGGCTTCCCCCGCGCAGGGATGGAACCGAAGCGATATGCCGAAGACTTCATTGGCGTTCCAGTGGCGAACCCACCTGCCTTCAAACGGCACTCGCACGATCCACTCGACAGCATTGACTTGGCGCGAGTGTTTCCGGCAACGTGAACGGCGATCCGAGCCCAGGACTCGCGCACGCATGGGCAAATTCTGTTGTACGGTTGGCTGACTTTTTTATTCGATCTCCACAGTGCTGGAGTAAAGCTGCTTACACCGACAATGGTCGGCTACGATGCCAATGATCCAAGATCGTGCTGCGGCCCATGCGTTCGGAACGAAAGTAATCTAGGGCCATCCTCGAGTTTCCGCGGGACGTACAAGCTCGTTCGCGCAACAATACCGTATTCCGTGGCCTTATACAGAAGCGCGAGGAGCAGGGCGAATCGAGAGAATGATCTTCGAGTCTTTGTTTCAGGTCTGCGCAACCTGCTTCTTCACCTCGATTCTCCCCGGCCAGATCGAATGTCCCAGAATCAAGGCCCACCTGTACGGTGATGGGGACGCAGACGCGTCTATCCTGGCCACCATGAGCGGGTTTCTGATTCCGAAGATTCAACTCGTGGAGAAAGCCATCCGTGGCGCCGAACTTGGACGCACGGTGAATCTGCCGGGTGAGACGATCGAAGAATTCTTTGCGCCTTCTGACGGAATCGTTGTGATGCTGCGTGCGTGGCCCGTTATTCAACCGATGACCGCCTCTTCCTACTAGTGGTCTGCGTCAAGCAGAATACCGATTATCGAGAGTGTGCCGGGCACGCTTGACCTTTTCGAGGATGTCGGATGCTTTGGCGGTCCAGACAAAGGGT
>Ga0208220_1000045_pt1 | contig 42115 bp, 32 predicted proteins | sample NGESurdeep092012_9_FD_184484 | JGI IMG/M metagenome (GOLD analysis project Ga0208220, IMG submission 184484) | Arctic peat soil microbial communities from Barrow, Alaska - NGEE Surface sample F53-1 deep-092012 (SPAdes) | ecosystem: Environmental > Terrestrial > Soil > Wetlands > Peat ...
AAATTCAGCGCTTGCTTTGCACCTGGACCGGCGCCTGCTGTTACTGTGGCGAGCCTGTCCGGGCGCCATAAAAAATCAGACTTAACGGAGTAATACTAATGCGCTGCCACCATAGCCTCCACATCTTTCACAAATTCGGCTTGGCTTCCCGCCCGCGTATAGAACATGTGTCCGCCCGGGTATTCATGCACGGCAACACGCTTTGGATCGCCCATCACCGGCATCTCGTCCACCGTCAGTACGGAGCCCATGAATGGACAGCTCAGGTCGTCCCATCCGTGGGCGATCAGAACCCGCAGTTTGGGGTCCGCGGCCACCGCCTCGCGCAAATCGGAAGTCGAGCCGCGCTCGAGCACCCGGTCCCGATCCCACTGCTCGTTCACTTCGTAGGAGAGCGCGTTGTAGCGCGCCGTCGTCTTCCAGCCCACGACGCGTGTTACCCAGTCCACCATGGCCGTCGTTGTCGGCGCAATAATCGCTTCGAGAATCGGATCGTTTTGCGTCGGATAAGGAGAAAATGGAAAGGGATCGGGGGCGGTCACATTCGAGTCGTATACTGACCCGATTTCGCCCTTTTCGCGGTGTACTTCGCGAAGGTAGGCCCCGGTCTCGATGCGTCCTCCCGAATACTTCACGAATGCGGTGTCGAGTCCGGTCAGCTCTGTCACCTTCTTGATGATTCGCGGCGTTGCCTCCGGGTCCGAGCGGCCCGCCAGCAGGTCTGTTACATATTGGCCGCGCGTGTACGCAATCACCTCTGCCATGCGCTCCGGAGTCAGTTGCTTTTCCCGCTCGAGATGCGCCGCCGCAATGGAAGGCAGCGTCATCATCCAGGGAAGCGGCGAAATCTCGCCATTGCCTTCAATCCATGGATTCAGATAGGGCGAAACCAGAACCAGGCCATTCATCGCGATACCCAGCCGGGATTGCAGGTAATGCGTGACGCGCGGTCCGCGATAGCCGCCGTAGCTCTCGCCGATCAGGTATTTGCGGGATTGCAGCCGCCCGTTTTTCACCAGCCAGTCATAGATCACTCGGGAAAGGTATTCAATGTCCGGAGTGGTCGAGTAGAAGAACTTCTTTGTGTCCACCACCGAGACCAGCGAGCGCGAGAAGCCTGTGCCGATGGGATCGAGGAAGATCAGATCGGAAAACGGCAGCCACGTTCCAGGATTGTCCGTCAGCCGCGGCGGATCGGACGGGCTGTTTCCTTGATCCGCAAACTGAACGTGCTTCGGACCGATCGCGCCGAAATTGAGATAAACGGATGAAGCGCCCGGGCCGCCGTTCATCGCAAAAGTCACCGAACGATCCGCCTTGTTTGCCACGCCGTCCAGTGTGTACGATGTGACCACCACTTCACCGGTCTTTGTCTCCGGCTTATTCGGATCCGTGACGTTGTACACCGGAATCACGCCGACGGTCGCCGTGTAGTGCAGCGCGTTGCCATTTACCGTCACCGTCTGTTCCGCCGAGGCATCCGGCGGCAGCGGGGGCAAAGGCTCAGGCTTCGCCTCCGGACTGGGAGAAGATGCCTTCGACGATGAGGCGGCTTCCGGATGGTCCTGCGCGGGATGTTCCTGCCCAAACGCACAGCGGCTGGCGAAACAGCACAACGAAAGAGGCAGTACGAGTACGGCGGCAAACTGGCGGATCATATACGAAGAGCTCATTCGCTGAAGATACCAAGGTCACCGGAGAACAGCTTAATACCGTCTGCTGAAACGCTAGGGGGAGATCCGTCACCATAACCACGAAGGAGAAAGTTCATGAAATACCTCGACAACTTCGCGGGCCAAAATTGGCTCATCACACCGGCAGCTCTCGCAGTCGGCGAACCTTCGCCCGCGAGCATCCAAGATCAGAAATGGCTGCTGGTCCTATCCGGCGTTGTAATCGCCAACCTCGAAGGAAACACCAGCGCGCAGTGGCTCCATGAAACATTGTCATTCATCCCGGACATCGTCTCGCCCTTGAATTGGGCTGTTAGCCGCTTTTCAATTCCGACGCCGGCAGATCCAAATGGTTATTCAGTCGGATTTTCGTTGGAAGAGTGGGCACCGTTCGCCTCCCTCAGTTCGATCTTCAATCAGGACCAATCGATCAATTCCGGCTTCGCTGTGGACGTCTGGCGTCCGACTCCGTTTGGGGTTGGGCAGGATGCGGTGTCCCTTCAACCAATCGGCAATATCTTCAACGGTATTAACGTCGATGTGGCCGTTCGTGACTCAGACGCCTGGATCTATCGGGTCGGTTACAACATCACTCTGCTTGGCAAAATTGTTTTCTTAGCCCCGCCCATTATCGAATGAGTGTCATTCAAACTGAGTAAGTGCCCGATATGAGGTAGTGATCATTGGCAATTCCGATGAGGCAGCATCGGCCAAGCGGGATAATGGCTCGTAGGAAGCATGATCATTACCAAAGGCTACGCTGTCCAAAACGCTACTGCGCCGCCCGCCCCATTCGCTTACGAACATCGAGAGCCCGGGCCGAACGATGTTCTTCTCGATATCCGATTCTGTGGAATTTGTCATTCCGACATCCATCAGGCGCGCAACGAATGGGGCAACGCCCTCTATCCCATGGTTCCGGGACATGAAATTGTCGGCGAAGTGAGCCGCGTCGGCTCTGCGGTCGCCAAGTTTAAGGTGGGAGATCTCGCCGCTGTAGGCTGCATGGTCGATTCCTGCCGGGAGTGTCCCTCCTGTCAAGCCGGCGAAGAGCAGTATTGCGATCGCGGCGCTACCGTCTGGACCTACAACAGTAAAGACCGAAACGGCGATCTGACATTTGGCGGATACGGCAATCGCATCGTGGTCGACGAGAAGTTCGCCCTCCGTGTCCCCTCGAACCTCAACCCTGCCGCCGTCGCGCCGCTACTCTGCGCGGGGATCACGACCTACTCGCCGCTCCGCCATTGGGGCGCGGGTCCCGGTAAGAAAATCGGGGTCGTCGGCCTCGGTGGTCTGGGCCACATGGCCCTGAAGTTTTCCCACGCCTTTGGCGCAAATACCGTACAGTTCACTACGTCTTCTTCCAAAATAGAGGACGCGAAAAGCCTCGGTGCAGACGAGGTCATCCTCACCAGGAGCGAGGACTGGGCAGTCAAGCACGCGGGCGCCTTTGACTTCATCCTGGATTGTGTCTCCGCGCCCCATGACGTCACGCCTTATCTGGCGTTGCTCAAGCGGGACGGCACGCTTTGCACCGTCGGGCTCCCGGGAATGCCGATCCCCATTCCAGCCTTTACACTGGCTGGCGGTCGAAAGAGTTTCGCGGGTTCAGCCATCGGCGGCATCAGGGAAACGCAGGAAATGCTGGATTTCTGCGGCAAGCACAATATCGTTTTCGACATCGAGATGACCGGCTTCGACAAGATTGAAGAAGCGTGGGATCGCGTCGTGAAGGGCGATGTGAAATACCGCTTCGTTCTCGATCTCACTACGCTCAACGCGTAGGACGTCGCAATCGGAGAGGATCGCATGAGATTTGCAGTTGCCCTGGGTGGACCGCTTCTTATCGTATTGCGCATGGTGGGCATGCAAAGGCTCGCGTGTGCGGCAGTCGTGTGCAGCGTGTCGGGTGGGCTGTGGGCTCAAGAAAAAGAGATCCACTATTCGACCGATCTTGTCGACTATACAATGCGCTTCGACGAAAAGCGGGTCTCGGGCCTGGATATGAACGCCATAGCTTTGCTGTCTCCCTTTAATTTCGAGGATTACAAATCGCCGTACATGATCGGGTCCTCCCAGGTTGGCGATGTGTTCGACAAGGTGTTTATGGTGCCGAGTCTTGAGATGGACGCCTCCACGCTCCCGAAGATTGGAAGAGAGCCGGTGGCGCCGCCGCAGACGTCCCCCTTCCTAAGAAATGCAGTGCGTGTACTCGCCTATGGCCGCAACGAAATCCAGAGACTTCAAGGGGAAAAGCTTCCGGCGGTGCTCGACCCGGTGCGGGATTATCTGCTCAAATATCTCGAATTTAATTTGCAAATGGAGCAAATGAGGTTTTCTTATATTAAGGATGGAGACCCCAAGCCGCCGATTCGTATGCTGTGTAAGTGCCGGTCTTGCGAATACGGGGCCTATAAGGAACTCGTTACTCGAATCGAGGCCGCCTCGGACGAAGCAGCCAGAAAAGAAGTCACCTTTGCGTCTTGGTACAACGCGGTCCTATCCTGTTATACCGCTCACTCCGGCACGTATCCAGTCGCAGTATGGAAGGAGTTTCTTAAGGAGTTTGACGTTCATGAGTCATTCATCCAGAAAGGCGTGAATTAGAGTCGTGGCTAGGTTTGGGCCGCTCGAAGTAGAATCCTTCCACTGCTTTCATTCAGAGAATCTTCAGACTTGCCCGGTAAGCTCTGGCCTGTATGGGAACTCCAGCTTTGTCTCGGATCGGGAGAGCGCCTGTCGAGACGTCCAGTGATCCGATCGCTCATCATAAGCGCAAGTATTTCCCGTCGCCCGCAACCGATGAAGCGATCCGCGACGCCTATCGCAAACAGCGCCAAGGCGATAGAGAGGCTTTGCGGGGCCTCAGCCGTAAGATCGCGTGGTCGCGGAATGCCGTCTGTAAACGTGGCGCGGAACTGGGTGTCACGAGAGCGAAAGAACTTCCGTGGGGCGCGGCGGAAGAGGATCTGCTGGAGCGGTTCGGATACCTGGCGCCGAGCGGCATTCGTCGCCGGCTCGCGGCTGCGGGCTTTTGCCGCTCCATTGCCGCTATACAGATCAGGTTGAACCGAGCCGGAATTAAGCGGAACCTGGAAGGATATTCTGCAAATAGCCTCGCTAATGCGTTGGGCCTGGATGCGCACAAGATCCTCACCTGGATTCGAAGAGGTCTTCTAACGGCGCAGCGTCGCGGGACGGATCGAACCCAAAGCCAAGGTGGCGACACCTGGTGGATTTCAGATCGAGCCGTGAAACGGTTTGTCCTCCGAACGCCGGAAGAGATCGATCTCGCGCGAGTTGAGAAGATTTGGTTTTTGGATCTGCTGACGGGCGGTAAGATTGGCAGCCGGAGGCTTTGCGCCTAGGCGTTTGCGACGATGTGGATTCTTGTTGCGGAAGACGAGCCGGCCATGGCGAACTTGCTTCGGCAGGGATTGGAAGAGAGCAACCACGCGGTTGCTGTCGCACGCAACGGCGAGGAGGCGCTTGCCGCGGCGGAAACCTCGGCGTTCGATGCCATCGTGCTCGACGTAATGCTGCCCAAAGTAGATGGTATTGATGTTACAAAGCGCTTGCGCGCGGCGAAGAACGGCGTACCGATTCTCATGCTCACCGCCAGGGACGCGAACTCCGACGTTATTCGGGGATTGGACGCCGGGGCGGACGACTACCTCGTCAAACCGTTCGCGTTTGACGTGCTGCTGGCGCGATTGCGCGCGCTGTCTCGGAGACGAGACAATCCTCCGATGCAAATGCTCGAGGTAGACGACCTGACGCTCGATCCGGCGGCTCATTGCGTCGCGCGGGCAGGCCGCGAAATTCCACTTACAGCGACAGAGTTTCGGATTCTCGAATTTCTACTGCGGAATGTCGGGCGCGCCGAATCCAGGAATGCGATCATCGAGGCCGTGTGGGGCTTTGACGAAGAGGTGGAGCTGAACACGGTGGACGTGTACATCAAGATTCTTCGCGACAAGCTGGATAGCGGCCCTCATCGAAAACTCATTCACACAATACGCGGCTACGGCTACGTTGTACGTGCGTAAATTAAACTCACACTCGATTCGATTCCGGCTTACTGCCTGGTATGCGGCCATACTTGCTGCAACTTTCGTCTGCGCGGCGGTCCTTGTCTGGCTCACGCTGCGCCACAGCATTAAAGCGACAGTCGACAAAGAACTTCGGGCCCGCATCGCGACTGTCCGCAGCTATGTCGAACAGGAGGTCAGCGGCCCGGGTGCGGCCCATTTAAGCGAAGAATTAAACGAGGACGCTGTTGTGAATGCGGGATCTGCGTATCTGCGCATCGCCGATAACCGCGGCGCGCTGATCTACTGCTCGCCCCATGCTGAGACCTGGCCGATGACCACTCCGAATCGCGAAAGTCTGCCCGCCTTGGGCGTGTTTCAAACAACTGCGGTGAACGGTAGGCCGCTTCGACTGCTCACTGCGCCGGTATCGATTGGGATCGTGCAAATAGGTTTACCAATGGATGAATTTCAGGAAATGCAGCAAGCATTCCTCTGGAGCATCGTCTTTGCTGCGCCTCTGCTTTTGCTCACCGCCTCGGTTGCCGGTTATTGGATGAGCGGACGCGCGCTGCGGCCCGTACATCGTATTGCGAGCGCGGCTCAGCGAATCACTTCCGCAAACCTCTCGGAGAGATTGCCCTACAGCGGTGCAAAAGACGAGCTCGACCGTTTGTCTGAAGTCCTGAACGACATGCTGGCGGGGTTGGAGTCTTCGTTTCGGCGAATAATCCAGTTTACGGCCGACGCTTCGCACGAATTGCGGACTCCGCTGGCAATTATTCGAACCACCGCGGAGTTGATTCGCAGCCGGTCGCGCACTCCCGAGGAGCACGACCGCGCTTGGGCGTCCGTCTTGGCGCAGACGGAGCGGACGACGCAGCTTGTGGATGATCTGTTGACTTTGACCCGCGCCGATTCTGGAGCCGACGCGCTCACCTTTCAGCCTATTGATGTGGCGGCTCTGGCTTCCGCCGCTGTTTCCGATATGCGGGTGCTCGCTTCCTGCAAGGGCGTGCAACTTCGCTTCTCGGCAACTACTCACGGGGTTCTACTTGCCGACGAAGAAGCTTTGCGGCGTGTCTTTATCATTCTTCTCGATAACGCCGTGAAAGCAACCGCGCCGGGCGGCTTCGTTGATGTCTCTCTCGCGCTCGAGGAGGACGACGAACGCCGCAATGTCGCGATCACGGTGAAGGACACCGGCCGGGGCATTGCGCAGGAAGACCTTCCGCGCATCTTCGACAGGTTCTATCGCGCCAGCAAAGATCGCTCGCGTGAAACGGGCGGAGCCGGACTGGGACTCGCCATCGCGCAGTGGATTGTAAGTCGGCACCGGGGCGTGATTCAGGTCGAGAGTCGGATCGGACAGGGCGCCGCCTTTCGCGTTATCCTTCCTTTGTCCGCCGGAACACAGGTTTCATTCACCGATTCTTCAGAATTCGCGAGGACGCTGAATATATGAACGTCAAACCTCACGCCCTTCTTTCAGCGGCCTTGCTTCTGTGCGCGGGGTTGCTCCCCGCTCATGCCCAGTCAAACTGGACGGTCAAGAATCTGATGCACATCGGCGGACCAGGCGGCTGGGACTATCTCACCGTTGATCCGGCTACGCACCGGCTGTATGTCCCGCGATCCACCCACACCATGGTGATCGATGCCGATTCCGGCAAGGTGATCGCCGACATACCGGGTCAGAAAATCGCACATGGTGTCGCGATTGTCCCGGAAGTAGGGCGTGGTTTCATCAGCGACGGTGGTGGAAGCGGCGCCGTTGTTATTTTCGATTTGAAAACTAACGCGGTGTTGGGGACGATCGCCGCGCAGCCGGACGCCGACGGTATTATCTACGACCATGCAAGCGGACTGGTGCTCGTTGTTTCGGGCGACGGCGGTGTGCTGATGACGCTGAAGCCGGATCTGGACCCGGTCCACGGCAAGATCGACCCTCCCATCGCCTTGGGCGGTAAGCCGGAATTCCTCGCTGCTGATAATGATGGCAAGGTCTACATCAATCTCGAAGATAAAGATCGGCTCGCGGTTGTCGATCTCCGCGCGCGCAAAGTGCTTGCCCACTGGCCAGTTGCTCCCGGTGGCGAGCCGGTTGGACTTGCCTTGGACGCGCGGAAGGGAAGGCTTTTCATTGGTTGCCGCAAGCCCCCGAAGATGATTGTCATGAGCACGAACAACGGCAAGGTATTAGCGGGCTTGCCGATCGGCGCGGGCGTAGACGCCGTAAAAGTTGATCGGGGCGATGCGTTCGCGAGCTGCCGCGACGGGTCGCTTGTTGTAGTTGCCGAGAAGTCGCCTGGCGAGTTCGAAGTCGCGCAGATTGTCAAAACGCCTGTAGGGGCGAGAACAATGGGCATTGATTCGAGTACGCATACTATCTATCTGCCGACAGCCGAGTTTGAGCCGGCCAAGCCCGGCGCAAGCCGGCCGGAAGCAAAACCTGAAACGTTTATGATCGTTGTCGTGGCGAAATCGGAGGAATAACTTCATGAGAAAAATCGGCCTGGCTTTCGGATTTGTAATCGTCATTGCGTGTAGTGTTGTCATCGCTCAGGAAAATGCCGAGCAAGGGCCCTACAAAGTTCTGAAGACCGAAAAAGTCGGCGGCGAAGGCGGCTTCGATTATGTTTACGCGGATTCCGAGGGCAGACGCCTTTACGTGCCTCGGATGGGTCCGTCGAAGCGGATTTCAATCTTCGATCTCGATTCATTGCAGCCGGTCGGCGAAATTCCGAATACCGGCGCACACGGAGTTGCTGTTGATCCGTCCTCGCATCACGGCTTCGCCTCGAGCAAACCGGTTGCGATGTGGGATACGGACACGATGAAGATGATCAAAACTATCGACGTTCAAGGCAACCCGGATGGCATTTTCTTGGACAGATACAAAGACCGCGTCTATGTTCTCAGTCACGTGGCTCCAAACGTGACCGTCATTAATGCCAAGGACGGCTCTGTGGTAGGCACAATCGACTTGGCCGGAGCGCCGGAGCAGGGCGTCGGTGACGGCAAAGGCCATCTCTACATCGATGTCGAAGACAAGAACAACGTCGCCGTCGTAGACGCCAAAGCGATGCGGGTGACGGCGCATTATGACTTGGCCGATAACAAAGCGCCTGCTGGTCTCGCCTTCGATCCGAAGAATCGGATTCTGTTTGTCGAGTGCCGCAACCCCGCTGTGAGTGTCGTCCTCAGCGCTCGTGATGGCAAGATTATCAAGACTCTGCCTATTGGAACGGGAGTAGACGGCGCCGGATTCATGCCTCAAACCAATGAGGCTTTCAGTTCACAAGGTGACGGCACGCTTACGCTGATCAAGGAGAATGGTCCAGCGGACATTAAGATCGAGCAGACCGTCAATACGATGCCGTCCGCCAAGACCATGACCATCGACAGCAAAACGCAACACGTCTTTTTAATCGCCGCCGAATTTGGGCCTGCGCCCGCAGTCGCTCCAGGCGAGCGCCGGCGACGAGGACCAATGGCCCCGGGTTCGTTCACGATTCTCGAAGTCGGCAAGTAATCGCAAGTCCCGCCGCGCGGACGCTACCCTGAAATAGGGCAATAACATACGTGACTAAATAGATTAATCGGGCTAAAGGGAAACATGGAGGCCGCCCAACCCATTCGGTCTGTCGGCGCGTTTATGGACGCCGTGCATAGGTGGCGGCAGTGGTGGCATCCCTCCGAGAGCGCCGAAGAATTGTGGTTTCGAGGCGAGAGAAGGGAATACAAGACTCTACTTCGGCCACAGCTCTATCGTCCAGCGAAAGGGCGCAGTATGAAGCCGGTTCCCGAGCTATTGGACAAGGAGAATAATCTATACGAGGATTTCCAAAGGTGCGCCGACCAGCTCAGCGGCGAAAGCCTTCCCGGAGGGGATGGTTGGGATTGGGATTCATACTTCCTAATGCAGCACCACAATGCACCAACTCGACTCCTTGATTGGTCTGATGGCGCGCTCATGGCCTTGCACTTTGCTGTGCGGAACAAAGGCGAGGATGATACTGAAAACCCAATTGCCTATGTACTCGATCCATATCGGCTAGCCGATAGGTTGGAAGCGCTGCCTGAGACCGAGATCACCAAGCAAAACTGGACAACTTATCTGTCAAAGAATCCTTCAGAGAAGGCTTCTGACGATGTGAGTGGGGCGAAGCGTATTTGCCGGATGACGAGGAAGGCCGCGCCGATCTTCCGCTACCCCGCATACCCTTGGTGCTGGATTTCCATCACATCACGAGGCGCATCGCGGCTCAGCGCAGCCGGTTCATTCTTTTCGGCACCGATCAAGATTGGCTAGCGGATGAATTTAAGCGGTCCGACTCTTCAGTCCGAGCTATTCCTATCGATGCTAAAGCGACGCGCCAAATTCGTGCGGAGTTGCGCGATGCCGGAATCACCGAATCGGTAATCTATCCGGACCTGGACGGTCTAGGCCGCGAAATGAAGCAACTCTGGGATGACTGGGTCACTCGATAGAGGGCTCAATCGTGATTTGTTAAGTCAGTTATTGCCCTTAATAGTCTTATCGTCTCCGATCCAGTCCATATATGCTCTTTGCTTGCCTGAAGAGGAAAGGTAAAGCTGCTCCGAAACGCAAAGCGTGAAATCTATATCGGTCGGTTCGATTTCCTCCGTGAGAAAGCTTCCATCAATGATCAGATCGCCGCGCACGCGATATTCGACAAGCTTGCAGACGATCTCGGTAAAGCCCGCGATTATGAGCGGACGGCGCTTCGAGAGCGGAAATCGGCTAACTCCGATATGGAGCAACTCGTCGAGACTCATCTCGTGCATGCGCGGGCCAGCGAGAAGTGCTGGAAAATCACAGCAGCGTAGCGCCAAAACCCTCGCATTCTATCTCATGGATAAAACGGTATTATCAAGGTAGGAATGCCAAACCGATCTCAATCTCACCCGAACTCGCCGCACGTTGTAATGGCGACAATCAGGCCGAACGAATGGACAAGCTGTTTCGAGCCGTGCTGACAGTGCCACATTCGGCGGTAATTAAGGATGCTAAAAAACGCAAGCGTATACGAGCAAGAAAGCATTCAGCATGACGAAGCATTGGAACAGGGGTTGCAATAATCTTCTCGCAGCGGGGAATGTTAAGCAGACCGAAGCCGATATCGAAAGCATGCTCCGGCGGGAATTTCCAGTGGACCAATATCCGTTTGATATTCAGGTTCATCGGGATAAAGTCGACGTCAGTGACTATGCAGAAATCAGAGAATCAGAACAGGTGGCGACCGACATTCATATCGGGCATGTTGACGCAACTAGAAAAGCACTTGCGCTCACTATCGGAAGACTAAAGAAGGCCGGAAAGCTCAAGTAGCTGCGGCCCGGATTTGCCAAGTAAGTTGTTGCCCTAAATAGGGTAATAATATAGTTGACAACTCCATATGATTCCGGCATACTTGAAGCATGGAACAGGAACCCGAGACGCTTCAGGCAGCGGTTCTCTACTTCGCCGATCCTACCAATTGCCGCAAGTATCTCGCAGCGCGGAGATGGCCGGATGGCGTCACCTGTCCAACGTGCGGTAGCAGCAAGGTAAGGTTCTCGGAGAAGCACAATCGTTGGCAGTGTGGTTCCCATCACGCCAAGCGGCAGTTCACTTCCAAGACTGGTACGATCTTCGAGGACTCCGCGATCAGTCTTGATAAGTGGCTTCTTGCGATGTGGCAGGTTGTGAACTGCAAAAACGGCATCAGCTCCTACGAGATCGCACGTGCTACCGGGGTGACGCAGAAAACGGGGTGGTTTATGGACCATCGAATCCGGCTGGCTCTTGGCATCGAGCCATCTGCAAAATTATCCGGTCACATCGAGGCGGACGAGACGTTCATAGGCGGCAAGGCGCGCAACATGCACGTAAGCGCTCGAAAGCGTCGTATCACCGGAACCGGGACCAAAGATAAAACCGCCGTTATGGGAATCCTGGAGCGCGGTGGCAAAGTTCGCGCTAGTGTGATCCCTAACCGGAAACGACACGCGCTGCAATCCGAAGTGAAGAAACACGTAGAGGCGGGTTCGGCGCTCTACACCGATGCGTTACTTTCCTACGAAGGACTTGCCAGCGATTACGCGCATCAGGTCATCGACCATGCGGTTAAATATGTCGATAGTCAGGTCCATACTAATGGACTGGAAAATTTCTGGAGTTTGCTGAAGAGAAGCATCAGCGGTACGTACATCAGTGTTGAGCCATTCCATCTGTTCCGCTATCTGGATGAGCAAGCATATCGGTTTAACAATCGGAAGATGACGGATGCTGAGCGGTTCGATGCAGCGGTAAAGGGCATTGTTGGCAAGCGGCTTACTTTCGATGCCCTTACAGGTAAACTTGGCTCAGGAGGATGCGTTGGCTAGATCTAAACGCCTTCCAAGAGGCAGAAAGAAAGGGTGATATCATTAGCGGTTTTGTATGCCTGAAGTCGAATCTGTTGCGGCGGGGGCGAACGGTGCTGTTCCAGCGCCCGGGCTATTTGCCCGCTCGAATTGTCGAGAGCTCGATTTCCGTGTTCGCATCTCCAGAGACAAGTTCGACATCCCCGCCTTTATTGCATTCTTTGGAAAAGAAAGCGAAGAGGAAGCTTCCGGTATGGCTGTCGTTTGCCGCACACTCGACCCGGAGCACCTCGACTATCACATACATTTCCGCTGGCGGTTTGAAAACGATGGCCCCGTATTTTACATCTCTTTCCATGCCGGAGTTGTGGGCAAAAGAGAGAACGAACGTGAGCCGTATGCGGAGCGGTTTATGTCGTGGTTTGGCGGTTTCTTCGGTAATGAAACGGCTCATGCCGATATACATTGTGAGTTTGTCTATTTGACCGATACCAGGCAAAGTCGCTTCCCGCTTCCGTTGAAGGTTACCCTCTCAGATGACCTTGAAGCGGAAATCGGCGGGATCGCCGTTTCGTTTGTCTCGGCTCCAGATGAAATTACAGGTGCTGATATTAGGCAACGGGAAAAACGTCTAGCGATCGAACTGTCGGGAACGGTTCGATTAAACTTCGTGGAGTTCGACCTAGAGAGAGAAGTGAATAGACTCTCTTGTTTCGCGCTGCGATTGACGGATATAAGGGAGACGAAATGATAGCTTCACCTGTTCGAGAACACAGCAAAGGCCAGAGCCGTTGGTGGAAAGAAGAGAGGTGGGAGAGCGGCTCAAGCTGCCAGGGCACCAGGGACGAGATGTTTGATTTCCCTCGACCTAAGAATTTTAGTGTTCCGTTTTCCTTAGTCCTTGACAGAGCGAGGCAGCTATCGCTCTTCGTGGAAATAGACGAAGAAATTTTGGGTGGCACCCCGAGGATCGACAATACACGCATCCCTGTCTACATGGTGTTGAACGCCATTGACGACTACGGAAGCATCGAAAGCGCTACCCGTGCGTACCGATGCCTCACATCAGAGCAAGTGCGTGATGCGTTGCGATTTGCCGTCCATGTCTTGGAGTCGCCCCTTGAACACGAACCTTCGTTTGCTTCTAGATGAAGATGTGCAAGATCCGATTGCAGACGAAATCTGTAATATATCGGCCTTCAATGTGGAATGTGTACGCGATCTACCCGCGATTCAGGGAAAATCCGACAGAGAAGTAATGGCGTACGCAAATAGCAAGAATCGCATTGTGCTCACCATTGATGGGGGATACACCAAAGCCCGCTACCCGATCTGCACACACCCTGGAATAATCCGAATAGATAGCAAGTGTAAGCACTCTGCTGTCGTGTGTGACGTTATCAGGCGCTTTTCCCTATCAGGTTACAGAATCAAGGCTCAACACGCGATAACACATCTAACTCGTGATGAGGCCCTCATCGAAGGGCCGGATTGTAGAGTTCTTAAGTGCTCCATCTAGTTAAAGGCTGATATGAAACCAGCACCAGCACCGAACGTACCGGGCGACACTGAAGTTGAAAAGTTCGACAATGCCCTACGCAGAGTCCTAACCGTCTCGAAGGAGGATTTGCTAAAGGCGGAGGCGAAGTGGAAACAGGCAAGGGCTAGAAACAAACGAGCCAATAAACCCGCCTGACCGTCGGCCTGTCACGCCGAATTCAACGTATCGGTGCTTGGCGTGGAGTTGTCAAGTAAGTTGTTACCCTAAATAGAGTCCCAAAGTGAAGCTGCAAGCAAATACCATCTTCATCACCGGCGGTGGATCGGGCATTGGCCGCGGTCTCGCGGAAGCCTTCCACAAACTCGGAAACAAGGTCGTCATTGGAGGTCGTCGCCGCGAGATACTCGATCGCACAGTAGCTGCGAATCCGGGTATGGATGCAATTTTTATCGACACCACAAAGCAGGAAAGCATTCGCGCCGCTGCATCCGACCTAATTCATAAATATCCCGATTTGAACGTTGTCGTAAATAATGCCGGCGTGCAGCGAGTCCTCGATTTCGCAGCCGATGCGCCCGTAGATCAGGCCGCTATCGCTGAAGAAATCGATACGAACATCTACGGAGTGCTTCGAGTCGTCTCGGCTTTCCTGCCCCACCTCAAGTCGAAGCCCGCGGCCATGATCGTCAACATTTCCTCGGGGTTGGCCTACATGCCGATCGCGCGCTTTCCCGTTTACTGCGCAACCAAGGCGTTTGTGCATTCGTTCACGATGAGCCTCCGGCGCCAACTGAAAAACACCAGCGTTCGAGTCGTGGAACTAGCTCCGCCCTGGGTGACGACCGATTTGGATGCGCGCCACGCGGATCGCACCTCGCATGGAGACCTCAAGCCCATGCCGCTCGCGGACTTCATCCCCGCCGCTATGGAGGAGCTTTCTTCAGATGCCGGCGAATTGCACGTGGCGGGAGCGAAGTTCCTGCACGATTCTGGCATCGCCGAACAGGCACCCGCTGTCTTTGCCCAGTTGAACCGCTAAAACGGCGTGAGTTTTTGAATCACAGCTCCCAAAATAATTTTCCTTGCTACGCCGCAAATCGCGAATCGTCTTACCCGCCAGTTACTTGGCGCAGTTGAAATTCCGAGTCATCGCGCCCTGCGGCTCCATTCCGCGAACGGCTCATGTTACGCTCCGCGCATGAACTCCAATCGACGCCCGAAAGGATCCGTCACGAAGCCTCTCTTAAAAGAGCTCGTGGATCTTCAGAAGGCGAATTCTAAAGTTGTTAATACAAATCCTTCGGTGGAGTCGAAACCGTTAGACCCTCCCGCCCTGTATGAAGATGCGGGCGAAGGCTATAACCCCGATTTCACCTTTCCGCAAGAGTAGACCGGGCTGGCGGGTGTCGCCCGCCAGTCTTCATCCGCTAAACTGAAATCCTTCGTGGATGAGGCCGCGAATCTCAGCGAGCTGAAGACTCAACGATGGCGGAAAAAACAACCTACGCCGATGCCGGCGTGCATATCGATGAGGCCGCTCGCGCCGTATCTCTCATCAAGCGCTACGCTCAAAAAACTCTCACTCCGAACGTTCTCACCTCCATCGGCAGCTTCGGCGCCGGATTCTCGCTCAAAGGCTGGCGCGATCCGGTCCTGGTCAGCTCCGCCGACGGCGTAGGAACCAAGCTCAAAATCGCTTTCGCCACCGGCCGCCATAGCACCATTGGTGAAGATCTGGTCAATCATTGCGTGAACGATATCGCCGTCCAGGGCGCCGCGCCGCTTTTTTTTCTCGATTATTTTGCGACCGCTAAACTCGACGGGAAGGTCTGCGGAAGCGTGGTCGCGGGCATTGCGCGAGGCTGCAAAAGCAATGGCTGCGCGCTCATCGGCGGCGAAACTGCCGAAATGCCAGGCTTGTACGCCCCCGGCGAATACGATCTCGCCGGCTTCATCGTTGGCGCGGTCGAGCGTAAACGCATGCTCACCGGCTCCGATATCCAGCCCGGCGACCTCCTTCTCGGGCTTCCTTCGAATGGACTCCACACCAACGGGTACTCGCTTGCCCGTAAACTCCTTCCCAAACTTTCAGAAAGTCTGGCCAGCGAGCTCCTCAAAATACACCGCTCGTATCTTGCCCCGATTCAGGCGCTCCACCAGGCGAAGCTCTTGAAGGGTGCGGCCCATATTACCGGCGGCGGCCTAACCGATAACGTTCCCCGCGTGCTGCCGAAAGGCTGCATCGCCGAAATCGATCCGGAATCCTGGCCCAGGCAGGAGATCTTTGAGGTTCTCCAACGGCTCGGCAACATTCCCGATCGGGATTTCCGCCGCACTTTCAATCTCGGCATCGGCATGGTCCTGGTCGTCTCTCCGAAGAAGATCGGGTTCGTTTCGCAAAACCTGAAGAAGCTCCGCGAACCCTTCTACGAAATCGGTCGCGTGGTCCCGGCGAAATCCAGGCAACATCCGAAGGTCGTCTACCTGTGAGCGCCTCTTCCAAAACCCGGCTCGGCATCCTCTTATCCGGACGCGGTTCCAATTTCGAAGCCATCGCCCGGAATGTTTTGGCCGGTAGGCTCGCTTGTGAAATTGGGTTCGTTTTTTCAAATAAGCCCAACGCTCCCGGCCTCCTTCGCGCCCAGGAACTGGGCCTGCCCTGCGGCTCCATCGACTCCGCAGGCGTCGAACGCGCCGCTTTCGACATGCAAGTCGTTGATTTGCTTAGAGCCCACAAAGTCGATTGGGTTTGTTTGGCAGGATATATGCGCTTCCTGAGCGGACAGTTCGTTCGGCAATTTGAGAGTCGCATCCTGAATATCCATCCGTCGCTGCTGCCCGCCTTCCCCGGATTGGATGCGCAATATCAGGCGCTCGCTCATGGCGCGAAGATCACCGGCTGCACCGTCCACTTGGTTGACGACAATCTCGACAGCGGCCCAATTCTGCTCCAGTCCGCAGTCCCCGTTCTCGATGCCGATACCGTCGAAACGCTCTCCGCTCGAATCTTAATTGAGGAACATAGGATCTATTCGGAAGCGATAGCTTGGATGCTCCGCGGCAATTACCGTTTCGAGGGTCGGCGAGTTATCAAGACTTGAAGCTGACAAAAAGATGTTAAAAACTGCCTTAGCAATCGTCGTAGCCGTAATCCTGATCGTGTTTGGGTTCGTTTGGTTCTCGGGCCGGCGCGTTGAGTTGAAGTTGGCCAAAGCGCTTCCCGCCATTGGCGTCGAGACTCCCGTCCGTGTCGAGGCCGACGGTCCGCATGGCCTGAAATCGTTCTCGGCTTTCATCGAACAGAACGGCCAAAGCGCGCTCCTCTACCAGGACAAAACCCGGTCGAAGCAAACTAGCCGCATCTACAGCTTCCCGGCCGGAAAGAAAGAAGCGCCGTTCCTGGCCGAGGGTCCGGCCAAGCTGGTCCTCAAGGGCAGTTCGAACGATTTTCGGGGCAGTACAGCCACGGTCTCCCAGGAAGTTCAGGTCGTGCTGCGGCCACCCACCATCGTCGCCGACGGCCGGCAGCATTACATCAACCAGGGCGGAGCGGAGCTCGTGCTGCTCGATCCGGGCGGTAATTGGACCGATGCGGGCGTGCGCGTCGCCAATTACTCAGCCGGATCGTTCCCCATGCCGGGCGAGCCGGACAACAGCAGCCACCGGTTCTCGCTTTTTCCGTTTCCTTGGGACGTTTCGCCCGATACGATTCCCCTGGCTTTCGCGCGGAACGGAGCCGGCACGGAAGTCACCACCACTTTCTGGGTGAAAGTCTTCCCGAAGAAATTCCGCAAGAGCGACATTCAGCTCAACGACCGGGAGCTTCAGAAAGTAGTGGGCGAATTGGACCCCAACGGAACCGGGAGCTTGATCGAACGCTTCCTCAGGTTGAATCGCGAAATGCGCCGCGCCAACGCCCAGCAGATTTACGACCTTCGCGCCAATACCGAGAAACGCATTCTCTGGTCCGGGCCGTTCATACCCGTCAAAGGCGCGCGGGAATCTTATTTTGCCGACCAGCGTAGCTACTATTACAACGGCAAGAAAGTGGATGAACAGGTCCATCTCGGGTACGATCTCGCCCAGACCGCCAACATGCCGGTCAAAGCCGCTAATTCCGGCAAAGTGATCTACGCGGACCGTCTGGGAATCTATGGCAACTGCGTGATCCTCGACCACGGCTATTCGCTCCAGAGCCTTTACGGCCACATGAGCGGAATTGGCGTCAAAGTCGGGGACATGGTTCAAAAAGAGCAGCAGATTGGGGTGAGCGGATCAACCGGTATGGCGTTCGGAGATCATGTGCATTTCAGCATGCTGATCGCGGGCGTTCAGGTGGATCCGAAGGAGTGGTGGGATGAGCACTGGATTCACGATCGCATCCTGAGCAAGCTTGCGCCGAACTCCTCGACGGAAGCATCGAAAGAAACCGCTCCCGCTGCCGCTCGGAAACATGCTCCCGCGTCAAAGCACAGAAAGCGCAGAAGCTAAATCTTGTCCTTAGCGGTGACCGCCGCCGCTGCCACCAGCGCTGCCGCCACTACTATGAGCGCCGCCCCCTGAGAATCCGCCGCTCGCGTGGGCTGCACCGCCTGAAAAGCTACCGCCGGAACTCCTCGCGCCCAACCCACTGCTACCACGGCCGGCAGCGACGTAACCGCCGTTTCCTGTACGGAAGCCAGAAGCCGCGAAGGACTGGGCCGTCCGCGCGCGCGCAACCTGATTGGTATATGGCGATACAATCGCTGTCCCCATTGCCGGAGGATGCGCCGGATTGACCGGTACCGTCGCGGTAGCTCCTCTTCCGCGCCCGCCCCCATAGACCGGAGCAAGGACCACCGGCGCGTATCCAACCACGCCAGGGCCGTAGAAACCCCAGCCGAACGGGCTGTAGAAGGCGCCGGAACCCGGCAACCAGGCGTAGGAGTTAAAGCCGCTGTTCCAAAACCAGCCCGGGTTGTACCACCCGCCGAATCCGAAGCCATTCCAGCCGCCGTAATTATTGTTGACGGCGACATTCTGCGCGGATTGGTAGCTTGCGGCCGCCACGTACCCGGAACGCACGTTGCTCCAGGCGTAGAGATCGTCTTCCGCCTTAGAGTCGATCTTTTCCGCCTTCAAATTTTGACCGATGACCGTCTCGCGGCCCTTGCCAAGATCGAGCTTGCGGTCTCCGAAGGAAACTTCCGCTCGGCCTTCAAGTACCGCCGCCGTGGGAGGATCGCCGGCCCTCACCCGATATAACCCGTCCTTTTGGATCGCGATCGCGCCGCCGTGAGCCATAATCCGGATGTTGTTCTCTTTCATCAGACCGGCGGCTTCGATCATCGCTTCGCCGCGGTCGACTTCGACCTGAGTATCGGTCAGAGAGGGCGAAATCATGCGAATCTGACTGTTGTCGCTAATTCGCAGGAACACGCCCGGCGTGAGCAGAACCTCAGCTTTTCCCAGGCCTGTCGATAGAGTGTCGTTTGCGCTTAGAAAAGTCGCTCTCAGCGCCTTCTCCGAGAGGGGATGCCCGTTCACATACGCAATCCCTTCTATGTAGTTGACTACCCCAGGTCGCGCGGAAATCGTGTAGGCCTGCGGCATCGCGTACATCGCGGCTATAACTAATCCGACGAGAATTCTGGCGGATCCTTGCCATACGCGTTTCATAGTACTTGCAACTCCTCGGTCTGGCCATATTGTACTCCCGATTGGACCGCGCCGTACGATACAATTGCCCCGGGACGGAACCCAACCCTTTGAAGCTCACACCCATCGATTACGCCAGCCTCATTATCTATTTCGCCTTCGTGATGGGTATCGGCTGGATGGTCCGGCGCCGAATCAAGACCAGCGAAGACTTCCTGACCTCTAAGCACTCCGTTCCGGTGTGGATTACCAGTCTCGCCTTCATCGCCGCGAACTTGGGTGCTCAGGAAATGATCGGGATGTGCGCCTCGGGCGCGAAATACGGAATCATGACTGCGCAGTTTTACTGGCTGGGCGCGGTTCCGGCGATGCTCTTCGTGGGCCTGTTCATGATGCCCTTCTATTATGGAAGCCGCGCGCGCAGTGTTCCGGAATACTTGAAGCTGCGCTTCGACGAGAAGACGCGCTGTCTGAACGCGATCACCTTCGCGATCATGACCGTCTTTTCCTCGGGCATCAGCATGTACGCTCTGGGTCTGCTGTTTGAGCTGGTTTTAGGCTGGAGTTTTACCAGCTCGGTCCTGCTCTCGGCCGCGATCGTTTTGGTCTACACCTTTCTGGGAGGCCTCACCAGCGCCATCTATAACGAAGTGGTTCAGTTCTTCCTGATCATTCTGGGCTTCGCGCCCTTATCGATTCTCGCCGTAAGCAAAGCGGGCGGCTGGAAAGGCATCTCGGCGCATCTGCAGCCGGTGATGACCCATACCTGGCGATATGTGGGACACGCCAGCGAGAATCCCATGGGTGTCGAGCCATTCGGGTTGATTGTGGGCCTTGGCTTTGTCTTGTCGTTCGGATATTGGTGTACAAACTTCCTGGTGGTGCAGCGCGCGCTCGCGGCGGAAACCATGGCCGGCTCCCGCCAAACCCCGATCTTCGCGGCCTTCCCGAAGATTCTCATGCCCTTCGTTGTCATCCTTCCGGGAATCGCGGCCGTCGCTCTGATGAGCACAGCTTCCGGCTATACGATCCCGTTGAAGCATGGCGGCGGCTACGATTACGACCAGGTATTGACGACGCTGATGGCGAAATTCTACCCCAACGGCACGCTCGGTATCGGTTTAACGGCGCTGATGGCTTCCTTCATGTCGGGTATGGCCGGCAACGTGACCGCCTTCAACACGGTTTTCACCTACGACCTGTATCAGAGCTACATCCGGCGGAACGCTCCCGACAAACACTATCTGTGGGTCGGACGCATCACCACCATCGCGGGCGTAATCCTTTCCATCGGCTGCGCCTATCTTGCGACTTATTTCAACAACATCATGGATTTCCTTCAGCTCGTGTTCGCTTTCGTGAATGCGCCGCTCTTTGCGACATTCTTGCTGGGGATGTTCTGGAAACGGTCCACCGGACATGGAGCATTCTGGGGTTTGCTGACCGGATTAGTCGCGGGCGGGATGACGCTTGGGCTTACGGTTGCGGAAAACAAAGGAGGATGGATCGCGAATCTGCATCAATTCCCGTCGAGCATGGCGCAGAACTTTTGGATCGCGATTATCTCCTGGTCCACTTGTTTCGTAGTCACTTACGTGGTGAGCATGGCGACAACGCCCAAGCCCGAATCGGAATTGCATAACCTGGTTTACGGAGTCACGGATCTGCCGCACGAGGGCGGCGCGCCCTGGTATAAACGCCCCGGACCGCTGGCTGTTATCGTTATTGTGGTGCTGGTGATTTTCAACGTTCTCTTCTGGTAAAGAAATATGAACGATCTACGCCGCCCAACCGGGATTCTCTTCGCTGTGCTGGGGCTGATCCTTGTTTTGTACGGTCTCATCCATCCAGGGGCTCGCGCGGAGCTGGATTCCGGAGTGAACGTGAACCTGTGGACCGGCCTGACGATGCTCGTTTTCGGGGGATGTCTCCTTTGGCTTTCATTCCGGGCGAAATCGTAAAAGCTTTCCACAATCACTTCCATTCAGACACTACACCGGCGGTTTACAGAGCTCCCGGCCGAGTGAACTTGATCGGAGAGCACACCGACTATAATCTCGGCTTCGTCTTTCCGATCGCTCTGGAGATGGCGTGCTACGTGGCGATCGCGGCCGCCGCGCACGGTAAGCTTCGCATCTACACGCGGGATTTCGGCGAGAGCTTCGAAATTGGAATTGAGGATATCTCGAGAGCAAAGCCCACCGGCGGCTGGAGCGATTACATCGTCGGCGTCGCGCAGCAGCTCGAACGCTCCGGTTTTCGATTAGAGGGCTCCGATCTTTACGTGACCAGCGATGTGCCGGTTGGATCGGGCCTCAGTTCTTCGGCGGCGCTCGAGATTGCTTCGGCGTTTGCTCTGCTGGGTTCGCAATCCATGCGCCCGCTCGATATTGCGAAGCTCGGCCAGCGCGCCGAGACTGAGTTTGTGGGCATGCCTTGCGGCATCATGGACCAATACGCGTCGGTATTTGGCCGCGAAGGCGCGGCGATTCAAATCGATTGCCGCGGCTTGCAACATGAATACGCGCCGCTTCCGGAGAACATGAGCATTGTTGCCGTGAATTCGATGGTCATGCATGAGTTGGGCGCTTCCGCTTATCGCGACCGCGTGCGGGAGTGCCGGGAGGCGGTGAGTGCGATCCAAAGCATCGACAAGAAAGTCGAGAGTCTGCGCGATGTGCCGCTCTCCTTCTTTGAAAAAATTCAGGACAACATTCCTCCCGTGCCCAGGCGTCGCGCCCGGCACGTCATTTCCGACAGTCAGCGCGTGCTCGATCTTGCCGCGGCCGCCCGCGCGGGAGACTTGCAGGAGATGGGGCGCCTCTTCATCGCTTCGCACCGCAGCATGCAGTACGACTACGAAATTAGCTGCGAAGAGATCGATTTTCTGGTCGACACCGCAATCAAGATTCGCGGCGTTTACGGATCGCGCATGACGGGCGGAGGTTTCGGCGGCTGCACGGTCAATTTGGTTGCGCCGGATGCTGTCGAAACATTCCGAAAGCACCTGGGCTATGCCTATGAAGAGCGCTATCAACGGACTCCGGCCTTTTACGACTGCAAGCCGGCCGCGGGCGCCGGGCGTCTGAAGGACCTCACATAAAGCCTCGTGTGGCGGCAGAATTATTTTCCTGTAGGCCATAGCCTGCTGTGGTCTTCGCTGGTTGCCGCTCTACCCATTGCGGCGCTTCTCTACGCGATCGGGATCCGGCGGGTAAGCGCCTGGAAATCGTCCGTGCTCGGGCTGGCTGTGGCGGCGCTCGTGGCGCTGCTTGCGTATCGCATGCCATTCCCGCTGGTGCTCGACTCCGCGATTTATGGAGCGGCTTTCGGCGCTTTTCCGATTTTCTGGGTCATCTATTGGGCGATTTTCCTGTACCGGATGACCGTCGATACCGGCAAGTTCGAAGTACTCAAAAACTCGATCGGGCACTTGACCGCCGACCGCAATTTGCAGGCGCTGCTCATCGCCTTCGCCTTCGGCGCATTTCTCGAAGGGGCGGCGGGCTTTGGCACTCCGGTGGCAGTCGCGGCGGCGATTCTCGGCGGCCTTGGATTCTCCGCCTTCTACGCGGCGGGCATTTGTCTGCTCGCGAATACCGCTCCGGTAGCTTTCGGGTCGTTGGCCATTCCGCTGGTGACGCTGGCTGCAACCACCGGGCTCCCCATTGGAGCGCTCAGCCGGGATGTCGGGCGATTATGCGCTCCGGTGTCGCTATTCATTCCGTCTTACCTGGTGCTGGTGATGGGAGGTCCCCGCGCGCTGCGGCGCGTCTGGCCCGCTGCGCTGGTGTGCGGCGCATCGTTTTCGGGAATGCAGTTCCTGATTTCAAATTTCGTCGGCCCCTATCTCACCGATATTCTGAGTTCGCTCGCCGCCGTCGTCTCCCTCGTGGCGCTCTTACAAGTTTGGAGCCCGGACGGGGCCAAGAGGCCCGCCTCGCAATACCGGCTGAGCGAAATAGTATCCGCCTGGTCGCCGTATCTCTTGCTGGTCGGATTTATCCTCTTGTGGAGCTTTCATGGCGTGAATTCGTTTCTCAACCGGCCCAGCGTCATTTTCGGGTGGCCAGGCTTGCATAACGCCATCCAACAGGCGCCTCCGGTGGTGGCGAAGCCCGTGCCCTATGCCGCCATCTATCGCTTCCGGTTTCTGGCCGAAGCAGGCACAGCTTGCGCGTTCGCGAGCTTCGCCGCCGCGCCATTATTGCGGGTGACGCCGCGCCGGTTTATCCGGCTGCTAGGCGAATCCGCGGACCAGTTGAAGTATTCATTTGTGAGCATCGTTGCGGTGCTGGCGCTGGCATTCGTCATGAACTATTCGGGCGCCACAGCGACCCTGGGGCTGGCTTTTGCTTCTACCGGACGGGCCTTTCCCTTTTTCAGCGCAATGCTCGGCTGGGTCGGAGTTTTTCTGACCGGCAGCGATACCTCTTCGAACGCCCTGTTTGGAAACCTCCAACAAGTGACTGCGAATCGCCTCGGCCTCAATCCGGCACTAATGGCATCTACGAATTCTGCCGGTGGCGTAATGGGCAAAATGATCAGCCTGCAAAGCATTTCCGTCGCTGCCGCGGCTGCCGGACTGTCGGCGGAAGACGAGCCGGCGCTGTTCCGGTTCACGTTGAAGCACAGTCTCTTACTCGCGAGCGTGATTGGCGTGCTGGCGACGGTGTACACCTATTGGTGAAATACCACTTGACACATGTACATGCAACAATGTACAGTTGTTTGTATGAAATGTACAGCAACAGAACTTCGGAAGACGCTGTTTACGGCGTTGGACCGGGCCTCCGATGGAGAATCGTTAGAAATCACCTATAAAGGCTCTGTGATACGGCTCAATCCTGGGCAAACCGGGGCCAAGTTGGCGCGGGCAAAACGGCAGCACGCGCTGCTGGTGGACCCGGCCGCGATTGTCGAAAGCGATCCTGATCTGATTTCGGCGATGGAGAAGGAAGCTGAGCGGGACTGGCAAGCGCTTTGAGCAACGCCTACCTGGACACGCATGTAGCCGTTTGGCTGCATGACGGGCTGATTGAACGGTTGAGTGAAGAGGCGAAGCGGCAGATCGAAGGGAACGATCTGCTGATTTCGCCGATGGCTTTGGTCGAGTTGCAGTACCTTTTCGACCGGAAGCGCATTGGTGTCGAGCCGATGAAGATGTATACCTATCTTCAAGCTACGTTCGACGTAAATTTGTGCTCGTTCCCATTTCCAGCGATTGCGATCGAAGCTCTTAACTGTGGCTGGACGAGGGACCCGTTCGACCGGCTGATCGCCGCGCACGCCAAAGCGAATCGTGAGGCTGTGCTGATTACCGCGGACACGCAAATCCGCCAGCATTACCCCGCGGCAAAGTGGTGAGCGTAAAAGCTCGTACTTTCAGCCGCCGATCGAATACATTGGGCGCTGTGGGGCCACGAAGGATGAGCGATTAATATCGTGACCCGCCCATTTTTGCCAAACTGTGGAACGGATCGTGGTTTCGAGCGCGGCTTCCGAATCCACGCTTTCGAGCAGGCGCTTCACATCCGTCTCTTCTCTTGCAAATAAGCAGTAACGGAGCTTGCCGTCGGCGGTCAGACGCAAGCGGTTGCAATTCATGCAAAATGGCCGGCTGACCGACGCGATAAATCCGACCCGGTATCCATCCTCAAACTGGTATTCCGTCGCTGGAGCGCGGGGATCGGGATCGGGAACAGGCATGAGCGGGCCAAACTCACGCGAGAGCATCGCGATCATCTCGTCGGCTGTCAGGACTCGATCCATAGACCAAATCTGCTGCGCATCGAGCGGCATGAATTCGATAAAACGCACTTCGATATTGCGCTCGCGGCCGAAACGAACCAGTGGGGCAACGTCGGGCTGCGTCAGGCCCTTGATAGCGACGGCATTCAGCTTAATGGACTCGAATCCAACCTCCATTGCCGCGTCGATTCCTGCCAGCACCCGGCCTAGATCGTCGCGGCGCGTGATCTCACGGAAGCGCTCCCGATCAAGCGTATCGAGATGGATGTTCAAACGGCGCAGACCGGCGGCATATAAGGACTCCGCGGCATCGCCAAGCAAAACGCCGTTAGTTGTCAGGGCGAGATCCCGTATGCCATCGAGTTCGCCAAGGCCGCCGATAAGGTCCGGCAGCTTAGGGCGAAGCAGCGGCTCGCCGCCGGTCAACCGGATCTTGGAAATGCCTAAAGGCAGCGCGACGGAAACGAACCGGGTTATTTGTTGAAAGCTGAGGAGCGAGGAAACTGGAGCGAATTCGGCGCCGTGCTCCGGCATGCAGTAGAAGCAGCGGATATTACAACGGTCCGTAACGCTGATGCGGAGATCGGAATGCACCCGGCCGAACGAATCGATCAGCGGCCCCGCCACCGGCGGCTGAGGGACCGAGCGCGGACCGAATTGGACAAGTTGACCCACCGGAAAACCGAATTATTTAACAGCTAACATGCGCTCGATCGGAACCAGCGCGCGTTTCATGACTTCAGGTGGAAGCTCGATCCGTGGCTCGAGGCTTTCGAGGCAGGCCAGCAGCTTCTCGAGAGAATTGAGCTTCATGTACGGGCACTCACTGCAATTGCAATTCTCATTCGCTACGAAATAAAACTTCTTTTGCGGCGCAAGCTTTTCAAGCGAATAGCGGACTCCGCTTTCGGTCATAACGATGAACTCGTCCGCGCTCTGCGTAGTACACCAATCGATGATGGCCGAAGTGGAGCCGATGAAGTCGGCCATGCGAAGCACATCGCCGGGACATTCAGGATGAGCCGCAACCAGGGCGTCAGGGTGCTCCGAGCGCGCGGCCGCTACGCGCCGGGCGGGGAACGTGGCATGAACAATACAGGCGCCCTGCCAGATCTTCATGTTCTTCCGGCCGGTCTGCTTCTGAACGTAATTTCCGAGATTGATATCGGGGAGGAACAGGATCGGCTGGTTCGCGGGAATTGAATTCACGATCGCGACCGCGTTGCGCGACGTGCAAAGAATATCGCTTTCGGCCTTCACTTCGACCGACGTGTTGATATAGCTGACAATCACGTGATCGGGATTGCGCCTCTTGAAAGCGCGCACGCCCTCCACCGGACAACTATCGACCAGACTACAGCCGGCATGAATGTCGGGAAGGACTACGATGCGCTCGGGATTGAGTACCTTGGCGGTTTCGGCCATGAAGCGCACGCCGCAGAAGGCGATCACCTCGCCGTCGAATTTCTGAGCGATTCGGGCCAGCTCTAAGCTGTCGCCAACGGAATCGGCGAGCTCTTGAATCTCCGGCTCCTGATAATGATGAGCAAGAATGACAGCGCGCCGGCGAGTCTTAACCTCAAGAATTTCTTCGGCGATGGTAGGCGCGGCAACCATGTAATTCTTTGGTCACCTTGATTTTAGCAGTGAGCGGAGCCAGCCGAAAGAGAGACGGCCAGCTCCGTATTTACCTCAGAAGCTGAAGCGCATGCCGAATTCAATCTGGCGCGGGGCTCCCAGGGCGAAGACGCCAGTACCTACGCCGACGCGATTCGAGATGCGATCCGGCGGTGTCGTGCCGTTAATCGAGCCAGGCGACCCATTCAACAATCCCGTTAATACGTTGGGCGGCAGATCGTAATTTGTAAAGTTGAAGAGATTGTAGAAGCCGACGTTGGGCTCGATTTCGTAATGCTCGCCGAATTTATGAACCCAGCTCAATTTGAAATCGAAAGCCCGAAGTGGGGATAATCCAACTTCACCGGTGGGCGGAAGCCCCACGGTCGGCGCGACACCTCCCAGAGCCTGCAGTTGGGCAGTTGTAAACAGCCCATTTTGAATTAACACCTGACCGGCGGGCGTGGGCTGGCCAGCGACCGTGTTGTTGTAGTTCTGAATCACGCCAGCAAGACCGGAAGCTGAAATGCCGCGGCCAAAGGAGCCAATGTCAGTACCGGGCAGCAGATCTTGCACGGTACCGTCGCCGGTGAAATCGGTGCGAAAGATTTCGCCGGCGCTTCCGGTATTCGGCACTTGGAGCGAGAGTGCCAAAGGCGAATAGAAATGTCCGATGACGGATGCGCGGAAGCCTGCCGGAAGATCGCCCGTGGCGCCGAAAGAAAGCTGGTGAGTGCGGTCGAGCGAGGAAGGACCCATAAATCCAAGCGGATTTGCGTTGTCGAGCGCGGGATTTACGAAATCCTGGTCGGTGTTCGAGAAGCTTTCGCCAGGATTCGCGCCGCCCGCATTAACGAAGCGGGAAAAGCTGTAGGCGATCTGTAGGTTTGCGTGCTTAATGCCGGGGACGGGATGGTCGACATTCTGAGTGAGTTTGACATCCAGGCCGTTGTAGACAGAGCGGCCGATCGGCTCGAGCTCCGGTATGCTCCCGGCGTTGGGATTGATTCCCGGGAAAGCGCAGCCATAGCTGGTGCTGCAAACACCGCCCATATCAAGAGCCGGAGAGGTGAGCCCGTTGTTGGCGAAGTCGGTCATGGTGGCGTGGTTCGTAATTGCCTGGTCGATGCTGGTCGCATGAAATTGGGCCAGCGTGGCGGCTATGGCGGATTGGGCCGCGCCCTTATTGAAATACCGCGCATCGCCCACGTGATTGGTGTCAATGCCGAGGAGGGTGTGGGTGACGATATTGCGAAGGTAATCGACCGTAAGCACCGTGTTTTGACCAAACTCGTGTTGCAGGCCGGCATTCATCTGCAGCGAACGGGGCGACTGATAATCGGGAGCGAATAGTCCCAGGGGAAGGTTTACTCCGCTCTGTAGTTGGGTGACGAGGTAGTTCGGATTGGCCGCGGTGAGGCTAAAGGGAACAGCAGCCTGATACTGCGTCTGGAACGCGGAGATTCCCGCCGCAGCCTGGCCGATAGGCTCATTGCAAAGCGCCGATGGAACCGAAATGGTGCCGTTAGGGACGGAAATAGGAAAGTTTGAGCCGGAATAGCAACCCAGGGGATACGCCAGGAAAGCGCCGGTCGGTAATCTCAAGGGCCGGTCAAACAAGACATTATTGAAGATTGCATTCTCGTAGAAAAGACCGGCGCCGAGGCGATACACCGTTTTTCCATTCGTGCCCGGCGACCAGGCAAGGCCGACCTGCGGCGCGAAGTTCAGGTTCGGCTGGTGAACTGCTCCGCCATCCCCGGGAATGAGGGCGTTGAGTTGAGAGAACCCCGGAAGATCGCTATCCGTGCGGCCAGTGTCGCGATCGTAACGGACACCATAGATGAGCGTCAGGTTCGGGTGAATCTTCCAAGTGTCGCCAACGTAAAAGCCGACGCGGTTATCCGGGCCCAGGAGTCCGGCCGGGTAGCCCAAGCCGGCATGCTCGGTCGAGTAGCCCTGTCCGTTCCCCAAGATCAATTCATCGACCGGATAGTTGAGCGGATTCGACGCGCCCCCGGCGAAGGGTCCCGCGGCCGCGGCGGCGGCATCGCCGCTGAAGATGTTGGTTACTACTTGCGGGGCGATTTTGAAAAAACTCGCAAAACCGGCCGATTCAATGCGATTGTAATCGACGCCATAGCGGAGGAAGTGCGTGCCGAAGGGCTTCCCTCCGTCGTATTTTGCTTGCGTATCGTGCTGAGGAGTCGCTTGCGGAGCCAGAATATTGGGACCGGTCTGCGGACCGTTCTGGACGTCCAAGTTGAGCCCTAAATTGGCTAGCGGCAAGCTGCTGCCCACTACCGCATCTCCAATGTTGTTTTCAAAATGCAGCACCGAGAACCGAATGGTATGCGTGAATTGGCCGCCGCCGGTTGTGAAGTCGGCTCCGACCACGTGGTTGCGGGTGTAGTTCTTGCTGTGGTAGAGCTGGAAGCTCGACGAGTAGTATGTTGAAGTGTTGAGCGTGCTGTAGTAATTAAAGCGATAGAACAGCCGAAGATTGTTAGTGGCCTGCCAATCCAGGCGGCCCATCGGTTCATTCTCACGAAATGGCGAAGCGAATCCGCCGGAGAAGTTCTGAAAGGGCGCGGCATAGACCACGGGAGCAAACTCGTCCTGTTTCGTGCGCTCGTAATCCATAAAGAAGAAGAGCTTGTTCTTGATAATCGCTCCGCCCAACCGGCCGCCGAACTGATTGCGCTGATAGGGCGCGGGAATACCGACGGGATGAGTAAGTTGAGCGCCCCAGCGGGCGTCCCGAATCAGGTAGAAAAGTTCGCCATGGTATTGGTTCGTGCCGGAGCGGGTGATCACGTTCACCGAACCCGAAGACGTCAGCTCGTTCGAGAGGTCGAGATTGGACTGGCTCAGTTGAAATTCCTCAATGCCGCTCGCTGGAATGTCCTCAGTCGTGGTGCCGACCGTTTCGTCGGAAATGTCGACCCCGTCTACGGAGATGCGGGCCGTACGTCCAAAGCGGCCACCAAATGAGATGGAAGAGTAGCCGACCTTCGTGGGATCGAAATTGGTGCCGTCCTGAATTTGCACTCCCGGCTCGAGCTGCGCCAGATCTAGAAAGTTGCGGCCGTTAATCGGGAGCTCGTCAATCTGTGTCGCCGTCAGCACGCCTTGGACGGTGGCTTGATCGGGATTCACTCCGGCCACCGATGAGCTCACTTCGACGGTTTCAGAGGATTTACCGATCGCCAGCGTAATGTTGCCGTTTGACGTGACGCCAACTTGCACGGTCGCAGCCATTACGGACGTTGTGAAGCCCGCCTGCTCGACACGAACTGTATAGTCTCCCGGGATCAGGCCGCCGGAGTTGTATTCTCCGGAAGCGCGGGTGGCGATGGTGGACACCGAACCGGTAGCCTTGCCTGTGATGGTAACCTCGGCGCCCGAGACGGCCGCGCCGGACGGATCGGTAACCGTACCTTGAATACTGCCTGTCGAGACAGTAGTTTGAGCAGTTGCCGCAAAAGCGAAAGCGAATAAGCCAAGTAAGCAAGTGGATACGCGAGCAAATTTCGCTGTCATGAGTCTCCCCCTATATGGAGTGGAAGAATTATAACAAACAAAAAGGGAGTAAGCGAGAACTATTACATTCCAGGTACGGGTGGCGCGGACGGTCTCGCCGTCTGCGTTTCTCCGGTGGCGGTCCCGTATGCGCTGGACCACGGCCAACCTTCGATGCGGTCCGCCAGACCAGCCTTCACCGGATTCCGCTCCACGCAGCGAATAATCCTCTGTAGCTCTCCTTCAGAGCGGACCCAATGGTCATACGATTCATCCTGCCAAAAGGCCTTGACGTCCAAGTTCAAGAGATTCTTGGCGCGTTTCGCCGTTACACCTTTTAGCCATTGCAGGATGCGGGGCAGCGCGACCTTCGGCTCCCACACTACATGCACGTGGTTGGGCATCACCACGAAGGCATGTAAGTCATAGAACCTTCTTACGCGCGCGCCATAACGCAAAGCTTCGATCAGCATGTGGGCTACGCGCGGATCTGCCAGCCAAAGTGGACCCGCGCCAGCCTTGTCCAGTTCACCGTCCGCGAAAACAAAGCGCTCTCCAGCACTTGTTTGCTTGTTTCGCGATTCGCGAGCCCGACGGAATGTCCCTGCCAGGCGCCAGGTCACAAATACGGGTACGCCATCGGGTACCCAATGTGGCAGGCGTCTGCGCGAGTCAATTCGATCTTCCAGCTCTTTGCAGCGCACCAGCCCCCGTCCGGAAAGGCAGACGGCAAGACCGTCCGCCCCACAGAACTGGTGATCCGGCTCCCTAATCTTTCTCCAAATTAGAACTGGAACCGGCCCGTAATAACCAGCACGCGGCCTGAGACGGCCGACCCCTGGAACGATCCATAGGCGCTGGTCGGAGGAATAGCGGTAGAGCTAATCAATCCAAATGTGCTCGGATCGGAAACATCTGCGCCTGGGTTCTGGAAATTCGGATGGTTCATCGAATTGTAGGCGCTGGCGCCGAGCTGGAATCTCATCCGCTCGGTGATATTGAAGTTCTTATAGAGCGATATATCGACGTCGGCGTAGTGAGGACCATAGATCGAATTGCGGCCCACATTGCCGAAGCTGGTTTCAGAACCGGATGCAACGAATTGAGAGGGAGTAAGGCAGGGCGTATTGACGGCGCTCGCACCGCAATTGTAGGGCAAGGCTCCCAGCGTCGTCGCCAGCATAGCAGTAGCTCCGGCGCCATCGGCCGAGTTGATGTTGGTACCGGCAACGGCGCCGGCGAGCGCGCTATCGATAATGCTGAACGGAGTCCCGCTGCGCCAGAAGAACTTGCCCGAGAGCGTCCAGTTCGCGAGGACGTTAGTGACCAGCTTGTTACCGAATTTGAACGGCATGTCCCAGACGAAATCGGCAGTCAAGTTGTGGCGAATATCGTAATCGGCGTTGCCGTAGCTGGACAAGACATTCGAGCTAGGAAGAGTGGTCAGGGAACATCCGGAGCAAGTAGAGTAAGGCAGACCCGCGCCGTCATTTGAGATGTTATCCAGAGCGTGGCTCCAGGTGTAATTGACCTGGCCTTGGAAGCCGTAGGAGAATGATCTGCGGAATTGAACTGACAAACCATCGTAGTTTGATATTCCGCCATTCGTCAGTTGCGTAACGGCTGCGAAACGGGGATCCGGCGCTGCTGTCGGAAGTCCGCCGAATGCGGATCCAAAGCTCGATTGAACATAAGCGTTGGCAAATCCGTTTTGAAGCAGGAGATTATACCCGTGGTTGCCCGTGTAAGTAGCGACGAAAACGTTCTTAGTTCCGATCGGCTGCTGGATCTCAAAGCTCCATTCGAGGTAATTGGGGGTCGCGAATTTTGACGGAACCGAGAAATAAGGAATTGGGCTAAACGCGCCACCGGTGGCGGCGGTTAACTGGCTAAGCGTTTCGCCGTTAAAAAAGCCGGTTTTGAAGGCGTTGTACTGATTCTGAGCTTCGGCCGCGGCGCTGCCTGGAACATTTGCGAGGCCCACCAGAGAACCGTCGGCGATATTGGCCGTATAGGGGAACGGAGCGTTCCTAAACACATTCGAGACCAGAAAACCCGGCGCAAGATCGGAAAACAGACCAATGCCACCGCGGATTACCATACTGTTCGGACCTCCGCCCTTCGGACTCCAAACTATGCCTAAGCGCGGATCGGGCACGACTGCGTCAGTGCTGTAATAAGCGTGGGACAGACCTGTCTGGATGGAAGTGTTGTAACGAATATTCGCGCCCGTCTGGAAGCTGCTCGAAGTGAACGGGTCGGTCAGGCGGGAGAAGCAGTCATCCAGGCAGGTTGGATTGGCAGTGCGATCCATGCGGATACCGAGCGTAATCTTCAGGTTCGGCTTCGCGGCCCATTCATCCTGCGCGTAGATGCCTATGTTGTAGAGCCGAATATGCGCGTCCTGCAGCGGGCTAAATGACTGTGTGTACTCGCTGCCGGTGCTGGCATTGGTGACGCCCGAAGCGAAATCCGTGAGGCTGTTGAACAAGTAGGAACCGACGAGGTTCTCTTCGTAGGAGAAGTCGGTGACGCGGTTTCTGCGGTAGTTCACGCCAACCTTAATGGTGTGGTTACCCTTGATGAGAGAAAAGTCGTCGACAATTTGCCCCTGGCCGGAATCGCGGCCCTGTGGGAAGGCTGGCCAGAAGATACCCACCGGGGTAAAACCGCCACCATTGGCGCCACCCGCGCCGGAGTTCTGGGGATTGAAGTAACCCGGAAAAGCGCTGAGAGCCGCGCTTTCGTTCGCTGGGCCGAAAATAGCGCTATACCACAGGAAAGACACAATAAAATTGTTCACCGTCGTCGGCGAAATCACGTAGGTGTGATTGATCTGGCCTTCATATTGAGGCTGAATACTTTGCTCGTTTAGGGCCGGGGTAAGTATGCTCGTTCCGGTCGGTTGGAATCCATGATCGCCTTTGAAACGAAAGTAGATCTTCTGTTTATCGTTGATGTCCCAGTCGACGCGATGGGTCTCGAGCCACTCTTTATTGGTGTTGAGGGCACTGGCGTCGGCGGCGAGAGCGCAACCGACAGTCGTACCGAATATGCCGCCGTTCGGGGCCGTTGTACCCGCTAGAGGTCCGCAGCCCAGAGTTCCGCTCGAATCCTGCAGCACGCCCCCTCCGGTCGTTACGGGTACCGCGCTCTTCATGTCTGGAGCGTTGTTATAGATGCTGAACGCTTGCTGGTAGAGCGGTTGTTGCGCCGGCTTAATCGTATTCAAAACATACTGCTGGAGCTGAGACGATGGAATCACCAAATAGTTGGTGCTCGGCAGCGTGTAATACAGACCTTCACTATCCGAATAGAAGAACAGCTTGTTCTTCAGAACGGGACCTCCAATATCCGCTCCCCACTGATGGGAAACGGAATAGGGCCTGGCAAGACCCGATGAGTTAGCGAAGAAATCGTTCGCATTCATGATGTCGCTGTTGAAGTTGAACAGCAATTGGCCATGAAACTGATTCGTGCCGCCTTTGGTCACGTAGTTGACCTGCGCGCCCGCTTGGCGACCGTATTGCACGCTGTAGCCATTCTGCGTAACGGATGCTTCCGCAATTTCATCCCGGCCGAGCAGGAGGTTGCTGGCGCCCGAATTGTTGAGGTTTAAATAAGGGTCATTGTAGTCGTCTCCGTTCATGGTATAGAGATTCGAGGTGCCGGGCAGTCCGTGGGAGCTGAAGTTCCCGTATCCCATGCCGGTGCTCATCGCAATTCCGGGGACCGTAAAAGCCACAGTCGTGATATCGCCGCCCCCCGCGGGAAGTTGCAGAATCTGCTTGCTCGTGAAGGTCGTACTGAGATCGGCGTTGTCGCTGTTGACGACCGCCGCGCTTTCGGTGACTTGAACCACCTCTCGCGTGGATTGTACTTTAGCGACCAAATCCAGCGTGATGACTTGGCCGACCTCGACAGCCGTCTTGACGGTATCGGATACCAGACCGGGAGATGCCGCGCTCACCGTATAGTTGCCGCCGGCTAGAGAGGCAAGGCGATAGGCTCCGGTGTCGCTGGTGGTTGCTGTACGGGTTCCACCTGTATCCAGATTCTTGAGAGTGATGATTGCACCGGCAATTGCCGCTCCGCTTGAATCTTTCACCGTTCCGGTGATGTCGCCAGTGGTGACGGTTTGGGCGTGGGCGGCGAGGCCGAAAAGCAGGAGCAGAGAGAACAGCGCGCTGAACGCCTTCAGAAATGCTCTGAGATCCTTCCGGATCGAACTGCTCAAGATACCAGCATCAGTATTTAGCATGCTTGAGATCTCCAGGTTGTACGTTTATCGGCCCGTCGGCTAAATCAGGGGGGATCTAGCAATTTGGTGACCAGGGGATAACGAACACATTACCCAGACCTTACGGGTGTTACTTCGATCTTACGCGCAGATAACTACCGATTTTGGAAGCGTTTGCTGTCGGACTATTCCAATCGCGGTAGGGCATAAGGCGCTGCCTTCAGGTTCGGCTCGGCGTTCAGAAGTAAATTTTGGCGGCCAATTGGATAGTGCGGCCACCGGTCTGAGCAGCCGTGCCGGCTGTCGCGCCGTAGGCCGAGAGAACTCTTCCGAAGTTCGCATCGTTGATGGTTCCGTCCACGCCTCCGCCTTGGTAATTGATAATCGTGAATTGCGTATGGTTGAACAGGTTGTATCCTTCGAGACGCAGTTCAATGAAGCGAGTCGTCTCGCTCTTGCCGAGATAGATCCGCTTCGATAGGGAAAGGTCGGTGTTGTCGATCCCCGGTCCGTGGAGATCGTTGCGGCCGGCATTGCCCAGTTGGCCGATGGCTTCCTGCGTGAAGGTGTTCGGATTGAAATAGTAGTAGTTCTGCGCCGGGAGGGGAGCGCCCGGGGATACGGTATTTACCAAGCTTGAGCTCCGCGGATTCAGAATCTGCGGAGCGGAGGTCACGTTGGGCGCATCCCAGCAGCCGTAAAATTGCAATCCGCTGCATTCGAGCGAATTGAAGTTGCCCTCCGCCGGGTTGATCGGAAATCCGGTTTGAAGCGTGGTTATTCCGGACAAATGATATCCATCGAGAAGAGTCCGAGCGAACGCGTTATTCCAGAAGCGGCTGAGGTGGGGTAGTTCGTAATCGTAACTGACTACCAGACGTTGACGGGCGTCGTACACCGAATCTCCGCGGTCCGCGCCGAAATTGAACGGGTCCAGGCCGCGACTGCCGAAGCCGCTGTTTTCGAAGCTCGATGTATCGTCGATCGAGTGCGACCACGTGTAAGAAGCCAGGAAGTTCAGGCCGTGGCTTAAGCGTTTGTTGAGGCTCGCCTGGAGAGAATTGTAGTTGGAGTTTCCGTCGGATGCCTGCATTCCTACGGAGGCCAGGACGTTGGCGGGTACGAAGCGGGAATAGACGGTGCTCAGAGCGCCGGTGGGCGAAATCTGTTGGAAGGAAGCATTCCCGATACAAGCGGCGCTGGTGGCGCAGGCGGCTGTGAAAGACGGCGAGATCGGGTCGCCCTCATAGGTCATTTCTTCGTGACGCCCTAGTGAACCGACATAGCCGACCTGCAGCAGCATCGAGCCGGGCAGCTCCTTCTGAATATTCAGGTTGTAGTTCATCGAGTACGGATCTGTAAAGTTCGGGCTGATCACATTCAAGTCCAGCGGCTCGTAGGGAGTGAAGTCCACTGTGGAGCCACGAGTGGCTGGGGAGAAAGGAAACGGATTCGGAGTGACGGCTCCGGTCGCGATGTCCACGTAGGGATTAGCAAATGTGGGTTGGCCGCTGGCAGCGCCGATGGAAGTGATGGAGGACGGCGGCGCGCCCAGATTCTCCAACGCGAGCTCCGCTTCCGAGCGATTAAAGTAGACGCCGAATCCGCCGCGGATGACGAAACTCTTATTGCTGCCGCTGCCCGGGCCATAGGCGAACCCGAATCTCGGTCCAATGTGATCGTAATGGCTGTGATAGCCGGAACTCGTGCATCCGGGATCGCCCGGATAATTCACGCTGTTCGGAGCCGTCGGGAAGACCGTCGATTGCTGCCCCGGAGTGAAGCAGTTGAGGTTCAAACCCCCAAAGTAGCTGTTGACCAGAGGTGTATCGATCTGATATCCGACGCCATAATTGATCGTTAGGTTTTGGCTTACTTGCCAGTTATCCTGCGCGTAAGCGTAGTATTCATAGGTGCGGGCCGCAATCCCGCCGCCGCTGCCCTGGCTATAAGAATCGGGGATGCCCAGCAGGAAGTCGGCGCCGGGATTTCCCGTGCTGTACAATCCCGTGCCGTTGAAGGTGTAGGCTCCGTTGTTGTCTGAGACGAACGAGCCGTCCACATCGTATCGCTTTCCGTCGAACCCGACCTTAAAGGTGTGCTTGCCTACCACCTTCGAGAAATTATCCGCAAGTTCGTAGGTAGAATCGGCGCGCGGTTGAGGACCGTTGGTGCTGAATCCCAAATTGAAGAAACCGGTAATTCCGATAAATGGCAAGCCGGCGCCGGATGAGTTTTGAGGAGTGATCGCGAAGCCGGCCGTCGAGGGCAGCGTCGGGGTTTGCGGTTCCCCAGTCACGAAGTAGAAGCGCAGATAGGAAAGCCGCAGCTCGTTCAGACTGGTCGGACCGAACGTATGCATCCAGTCACCCGTTACGAACCTGTAGGAGTCGGTCGAGATGTCGCCGAACCCCGGCAAGGTCGCCCCGGTGAAGGGCAAGGTTTCGGGAGTGCTGTTGTGCTGAAAGCTCAAATTCAGCCACAGCGTATCCTTCTCACTGAAGGTGTGGTCGAGTCGGGCGATTCCCTGATCCACCGTATTCGCCGTAATCGGGTTGAACGAGTACAGTCCGCCGGGCGAGTTAGGAAGGGGAACGTACGCAGCCAGAAGTTTGGCGGAGATCGGATTGATATCCGCCGCCGGAATCGCGCCGCCGCTGAAGATTGTGGAATAGGCTGTGCCCGCTGGAAACGTCTGGCCGTTATCGCCGATCAGCGGAATGGGAGATGTGCCGGAAGAACCGGCAAGACTCGTACCAAAATCGCCGGACCGTTGCGCCGCTGAGAAGACGCTAGCCGTGTCGGATGCGCCACTCTCCGGCTGGCGGTTGCGCGTACCTTGATAGGACAGGAAAAAAAATGTACGGTCTTTCCAAACCGGGCCGCCGAGCGTGCCCCCAAACTGGTTCTGATGGAAAACAGGCTTCGTCACCGAATAAAGGTTGCGGCTGTCCAGGAACGTGTCGCGATAGAACTCGAACGCGTCGCCATGAAATTGGTTGGTGCCGGACTTGATGATGGCATTCAGAACGCCACCCGAGTTGCGCCCGTATTCGGGATTGATCGAGCTATCGATCAGATTAAATTCCCCAATCGCGTCGGGGCTCGGAATCAGTGACGGATCGTTCAGGGCCAAATCGATGTCATCGGCCCCGTTAATCAGGAAGGAGTTTTGCTGCGATTGGCTGCCGTTCGTCGCATAATTCGTACCGAAGCGGCTGCTGCCCGCTACCACGCCCGGCGAGAGTTGCTCGAGCGATACCCAGTTCCGGCCGTTGAGCGGAAGATTGACGATCTGCTGAGCGGCAACCACCGTGCTTAGCTGCGTAGTGCTCGTTTCCACCTGCGCCGTGTTCCCCTGCACCTCGATAGAAGCGCTCACCACGCCGACTTGCAGCGTAACCGGCAGACTATAAATCTGGTTGAGAGCTAACGGTATGTTGTCCGCTGTGAAGGCGCCAAAGCCGGTTTTGGTCGCTGCTACTTTATAATTTCCTACCGGCAGTTGCAGAAACTCAAAACTTCCGTCGTTCTTCGTGGGAACGCTCGCCGCCACTCCCGTTTGAGTATTTGTCGCAGTCACTTGCGCGTCGGGCACAGCGGCCCCGGTCGCATCGACAACCGTTCCTTTAATCTGCGCCGTAAGTTGTTGAGCGGAAGCGCTACGCGCGGTGGCCATCAGGCATACCAGGCAGAGGACCCACAGATATTTCATGTTCTTTTCTTATCGACACGCCCGGCGTCGCTTCGAGCGAAGCGCGGATTTGCGCGCCCATAAAGCGGACGTCGAGACAGCGTATCCCTTTGGATATAAGCGATTTACAAGCCAAGGGTCAGAAGAAAAAAATGGAGGAATTATCTAGCTGAGGATAGTCTTAGATGTGAAAAAGGGGAGCCCGAAGACTCCCCTTTTCGGTTTTTACCGGCTGGTATTTAGAAAATGACCTTTAGCGCCAGCGTCATGCTTCGGGGGTTGCTGGAGAAGTACTCGGAAGGATCGCCGAAGTATTGACTGGTAGGGAGGTAGAAGTCATGCGTCGAAGCGTTGGCTGCCGACCCAATCGGAGCAACATCGCTGACATTCCCGTTCACGTACTGCGCATGGTTTAGGAGGTTAAAGATGCGCGCCGAGAACTCGACGGAAACGCGCTCCGTGAAGTTGAAACGTTTGGCCGCTGTAACGTCGATGTCGTTGATCGGGGGGAAATTTGCCGTGTTTCGACCAGCGGTTGCGATGACGCCTTCCGGCGTGGCGGCGTACTGAGCGTTGGGATTGTTTACCAGGTAACCGACGGTTGCGCCTGCCGAGTTGGTAAGTGGCGTCGTACCGCTGCCGACTCCGGCGGTCCCGCCGTTCGGATTGACGCTAGCCCGGTCGGGGGCGGCGTCGCCGTTCAGGTTCGCATCTACACCGGATTGCACCGTGTAGGGCTGGCCGACCTGATAAGTATAGATCGGAGCAAGCTCCCAGTTGCCGACAACATTTTTCAATAACCAGTTGGAATGTTTGAAGAAGGGAACGTCGTAGAGAACTTCCATGCTGAATCGTTGGCGATGGTCGAGCGCCGAACTCGAGCGGTCCGCGGCGACATCCTGTGAGTCCTGCGGCCGGCGAGGGGTTGCGTAGGTGCTAAAGACTTCCGCCGTCGAATTGTCGATGTTGTGGCTCCAGGTGTAAGCGCCGATGAACTGAAGGCCGTTGGAAAAGCGGCGGGTCAATTGGTTCGCCCAGCCATGGTAAACCGAACTTCCATATGGCTGGTACGACGTGATAATCGATGAATTGAATCCGGCTTGGTAGTAGGCCGGCACAAGGCCGCCTGCCGGCGAATCGTAGAAAGAAATCAGCGGAGCCAGCGTATTCGTAAGCGAGTTAAGAGTAGCTTGACTCGGCCTGGACCAGTACAAAGGCAATGCGTTCGATGCGGTCACAACCGGCTGGATGTTGAGTTGATCCTGAACGGGGAGATCGAAGCCGCGCGTACCGAGGTAGCGCGATTCAAATACGTAGTTGCCGCCGAATTCATGCTCGATGCCGAAATTCCACTGGTACGACCCGGGCCGCTGTACGTCGGGAATATAACCGGAAGTCGCCGCCCGCGCCGTTGCCTGAGTGTAGCTGGCAGATGGGGCGGTGCCGGGAATTCCACCGCCGGCCAGGAAGTTGCTAGTTCCGGTTCCCGTAACATCCACCGTCGTCGAAAGCTCCGGCGGCAGAGACAGCAAACCCAGATTATCGAACAAGACATCGTAGTTGATGCCGAAGCCGGCGCGAATGGAGGTCTTGCCGCTGGTGCCTGGAGAATAGGCAATCCCGATGCGAGGCATGAAGTTGTCGGTCTGGGGCTTGGGCGCATGGAAAGTGATCAGCCCCGGATCGTCGGCTATGGCGTTAAGCGACTGCGCGTTTTCGGCAGCCGGAACGGTATCGTACTCGTATCGCAAGCCTATGTTCACCGTGAAATTCGGGCGGATTTTCCAGGTGTCGTTCCCGTAAAAGCCAAACAGGTTTCGGTTACCCCAATAGATTGGAAACCCCTGAGAACGCTGGGCGAGATAATCCGGTGAAAAATCCAGTAAATAATCGCTCAGGTAGTTGTATTCGTAATCGCCGCGGGAGCGCTGCGTGAAAGTTTGCGGCGAGATCTCGCGGATACCGTCAAAGCCGAACTTGAGCGTGTGCGCGCCTTTCGTCCAAGTCAGATTGTCCGTCAGTTGATAAGTATTCTGATATCCACCCTGAGGACCGTTCGGGTCGGGTCCGATTTGCAGGCCATTTAACTCATTGAATACCAGGTTCGGGAATTGATCCAGGCCGGGAAAAGTCTGGTTTCCTACAGGGGTCTGAGTCGAGTTCCGGTTATAACCCAGCCGTAACTCGTTGATAACCGTCGGGGTGAAATCATGGTATTCGGACAAAGCAACCAAGTAGTTGTTGTTCGGAATGGTCTGGAAGAATACGGGAAAAGTTGCGGCTGCGTCAATAGCTCCCGTGCGATTGAGAATGAATCTTCCGCGGAGAGCGTCTTTATCGGAAATATTATAGTCGATGGAGGCAACGCCAGTTTCGAAGTTGGAAAAATTCGGACTGGAGACGGCGATTTGCCCGATTTGAATAGGCGTGCCTACAATCCCGGCTTTCGTGCCGGACTGGACGTATTCCGGACCGAGCGCTAGCGTACTGAGCAAAGGATAGCCGACGGAAGCCGGCGCTGCGGTCGGCGCGGTTCCAGCATACTGCTTCAGAATGCCCAAATTGGTTGGGTTGACGCCGGGTGACGCAGCAATAGTCGCGTAGCCAGCCGCTGTCGGTGCATAGAGCAAACCCGCCGAGCCCGCTCCCCCTACCGGGTTGTATTCATAATTGAGGAAGAAGAAGAGCTTATTTCGCTTAATCGGGCCCCCGACGGTTCCGCCAAAGCGGTTGTCGTCAAATCGCGGATGAAGCGGAGTGCCGCTGATGGCGCTAAAATTATCGGCCGCATTCAGATTACGATTCTGGAAATACTCGTACAGCGATCCATGGAACGTGTTAGTTCCGCTCTTCACCACCTGATTGAATTGACCGCCGGAGGAATGGCCGAAATCGGGCGAATACTGATTTGCGACAAGCGTAAATTCAGCAACGGAGTCGTTTGGAATGGCAACCATCGGGCCAGTCACGGATCCGCTGTTGTTGTCGATTCCTTCGACGGTGAAGTTGTTGTTGCGTGGGCGCTGGCCACCAACGGAAGGCCCGGTCCCCGCCCCCACCGAGCCGCTGGTGGCAACACCCGCCTGCAACAGCGACAGATTCAGCACGCCGGAGCCACCGGCTGTGTTCGGAAGGTCCGTGATCTCTTTGGTGCTGAAGGTTGTCTGGATCTGCGCCGTGGTGGTATCGATGGCAACGTTAGACGCGCTTACCTCTACACTCGTGGAAGACTTGCCGATTGCCAAAGTGACGTTCGTCGTTACTGTCTGATTCAGATCGACAGTTACGTTCCGAACTTCTGTCTTTGTGAATCCAGGCGCGCTTACCACGATGCTGTAGGTTGCTACCGGAAGATTTTCAAACCGATAATCGCCGGCGGATGTCGAAGTTGTGGTGCTTTCCGCGCCCGTTGCCGCGTTATGCGCCACTATGCTTGCATTCGATATCGTGGCGCCGGTCTGGTCGTAAACGTTCCCCGTGATGTTTCCGCTGGTAACTTGCGCAAAAAGCGGCAGATTGATGAGAATCAAAGCCGCCAGGAGCGCTGTGAGCCGGATTCCTGAAAATCGCATCTATTTCCCCCCCTTGAGTACACTGTCACTGCTAAGACAAAGGCTTAACGAAAACCCTAGCAATGAGAAAGGCTATCTAACAATAGCCTAACCGGGGTAAGGGCAATTTACGAGCCATCTACCCTGATGCTTAGATACGTTGAAAACAGGGGGTTTGTAGCGGTTCCCGGCGGGTTCTTTGTATTGATTCTGGAAGAAAACCGGTACTCTGATCCCATTATGCATAAGACACTGGGCTGAAGAGCCGGGTCTGACGCCAACTGCGCGGTAGTCTAACGCGCTGCTAACAGCGCGCGGAGATGGCGGGCACGCTCCAAACGAGCGCACCTGAAACTGAGCGCCGAGGAGATTGGGCGCCTCAGGACTTTGAGGGATTCACGGACCGCGCCATGGCGGGAAACGCAACGGGCTCGGATACTGCTGCGTTCTCATTCCGGCGAGAACGTGACGCAGATTGCCAAGGCGGTCGGCATGACCCGCAAGAGCGTCGACAAGTGGATCG
>Ga0208220_1000046_pt1 | contig 41569 bp, 38 predicted proteins | sample NGESurdeep092012_9_FD_184484 | JGI IMG/M metagenome (GOLD analysis project Ga0208220, IMG submission 184484) | Arctic peat soil microbial communities from Barrow, Alaska - NGEE Surface sample F53-1 deep-092012 (SPAdes) | ecosystem: Environmental > Terrestrial > Soil > Wetlands > Peat ...
CCCACGAAAAATCTCGGTGCCTGCGGCGAAGGCGGCGCGCTGGTCACGAACAATTCTGATTTTGCCACGCGCGCGAAATCATTGCGCGTCCACGGCTCGACCGTTCCTTATCATCACGACGAAGTCGGCTACAATTACCGCATGGAAGGTTTTCAAGGCGCGGTTCTCGGCGTGAAGCTGAAGCATCTGCAAAAATGGAACGACGAACGCCGCCGCGTCGCGAAGCGTTACACCAAATTGCTCGCCGGCACGCCACTGCAATTGCCGCGCGAAGCGGATTACGCCGAAAGTGCGTGGCATCTTTACACCGTGCGTCATCCGCGCCGCGACGAACTGAAAAAATTCCTCGACGACAACGGCGTCGGCAACGCCGTGCATTATCCGATTCCGCTGCACCTGCAAAAAGCCTACGCGAGCCTCGGCCACAAGCTTGGCGATTTTCCCGTCGCAGAAAAAGCCGCGCGCGAATGTTTGAGCCTGCCGATTTATCCCGAACTGACCGACGCGCAAATCCAGCGTGTGGTTGAAGTCGTGAAGAATTTCTTTGCCACAGATAAACACAAATAAACACAGATTCGGAAAAACAAAATCTGTGTTTCATCTGTGTAAATCTGTGGCTCAACTTTTGTGTCTTGGTCTCTCCGCGTTTAGAAGTTAAATTGGTCTCATGTCGCACGCGGACTTTGTTCATCTTCATCTGCACACCGAGTATTCATTGCTCGATGGCGCGTGCCGTCTCGACCGGCTCGTGGACAAGGCGCATGAACTGAAATTTCCCGCGCTCGCCATCACCGACCACGGCGCGATGCACGGCGCGATTGAATTTTATCAGGCCGCGCGCGCGAAGGGCATCAAGCCCATCATCGGCTGCGAGGTCTATGTCGCGCCCGGCTCGCGGCTGGAAAAAAAATCCGGCGGCGGCGGCGGCACACGCGACGTTTATCACCATCTCGGCCTGCTGGCGAAGGACGAAACCGGCTACAAAAATCTCATCAAGCTCACGACCGCCGCGCATTTGGAGGGTTATTATTACAAGCCGCGCATTGACAAAGAAATTCTCGCCGCGCACAGCGAAGGTTTAATCGCGATGTCCGGCTGTCTCGCGAGCGAAATTCCCGACTGGATTCTCAAAGACCAGATTGACAAGGCGCGCGACGCGGTGGATTTTTTCAAGCAGACACTCGGCGCGGATAATTTTTTCCTCGAACTGCAAAATCACGGCATCGCGGAACAGGCGAAGGTCAATAGTCACTTGATCAAATGGTCGAAGGAATTCGGCCTGAAACTCGTCGCGACGAACGACGTGCATTACATCAACAAAGGCGATTCGCACGCGCACGATTGTCTCGTCTGCATCGGCACGCAGGATTTGTTGAGCAATCCCAAGCGCATGAGCGCGGGCTATGCTCCGGAACAATTTTTCCTGCGCTCGGCGGAAGAAATGAAGGCGCGCTTCGCCGAAATTCCCGAAGCGGTGATGAACACGCTCGAAGTCGCGGAGAAGTGCAATCTGGAAATTAAATTTCCCAAGGCCACGAAAGATTTGCATTACCCGGTTTTTCATCCGCCGGAACATTTCACACGCGACGGTTATTTGCGAAAACTGATCGCCGAGGGATTGCTCAAGCGCTACGGAATCCACGCGCGCGCAGAAGGTCATGAATTTATCGTCGAGAAAGTCGAAGACCCGTCACGGCTGCCGAATTATTCCAAGGAAACGACTGAAGCCGCCGCCGTGAAAATCCTGATTGACCGGCTGCAGACTGAAATGAAGGTCATCGAGGACACTGGCTTCTTGAGTTACTTTTTGATCGTCGCCGATTTCATCCGCTACGGCCACGAGCACGGCATCACTTGCGTCGCGCGTGGTTCGGCGGCAGGTTCGCTCGTCATTTATCTTCTCGAAATTGCGAACGTTGACCCGATCCGTTACGGTTTGCTGTTCGAGCGATTTCTGAATCCAGAACGCATCAGCCCGCCGGATATTGACATTGATTTCGCCGACGACCGACGCGCGGACGTCATCGAATATGTCCGCAAAAAATACGGCGGCGATTCCGTCGCGCAGATCATCACGTTCGGCACGATGGGCGCGAAGAGCGTCGTGCGCGACGTTGGCCGCGTGATGGGCTTGAGCTACGGCGAAGGCGACCGGCTGGCGAAAATGATTCCGTTCGATTTGAAAATGACGCTCGAAAAAGCGCTCAAGCAATCGCCGGAACTCAAGGAGGCTTACCAAAACGAAGACGTCACGCGCGAATTGATTGACACCGCGCTCATCCTCGAGGACATCACGCGCAACGCGAGCGTCCACGCTGCGGGCGTCGTCATCGGCGACCAGCCGCTCGTGAATCTTCTGCCGCTCAAGCAGGACGAAAGCGGCACGCTTGTCACGCAATACGCGATGAATCCCGTCGGCGATTTAGGTTTGCTGAAAATGGATTTTCTCGGCCTGAAAACTTTGACCGTCATCCGCAACACCTGCGAAATGGTCAAGCGCACACACAACATTGAAGTGCCGATTGACAGTCTTCCGCTCGACGACAAAAAAACCTACGACCTGCTCAATCGCGCCGAAACGCTCGGCGTGTTCCAGTTGGAATCCGGCGGGATGCGCGATCTGTGCCGGAAATTTCAGATTGAAAGTGTCGAGCACATCACCGCGCTCGTCGCGTTGTATCGTCCCGGCCCGATGGAACTCATTCCCGAATTCATCAAACGCCGTCACGGTGAAATCGAAATCAAATACGAACATCCGCTCCTCGAACCGATCGCGCGCGAGACTTATGGCGTTTTGATTTATCAGGAGCAGGTCATGCAGGCGACGCAAGTGCTGGCGGGCTTTTCGCTCGGCGGCGCGGATTTGCTGCGGCGCGCGATCGGCAAGAAAAAAGTCGAGGAGATGGCGCAGCAACGCGAAAAATTCGTGAAAGGTTGCGCCGAGAAAAATAAAATTCCCGCCGCGAAGGCGAACCAGATTTTTGATTTGCTCGAAAAATTCGCCGGCTACGGTTTTAACAAATCGCACGCGGCAGCTTATGCGATTGTCGCGTATCAAACGGCGTATCTGAAGGCGAATTATCCCGTGGAATTTTTCTGCGCGATGATGACCAACGACATGGCGAACACGGAAAAGTTGAGCGAATATATCGCCGAGGCGCGCGAATTCGGCATCGAGGTTTTACAGCCGGACGTGAACGAGAGCGAAATGTTTTTCGCGCCCGCTCCCCAGCGTGCTGTCGGCGTCCCGCCGGCAGATCAAACTTCTTTGAGCCAAACCTTCCGGCAAGATGCCGGAAGCACGTTGAAAGGCATCCGTTTTGGACTCGCGGCAATCAAAGGCGTTGGCGAAGCCGCCGTCGAGGCGATTTTGAAGGCGCGGAATGAAAATGGAAAATTCAAAACGCTTTCAGAATTATGCGAGCGCGTGGATGGCCGTTCGTTGACGCGCAAAACCATTGAAGCACTCGTCAAAACTGGTGCGTGCGATTCTTTCGGACAGACGCGCGCGACTTTGTTCGCGCAGATTGAACGCACGCTGGCGCGCGCGGCGAGCATTTTGTCCGACAAACAAAAAGGGCAAAGCTCGCTCTTCGGCGCGCTGGAAGAAAAAGCGCCGCCGATGCCCGAAGCCATTTCCAATCTGCCCGAATGGCCGCAGCACGAACTGCTCGCGCACGAAAAAGAGCTTTTGGGATTTTACGTCACCGGCCATCCGCTCACGCCATTCGTTCCGATTCTGGAAAAATATGCGCTGACGAACACGGCGAAACTTTCCGAATTGCCGAACCGCACCTTGACGCGCATCGGCGGATTGATCGCGGCGGTGCAGCACAGTGTTTCAAAAAAATCCGGCAAGCCGTATTCGATGGTGACGCTCGAAGATTTGGAAGGCTCGGTGCAAATCCTTTGCATGAACGAGAATTACGACAAGTTCCGTCCGCTGCTCGAAGCGAACAAGGCGATCCTCGTCATTGGCGAGGTGAATGTCGGTGACGACAAGCCGAAAATCTTCCCGCAGGAAATCATGCCGCTCGAGGACGCGCCGAAAAAATTCACGAAGCAGGTTCATCTGCGATTGCACACGGCGCATTTGAAGCCGGAGGATTTGGACGCCGTGCGCGAAATCGTCGCGGCGAATCCGGGCAAATGTCCGCTGCTGCTTTGTTTCATGCAGCCCGGCGGCGGGACTGTTTTCATGGACACGAACGAGCGGTTTGCCGTCACGCCGTCGCTGAAATTGCAGCACGAGGCCGACGCGCGATTTGGCGAGGAAACTTATTACGCGAAAGTGGACATGACTTTGCCGGAGCGCGCCAAACGCAGTTGGGAAAAGAAAACGGAAAATGGCAACGGTGAGGACTGACCCATTTACTCATAATCTCATTTTTGCAAAAATGTAAATGTGGATGGAAAAAGCATGCAAAGAGTAAATACAAAAGCAAGCACGCCCATAAAGCTAAAAAGCAATATGTAGAACCAAAACTCGAATGAACTACGCTCATAAAACACAAATTTAGTCCTGGCATTTATTCCAATCCTGCCTGTCCGCAGGGCACGAAAAACTCCATAAAAGAACCAACCGCTAAGCAACCAGAAAAAGAGACTGGCCAAAAGGGAAGAAAAAGGACGAGGAAGATACATAATGCCTGCAAAATAACCGACACCAAGCGACACACCAATCAGGATGCGAAGGAATGACATGAATATGCGCATTGTCGGTCTAAAAATTATTTGGCATTAAATTTTGCGGCTTATCCTGTTTCACGATTTTGACTTTGCGCCCGGCAAAATAATTTTTCAAGCGTTTTCGCTCCGCGACAAAATGCAGACACGAATTTCACCAATTAACACGAATTTAATTTGTGAAAATTCGTGCAATTCGTGTCAAAAAACTTTCTGATTTCTACCGGTTGCGAACGGGCATCAGCCCGAAATGCAGCAGCAGCCAGATTGGAACGGCGAACAGAACAATCGCAATCAACCGTTCCCACGTCCATTCGAGGTAATGCGACTGGATCGGGAAAATCGCGATCATGAAATAATTCGCGAACCGCGTGTGGCCGATGAAGCGCAGGTGTCTCGGAAATTTTTTACGGACGCCGCTGGTGAGCGCGACGAAGCCGAGCGCGATGACCAGAAATGTCACGAGCAAATTGATTGGCAGCATGGCGTAGAATTCAATCTGCGGCACGCCGAGTCCGCGCGGCTTGAAATACGGCCAGAGCCATTGCGCGCCGGCCCAGAGAAAACTGAACCCGGTCTGGAGCGCGGTGCGGAAGTTCGCCTTGTCGGAAGTCAGTTCGTTGAGCAGCAGGCCGAAATAGAGCGGCACGATTCCCCAGACGAGCGCGATGTGCGCGAAGGGCGTCGAAATCAATTCGGCGAATGTGTTCCAGTAATGACTCACGCCGTTCTTTTACAATTTGCGGACGGCGCTGTCCCGATTTTTTTACGGCAGGACGTGGCCGGGAATGGAGCAGGTCGGGGTTTCGCCGACTTTGCCGATGGTGTAGGTGCCACCGGATGGACACTTTGGAAGAACTCCGCCCCGGATGTAAGGCGTGATGTCGGCTTCAGTGATTGCATCCCCGTTCTTTTTGCCCTTTTCCAAGGCAAACTGGTTTTTCGCCGCGTCAATCTGGCGGAGATTGTTGATGCAGGCGTTTTGCTGGGCTGTTGTCCTTGCGGCAGTGAATGAATTGCCAGCGGTGCCCGTCTGTCCCGCCGCGCCCGGCATACGGATCAATCGGACACCTGCCGGCACAGGATAATTGAAATCGTCCGCGGAAAGCGTCGGGTTCAATACCATATTTTTGGTGGTCGAAGTGATGGTGCCGCGGATTTTCATCATCGCCGGCGTGTATTTTTTGACCTGCTCCTTGATCATGTCCAGTTGCATCGGCGGCAGGTTGGTGAAGCCGTCGGCAACCAACGAGAAGGCGTCGTCAACGTCGGCATCGCTGATTTGCCCGCCGAGCGTGATTTGCGATTGCGAAATCAGGTAGGTGGATTTGTCCACCCAGATTTTGATTTTTTGCCCAAGCACCTTGGCGGTGAGGGTGTAGCAATCATGCCCATTGACCGGCTCATCCTCGGTTTGTCCCAAATCCTTGATGATCTTCGTCAGTTGTGCCGGATCGCCAAAAAGCTGCTGCATTTTCTTGGCCTGCTCCGTCACCTGCTGCGACGTGCTGTTCACCGCCCCGGCATCGGCAAGCTGCTGATATGATGCCTGTGACATCCCGCCTTGACGGGTATCCGTGAACATGAACGTGCCCTTGTCGGCCGCCCACATGGCAATGGTGTTGGTCATGGGCATACGATCAATTTTTAACACCGATTCCCCGGCGAAGTAAAACCAGTTTGTCTGCGCGCGCTTGACCGAATAATCGGTCGTGTTCGTGATCATTCGCGGCATGCCCTGCGGCCGCCGGTTCGCGGTTTTCGCGTTGGCCGGCATATTTGGATTCACATCGGCCATCGTGAGGTTCGACAAATCAAGAAACAAGGTGACCGTGCCGCTCTCCGTCACGCTGCTGAAATTGGTGTAAGCCGAATGCACCTTGCTCAAAACACTAAACGCCTGGATGGTCGCAGCGGAGGTCGGCGTCGCGACTTGCGCCGCAGGATTTGCCTTCTTCGCCGTCTTGTGTTCACTGTATTTCGAATAGGCAAACCATCCGCCAAATCCGAGCGCCGCCAGCACGACAATGGACGCCGTGATGGTCAAAACATTTCGCAGCAAGTGTGATTTTGCCTGCACCGGCGGCTGACCGCCGGGCGCTCCAGATCGCCGGAATGCCGTCGCCACCGGCGCGTTTTGCCGCGCTGGAATTGACAGGGACGGCGGCGGTGCCGGCGGCGCGGCGGCGGTGCTTGTCGCTTGCGGGACGACGATTGCCTGCTGGCACGACGGGCAGTTGATTTGCGCGCCGGAATAGGCGGCGTCGCACTGGATGTGCTGTCCGCATTGCGGGCAGGAGAATTTGAATTCAGCCATAAATTTTTGGGCCGCAAAACGTGCCGGCTTCTGGAGTGGTTATGATGAAATCAAACCTCCTTTTGGGAACATTTGCAAGCCGGGAATGAAAAATAGTAGCTGGCTTAACCAGGCTCATTCTTTTGTTTTATGAAATCTCCCGCCGATCCCCGCAAATGAAGTCATGCAAACCACCTTGTAATTGCACGCGGCACGGCGAAGTCCACCTGATCGGTCGCGATGGTGAATTCGCCTCGATCAAGATCCATTGCGTGCGCGATAGTAAAAATTGCGATTCGTGTTCGCCCGCGAGTCCGTAAGACGCAGGTGGCCGGTCGGGCTGTTCGTGGTCAACCATGTTTGCCACGTGGCGGAAGTCAGATTGCTAGTGCATTCGAGGGTGAAGGTCTGCCCGGAGGCGGAATTCACATCAAAGCTGAAACTGCCCGTGGCCTTCGCGGCGTTGGTGAGCACCAGCGGCCCGCTCACGCTGCCCGACGCGGTGGTCAACGTAAATTGCGTCGAGGCACCTCGATACGCAATAGTGCCGTAAGCCGCGTTGCTGGTGGTGAGGACGTGGTAAAATGTCACATAGCTCGGATAACTTGAGTTCGTAGCCAGCGCGGCTGCGGGAATCTGGATGGACGTGACCGTGCCGTTTAACGCGCCCGACTGGCCGGGCGGTGCCGTCACGAAAATGTTTCCGATGTTCACATAAATAAAGTCGCTTGCCGTGCCGCCGCTGAAGGCATCCCAAGTCAGCGTGAAAGTCTGGCCGGCGTTAACCGACTGCGCCGCCGTGTAATTGGCCAGATGCGGTGCCGGGGGCTGGACAATGCTGGCAGAAAGATTAGCCGTGCCCGAGAGCGTGTTCACCGCGTTGGAATAGACGTTAAAAATATAATTGCCGTCCCCCCATGTGCCGTTCATCGTCGCCAGACTCGTGTAACTGGCGAACAGGTTATATTGCTCGTGCTGTAAAATGTTTTGCGTCAGGTTCGACACGCTGCTGCTGGGCAACGTGAGCGACACGGCCGTGGCAACGAGGTTGGAAGCCATCGCGGCGGCGGTGGAAAAAGTATAAGGGCTGGTTGGGTCGAGCGTGGCCGCGGCGGTGGAATTTTGATCGTAAAGGTAAGTTTTTCCAACCGTGAATGTGGTGGAGGCGTTTGTCCCTGAACCGCCGCCGCCGCTGGAGCCTGATGTTGTGGTAAAAGAACCGAAAGGAACTCCACCCAGCGAATCGCCATTAGGATTCTGGCCAGACACGGCCCAATAAATCTGCTGGTTTGCCGGCCACGAGGAACTTGGCGTGCATGTCAACACTGTGTTGCCCGAACTCCAGATAGGCGTCGCGTTCAGCGCGGTATAGCCGCCCTGCGTATCATAGAATATCGCGAACGTCTGGCCGGTGTCCATTGCCTCGCTAAACGTAAAAACGACGGTTGAGTTTAACGACACACTGGTGGCGCCGTTCGCGGGAACCGTTGAGACGATGGAAGGCGCGGCCTGGACGCGCAGCAGGCACGCCGCTGACAGGAACAACGCCAGGCAGCCGCCCCGAAGTTTGCCACTCATCAAAAAGCACAAAGTATTCATGCGATTTATTGGTTTACGACTGGTTTAACGACACCCTGAACACGACTCCCCAAGTTTGATTTAACAGCATTCGGGCCGATTGCCAAGCTCAATTTATAAATAAAATCAGGTATTCTTCTTTGATTTACGCCCTTCGTTCTTTGATGCTCGACAAAATTTCCGCCACGACTTCGCCCTTCGGCTTCGCGCCGACGTTGCCTTTGCCGTGCAGGCGGACGGAAACCGCGCCGGCGTCCATGTCGCGGCCGCCGATGACGAGCATCGTGTGGACTTTGGCCTGTTCGGCCTCGGCGATCTTCGCCTTGATCGGGTCGTTGCGGAAATCCGGTTCGCAGCGGACAAAATTTCCGCGCAGTTCGTCCACGATGGCTTTCGCGTAGGCGATCAATTTTTCGTCCTCGCCCAGCGTCAGCACGCGCACCTGTTCCGGCGCGAGCCAGAGCGGGAAATTGCCGGCGTAATGCTCGATCAAAAAGCCGATGAACCGTTCGTGCGTGCCGAGCGGTGCGCGATGGATGCACAACGGCGTCTTCTCCGAGTTGTCGCGGTCGCGATATTTCAGGCCGAACTTCGCGGGCACGGCGAAGTCCACCTGGTTCGTCGCCAGCGTGAACTCGCGGCCGATGACGCTCCACACCTGCACGTCGATCTTCGGGCCGTAGAACGCCGCCTCGTTCGGCACTTCCACGTAGGGAATTTTTGAATCAATCAAAACTTTGCGAACCAAATCTTCCGTCTGCTTCCACAATTCCGGTTCGTTGACGAACTTCGCATTGTCGCCGGTCAACCGCGACGGGTCATGCGTGCTGAAGCGCATGACATATTTTTCGATGCCGAAAATCTTGAAATATTTCAGATACATTTCATTGACCGCATTGAACTCGGCGGCGAACTGTTCCGGCGTGCAATAAATGTGCGCGTCGTTCATGTTCAGCGAACGCACGCGCATGAGGCCGAACAATTCGCCTGACTGTTCGTAACGATAGCAAGTGCCGTATTCCGCGAGGCGCAACGGCAAGTTGCGATAACTGCGCGGTTCCGCCGCAAAAATGCGGTGATGATGCGGGCAGTTCATGGCTTTGAGGTAATAACTTTCCGGCTCGCCAAGTTTTTTCAATTCTTGGCGCAACGCGGTCAATTCGCTGAACGCGGCAGCAATCTCCGCCGGTGCGGTTCCGGCTTTGACGGCTTGTTCAACCAGATTCAAATTCTCGGCTTTCGTGTTCTCGTGCATTGGAAAAAATCTTACCGCCCGCAACTCAAAAAGGCGAAGGGAAAAAGCGTCCGGCCATTCAACGCGGGAAAAATTTCCGCACAATCTCGCGCGGCGTTGCGATGACCGGAGCAGCGACATCAAACGCCTGCAATTCCAGCGTCTATTGCTCGAAATCAGTTCCGCGCAAATGTCCGTCGCTGGTCAGCAACATCGAACAGCCGAGCAACGCGGATTCGGCAAGCACCAGCGAATCGTTGACTTCTTCATCCGGTATCAGCCCGCGCTCGCGAACACGCTGCGCGATGCGTTCGGCAATGCCGTGTCTGACGGCGATGAGGGTTGCGGGAACAATCCGCCACGACTGGCTCAATCGCATCGCCTTCCGAGCGGACTCGCGCTTTTGCGCGTCTCCGCGCAAGGCCCAGTTTGCCAGTTCGTGTTGGACGGTGGGTGGAATCAGCAGGCGGGCGTCGGGAAGCCGTCCGCGAATTATGGAGACCGCTTCAAAGACATCATCCACGTCGTCCGTCAGATCAAACAGCACATTGGCATCAACGGCGATGAGCTGTGGCCGGTTTGCGGTTGCCGCCATAATAAAGTTTCAGGAATTCCTCTCCGAGCTTTTCGCGCTCCACGTCTGTCAGCCCGTTGCATTCGGCGCGCATCTTCGCGCCGGTGATTGTGCCGGCGGACGCTTTTTCAACCTGCGTTTTCTTCCGCTTCATGTCGTTACTCTAGCAGCGATGGGGAAAATTTCAAAGCCGGAATTGCCCGCCCAATTCGGCGTCAAATCTCTGCAAATGCCGCGATGCAAATCCAGCAACAACGATTCATCAAGCGGGCGGTTTGCAAACAAGGCATCTTCGATGTCTTCCTGAATTTTGAGCACGCGCTCGGCAAGCAGCGGCGCGAGTTGCGAATAGGAAAGGACGCCACGCGTCGTTTCTATGAAGCGCGTGGCGTGCGGCGGTTGTGTAGAGTCTTGAGCCATTCCAAATTCACCGGCTCGCCTTCAAATGCCATGCTGTCGGCGACCTGACGCGGCACGGCTTCCCAGCGGCGCGCTTTGCGCTGCGCCGGTTTCAGTTTTCGCCAGCGAGAAATGTTTTTCTGCCATGTCATAATCTTAATTTACACGAAACGCGGTCGTCGAAAAGAACTTTCACGTTGACAACATACGCGCAATGCCGCGCAAAAGAAATTCAATTTTTCAACGCAGAGATTTGATTTTGCTCTGTTGAAACCATCTGTGAGTGCATGGGTTTGCCTAACGGCGGAGGGTGTAGGCCAGCACCTTGAAGGCGGCTTCGGCCAGCAGTTGACCCGGCTTGCGGGAGGTCAACGTCGAACCCATCGTCCGTTTCAGCCCGCTGAAAAATGTTTTCACCGCCCACCGCCGCCCATAACCTTTCCGCTCCAGATGCTTTTCACTCATCCGGCTCCGCCAAAAGCCACTCCGCGTCCCATCCGCCCGTTGTTTGGCCGGTTTGATCACACTTTCCGCGCCCCAGTCCAGCCGGCATTGGTCATGCACCCACTCGGCATCATATCCCGCGTCCGCATATAACTTCGCCGGCAACGTCGCTTGACTGGCCTTGGCCATCAATTCCCTGGCCTGGCTCTTGTCGTTGCCCGGACCCCAAGCCAACACCAGGCTCAAGGGCAGCAAACTTCCGCACAATACAATCGTGGACACCTTCACCCATTTGCGCCGCGTCCGCCCGGCCCGGCTCTGAAAATGCGCACTGGCACTCGTCGTCTCCATGCCCGTCGCGTCCATCGCCGCCGAAGTCTTGGCAAACTGCGGTGCTCCGGCCGCTCGCCCAATCGTCCGGATCATCGCATCGGCAATCGCCAGCACCTGGCTCCGGGCGCTGAACTTCTGGAGTGTTGTATAATGCGGCAGCTTGTCCGGCATCCCCAATGCCTCCCGCAGGTTCGGGCTGACGGACAGCAACTCCAGCACCCCGCGATAGGTGGTCTTCAGATACGCCCGCAGAATCAGGCAGGCCAGCAACTGCCGCTGCGTGAAATCATGCCGGCTGCGCGCCGAACCGTAATCGGCCAGATGTTTCCCACCCAGCCGCACCGCCAGTTCCACCGTCGTCTTGCAGGCCTCGTCCGTCCTCCTTTGGACATAATGGGCCGAAATGCTGCTCATCCATTCCCATCGTGAGATGGTTCGCCATACCTAAATCTGCCTTACAATTATCGCAGAACATCATATCGCACTCTCGACACTGATATATCTCATCGCAATCTTCGTGACAGCTTGGACATTCCATAATTTGCCTTTCGCTATATTGTTGATGTGATGTGAGTGTGGCTTAACAAAAATTTACAACCGCGAAATACACTAAACACGCGAAACTAAAACTGGTTTTCCCGGTTCGCGTATTTCGCGCGGTTCGCGGTTAATTTGTTTTCCCGAAATTCTCCGCCATCGCAATCGCCTTCCGCATCGCCTTGGATTTGTTCACGGTTTCGTGGAATTCATTTTCCGGCACGGAATCGTTCACCCAGCCGCCGCCGGCCTGCACGTAGGCCTTGCCGTCCTTGAGCAGCGCGGTGCGGATGGTGATGCAGGTGTCGAGATTGCCGTTGAAGGAAAAATAGCCGACACAGCCCGCATACGGCCCGCGCACGGTCTGTTCGAGTTCGGAGATGATCTGCATGGCGCGGATTTTCGGCGCACCGCTGACGGTGCCCGCCGGAAACGTCGCGCGCATCAAATCATAAAGCGATTTATTAGCGGACAATTTCCCCTCGACCTGCGTCACGATGTGCATGACGTGGCTGTATCGCTCGATGATCATCAAATCCTTGACGACGACGCTGCCGAAATCGCACACGCGCCCGATGTCGTTGCGCGCGAGATCCACGAGCATGACGTGTTCGGCGCGTTCCTTCGGGTCGGCGAGCAATTCTTTTTCGAGCGCGGCATCTTCGTCGAAGTTTTTTCCGCGCGGGCGCGTGCCGGCGATCGGGCGGATCTCAACCTTGCCTTCCTCGCAGCGCACATGGACTTCCGGCGACGCGCCGACGAGTGAAAATCCGTCCAGCTCCAGCAAAAACATATACGGCGACGGATTGATGGAACGCACCGCGCGATAGACGTCCATCGGCGACGCCGTGACCGGCGCGGAAAACCGTTGCGAGCCGACGACCTGGATGATGTCGCCCGCCGTGATGAGTTTTTTGGCGGCGAGGACGTTCGCGCAAAATTTTTCGCGCGTGATGTTCGACGCGAACGCGACTTCGGGAACTTCATTCGGCACGCTGACGGGGATGTGTTCGCTCGGCTGTTCGAGCAGCGACACGAGCCGTTCGATTTCGCTCGTCGCATTTTCGTAGGCTTCGGAGGGATTTTCCGCCTCGTCCAAAAAGGCGTTGACGAGAACAGTGATGGTCTGCGCGACGCGGTCAAAAATCAAAAGCTGGTCGGCGACGAGAAAAACCATCACGGGCGTCTTCAATTCGTCCTGCGGCGGACGCGGCACGACCGGCTCGACGTCGTGGATGAATTCGTAACCGATGAAACCGACCGCGCCGCCGGTGAATCGCGGCAGTCCCGGCAGCGACACCGCGCGATATTTTTTCATCACGCGCTCGACGACGACGAGGCCGTCGCGAACAGTTTCCGGGGAGCGCAGGCGTCCCGCCTGTCCAAATTCGGCGTCCCGCCGAATTTCGTTTGAAGATGAACTTTGCGGATTGGCGTGTGCTGCCGGAGCAGGCGTGGCCGTCTCGCCGGTTTCGGGCGCGACGCCCGAAACGACAGGCGGGACGCCTGTGCTACCAATTAAAAATGCCTCCGTTACTTTTCCATTTTCCAAAACCTCGACGCGATTTTCCGTCTGCCGGATGACGGCGCGCGGATTGCAGCCGACGAACGAGTAGCGCCCCAGATGTTCGCCGCCCTCGACCGACTCGAACAAAAACGATTCGCCTGCGCCGCGGATTTTGCGATAGGCCGAGAGCGGCGTTTCAATGTCGGCGAGCAGGCGGCGCGTGACGGGAATCACGTTGCCCTGCGCGGCCAGCTTCAAAAATTCATCAGGCGTCGGCGAATACATGAAATCATTTTTAGCCGAAGCGCGGAGAAAACAAAAGCAGGAAGCCGCAAATCGCAAAAAGATGTTTGTGATTATCTTGCTGGCGGAGTTGGAGGATTTACCACCGGAAGAGCAGCGGGTGGATTCGCAATTGCCGGCGTATTGAATGTTTTCATAAACGCTTTTCCAGAATGGTTTTCAACAATCTTAACTATTTGAGAATTGTCGAACGTAATTGTGGTAGCGTGAAAAATTGAAAGTGCCAAATCTTGAAATTTAGGATCAGCTTCCAAAAATGAAATTTTCAGTCCCTTTTTTTGAAGTTCTTCCCGGCTGATATGCCTGCCATGTGTTCGGAATTGTTTGTGGCTGGACAGCCAGCTCGCTATTTTTTTGCTAATTCTTTTGGCATTAAGCACAGGCATATCCTTGAACATAAATGACTGCAACCAACCGCTTGTAAGAGACTCGCACAATTTTGATGCGTGCTGACATTTTTGCAGCATATCCGGCCCGTATTGGTTTAGAATTGGAATCCAAGCTCCCATTTTTGCTGGGTCTGCACATTCTTCTTGTGCGCGTTCAAATTGGTCTTCGATATTTTGAGCCGTTACAACTCTGTGTCCCAAAGGAGTGTTCAAAATAAATTGAGGGTCTATCGATCCCAAAAAGGAATGCTTACCAAGAACAATTTCATCCGCACTACACGCAATCATGGTCGCGGCGGACATGGCCTGTTGCGGCACGATTACGCGGATATTATTAAATTTGGAACGAAGATAAGTGACAAAAGTTTCTGCTGCTTCAATTGAGCCACCGGGACTGTGGATAATCAAATCCAATTCAGTTTCAGAAAGTCCGTTTAGGACGGTCATTAAGGCCTGCAAGTCCTCATCGTTGACACTCAACATTTCAGGCGGGATGTTTCGTCCCGGCTGTGTCCAGCGAGTAGAATATAAAATAACGGCACGGCCAGTGTGCGCGTAAAGTTCTGCCAAGTATTTTCGACGAATCCAATCAAGGGCGTTTGGATGCCTGTTTCTAATCAGGTTGTGGAACTCTCCTAAAATTTCGCCCCACGCTGGCATTTTGACCTTCTAATTGACCGAATGGCAGGAACTTGAAAATGAAAGCTCACCTTCTTGTTCAAAAAAACGATCATAACAAGCAAGCGTTTTGGTGTATTTGGTCGAACTGGCAAGCACCTCCATCGCAGTTTTAACGCCGGGCTGTTTCATCGCCTCGGACAACAAATCACTAACTTTTTGTTGAACAGCGGATTGAGCCTCACGTTTCTTACGAATGGTTTTGGTTTTCATTGTTTGGCTTTCAAAAGGAGCCACAAGAATATGCCAGAAATACCCAAAATCTGTCAACTCAAAAACGCATCCGAATATGATGATATGTTCTTTATTTCTTTTTGTAAATTTCCTCCGGCGTTTGCAATTGCGGCTCGGTGATTTTGAAGCCGCCGTTTTCAACCGAGCGGAAAAAGCACGCCCGAGCCATTTTTAGCCGAAGCGCGGAGAAAACAAAAGCAGGAACGCCGCTTTGATGCCCGGCAACTTTGATGCTTACACGCCTCCAATCCACTTGCGGTCTTCCCAAACGGCTTTGATTGAAGTCAGGTTGCGCGAGTCGAAAATATTTTTCGCGGCGGAAAGGATTTTCCCCTTCTTCAGATTGTTGAACGCGTCACTGGCGCTGATGGCGACGAATTGCAGCACGCTCGGGTCGCGGTAGCAGTCAATCATGCAGCGCGTGCAGCCGTCGCGGATGAGCTTCGAGTCGTCCCACTCCCAGACCTTGCACATCGGCTTCTCCCAAAAATGGCAGCGATATAAATCCAGGTTCCAGTCGAGGTAAAAATACTTGTGGCCGCCGAGGCAGCCGAACTTTTCCTTCTCGCCGCGCAAATGCCGCTGCATTTCGTCGAGCGATTCCGTCGGGTTGACGACGGGATAGCCGCTGTTGTGCTTCATCGTTTTGATTTTTTCAAACAATTCGATGAGCTCGGTCTTGTTGAAATTGACGAGGCCGCTGTCGCTGAAACTCAAATAACTGCTTGCGAGCGAAGTCAGCGGATAACTGAACGTGCAGCTTTTGAAACCAAGCGATTCGAGAAATTTCGGCAATTTTTCATAATCTTCAATCAGCCGGCTCGCCGTGATGCTGGCGGTGGTTTGGATGCCGACGGAATGGAAAAATTCGTTGGCCTTCTTTATTTTTTTGCAGACGTCCGGCAGGCCGCGATTTTTTTCGTGCGCGTTGATGTCGTGCGCGTCAATGGACATGATGACGCTGGTCAGGCCGTCGCTGGCGAGGCCGCGCATATTTTCGTCGTTCCACAAACCGCCGTTCGTGCAGATCATCGGATGAATGCCGCGCTCGGCCGCGTAGCGTGTCATCGCGCGCAAATCACGATGCACCATCGGCTCGCCGCCGACAAAAAGCAGGTAGCCGATGTGATTCTTGACCGCGATGTCAACGACCTGCTTCGCTTCGTCGAGCGTCACACTGCGCCGCGCTTTCGGATCAAACTTGGAACGCGCAAATCCGCAGAAGCCGCAATCTGCGTTGCAAATGTTCGTTATGGCAAATTGCAGATAGCCCGGCCCGCCGTGATTCAAAACTTCGCCGATGAGTTTGAGCGTTCCCTTTTTTTGGCGAACGACCGGTTTTGAAAAATCAATTTCCGGCAGCGGCAAAGAATTTTTCTTTGTCACCGGCGGACTTTCTAAAATGGAATTTTCGTTCATTAAAGCTGTTATATTGTGTCGCTGAAACGCAATGCGGGCAAACTTTCTTTCGCTGCAAGAAATTCGCTGTTGATTTTGGCTTTGCGCACACAACACTAAAAGTTTAGTTTGTGTGTGGTTTGTCCGATGGTGTAATGGTAACACAGCGCCCTTTGGAGGCGTTATTCATGGTTCGAATCCATGTCGGACAGCCAAATCAATTTATTTCTTCCAAATCTGATTCAGATGAATCATGGATTTTGATTTCCTTGGCAGAATCGTTGTGTCCATTCGCACCAGCCGCACGTTTCAACCAAACCATAAGAATGCTGATGTCGGCGGGTGACACGCCGGAAATGCGCGCCGCCTGGCCAATGGTCGTCGGGCGAATTTTGGCGAATTTTTGCCGCGCCTCGAGACGCAAGCTGGGAACGGTTGAAAAATCAAAAGTGTCGGGAATGGATTTGTCCTCGAGCTTATGAAATTTTTTCACCTCCAATTCCTGACGATCAATATATCCGGCGTATTTGACTGCGATCTCGACTTGCTGAACAACTTCATCGGACAATGTCTCGTCTTTGTCTGGCAAGCATTTGTAGGAAACTTCCGGTCTGCTCAAAATTTTTGCCAGCAGATTGCTTTCATAATATGTTTTATTCAAGCGAGTTAGTTCATTTTCAATTAGTTCCAATTTTGTCCTGAATTTCTGATAGTTTCGCTCTGGCAGCAAGCCGGCTTCGTGGCCGATTTCCGAAAGCCGCATATCGGCATTATCTTGGCGAAGCAAGAGCCGATACTCGGCGCGCGACGTGAACATCCGATAAGGTTCGGTTGTGCCTTTCGTGACCAAGTCGTCAATCAAGACGCCAATATACGCCTGGTCACGCCGGAGAACGATTGGATCAAGTCCGTTGACTTTACGCGACGCATTGATTCCTGCCATCAGCCCTTGCGCGCCCGCTTCTTCATAGCCGGAAGTGCCGTTAATTTGACCAGCCAGAAATAGATTCCTGCAAATCTTTGTCTCTAGCGATGGGAGCAATTGTGTTGGATGAGAAAAATCGTATTCAACGGCATAGGCTGGACGCATGATTTCGGCGTTCTCACATCCAATGATGGTTCGCACCAAATCCACTTGCACGTCAAATGGCAGACAGGTCGAAAATCCATTAACATAAACCTCATCAGTTTCAATGCCTTCAGGTTCGAGAAAAATTTGATGTCGTTCTTTTTCCGAAAATTTGACGATTTTGTCTTCTATGGATGGACAATATCGCGGCCCAATTCCTTCAATTACACCCGAATACATTGGCGATTTATGAAGATTTGTCCGGATTAGGTTGGCTGTCTCGTTTGTCGTAAATGTGATAAAGCAAGGCAGTTGACAATTTATTTTATCAAGCACAGAGCCGCTAGGATATTTTCCTTTGGAGCCGCCAGCACCAAAGAAGCGGCCACGCGATTGTTCCATGTGGAACAAATCATCTTTCCAATATGTGAAATATGGAACCGGATCGTCACCAAATTGAGGTTCAGTCTTGGAAAAGTCAATCGAACTACGCAATAATCTCGGTGGAGTTCCGGTTTTCAACCTAGCAAGCTCCAAGCCCAATTCTTTAAGCGATCCAGAAAGGGTCATTGCCGCCGAGTCTCCAGCACGGCCTCCGGTTTGTTGATTCGTCCCAATGTGCATCAGGCCGCGCAAAAATGTTCCAGTGGTGACTACAATAGTCTTGCCGTGATATTGAACCTCCAAACTGGTTTCGACTCCAAATGCTTCGCCATCTTTGTGCAGAATTTTTGAAGACTGTCCCTGTTTCAAATCAAGATTCGTTTCAGACTCGCAAATCCATTTAAGCCTGAATTGATAAGATTTTTTGTCGCATTGAGCACGCGGGGACCAAACTGCCGGGCCTTTTTTAGTGTTCAGCATCCGAAATTGCAATCCGGTCATGTCTGTTGCTTTTCCCATTTCACCGCCGAGTGCATCAATTTCGCGAACCAAATGCCCCTTACCAAGTCCGCCGATCGCCGGGTTACACGACATCTGACCGATCGAATCCACATTCATTGTCAGAAGCAATGTCTGGCAACCCATGCGCGCCGCCGCCAGTGCCGCCTCAACTCCGGCGTGACCGCCACCAACAACAATCACGTCATATTTTTTAGGATAAACAAACATGAAATCCTAGCTTGAAGCATATCGCGAGTTGAAGGGTGAATTGCCAGCCGTTTTCTGAATCTTGTGATTCGAGTTCGACGACAAGTGTTCACAAATTTTGAAAACACTTTCAATCTCTTCGTCGGCACCAATTTCTCTGGCAATTTCGCCAACTGTCAAAGCTTGTCGCTTTTTGGCGAGAAAATTCAAAATTTTCAATTGAAGCTGGATGATAGTTGCCGCCGCCTTTTTTCCTGCTTCAACTCCAGGCTGATGATAGGCGTTGATGTTGACGAGCGATGCATAAATGCCAACGGCCCGTTCAAATAGTGCAATTAAGATTCCAACCGAAAATGGCGAAACCTCTCTTATAGTTATCGTTATAGATTCTCTATTCTTTTCAGCCAACGCCTGTCTTGTGCCCAGATAGAAACCTTCCAGAAAATCGCCAGATGTAACATCAGGCTCGACGGCTAAATTTGAACCGGTTCCGTCGTTTAGGACTTCGATGAATGTGGCAAAGAAATCATTCAGTCCGTCTCTCAATTGTTGAATGTAAGAGTGCTGATCGGTTGCACCTTTGTTTCCAAGCACTGTGATACCTTGGTTGACAACTTTTCCATTCAAATCCAGTTCCTTTCCTAGGGACTCCATGACGAGTTGTTGAAGATACTTTGAAAACAGCTCTAAACGGTCTTTATATGGCAAAATTACCATATTTTTAGTCCCTTTACCGTTACCTGAAGCGAACCAAGCCAGTGCAAGTTGACAAGCTGGATTATGCTTGCAATTTTGCAGTCGTGTGATTTTATCACATTCATATGCGCCTGAAATAAAAACACTTATATTAATTCCTTGCAGTGCGGCCGGCAGCAAGCCGACTGGAGAAAGTTCGCTGGTTCGTCCGCCGACCCAATCCCACATCGGAAATCGTTCCAGCCAACTATTTTGCTTCGCATATTTATCGAGATCGCTTCCGGCACTTGTCACGGCGACGGTATGTTTCCCAAAATCCAAGCCGGTTTTTTCAAACGCAGCTTTTGCAACCAACATTCCATTGCGTGTTTCCTTTGTGCCGCCAGATTTCGAGATGACGATGCAAAGCGTTTTGTTTAAGCCGTCGCCAATTGTGGCCAAAACCCGATCCATTCCATCGGGATCGGTGTTATCAAAAAAATAAGGTTTGAGTTTGTCCGTGCGCGGATCGCCAAGCGCATTGGCCACAAACTGCGGGCCGAGCGCCGAACCGCCAATGCCGATGAGCAAATAATTTTTGAACGATCCGCCCGTGCCGCGAATTTCGCCCGCGTGAATCCTGGCGGCAAAAGTTTTGATTTGCGCCACGGCGTCTTCAATTTCCTTGCGGATTTCCGGCGTTGGCGCGAGCGCGGGATTTCGCAGCCAGTAATGCCCGACCATGCGGTTTTCGTCGGGATTGGCGATGGCTCCGGCTTCAAGCGCGGCCATGTCAGCCAATGCCCTCTGGATTTTTGGTTCCATCGCGGCGAAGAAGGTGTCGTCCACATTCATCCGGCTCAAATCCACCGCCAGGCCGAGCGCGGGAAACTCGGTGTAATATTTTTGAAAACGCTCCCACCACTGCAATTTTGTATAATTCATAATCGCGTGAACTGCCGGGGAAAATTCGGCCGACATTCGCGCAAGAAGATAGCGCGCGAAAAAAATTTCGCAATGAATGTGTCCGCAAATTGGATTTGCTGATTTAAGACGGAAAGCGCCCAAAAAAACCGGAATTTGTGTGGAAAAATTATTTCACCGGCAGTGTGATGACAATGCCTGTGCCGCGGCCGATTTTGGATTTGATGCGAAGAGTGCCGCGATGCGTTTCGATGATGCGACCAACAATCGCCAGGCCAAGTCCGGTTCCCTTGGCTTTCGTGGTGCTCAAAACGGCGGTGAATGCGCGCTTTTGCAATTCCTCGCTCATGCCTTTGCCGGTGTCCTTGAATTCCACAGCGACGTGCGTCGGTTGCGCGTTCGTGCGCGGCTGGCGGATTTCGCGCGACTTGATGGTGAGCGTCCCGCCGTCAGGCATGGCTTCAGCGGCGTTGAGGATCAGATTCAAAAATGCCTGTTCCAATTGCGGCGCGTCGCCCATGACCGGCGGCAAGTCGGATTGCAAATCGCGGACGAGCCGGATTTTTTGATTCGCCAGTTTGTGGCGGACGAGCAATCCCAGCTCGTCAACCAGCTCGTTCAAATTCACCGATGCGAGCTTCGGCTCGGTCGTGCGCGCGAAATCCAGAATCTGCTCCACGATTTTATTCAAGTGTTCAATCTTTGATTCGATGATGCGCGCGTCTTTCGCACGCGGATCATTGTCGGGAAATTTCAAATCCAGCGAGTGATAAAGCAGTTTCATCACCGTGAGCGGATTGCGGATTTCGTGCGCGACTTCTGCCGCCAAAAGTCCGAGCGCGGAAAGTTTTTCGTTCTGCCGCAACTGCTCCTCCACGTCCACGATGCGTTCGTAGAGGCGTGCCTTTTCAATCGCAATCGCCGACAATTCCGCCAACGCGCCCAGAATCTTGATTTCCTCGTTGGAAAAATTGTAAGGCCGGCTCGTGTAGACATTGAGCGTCCCGATGGACTGGCCGGCGAAAAGCAGCGGCACGCTCAACAGCGAAATCAACCCTTCGCGCCGCGCTACCTCGACATTTTGATAACGGCTCGAAGTCTGCACATTGGCGATTTGCAGCGGTTTTTTCCGGCGCGCAACGACGCCAAGAAAACTTTCTTCGACGCTCAAGCGCGGTTTTTTGATGTAAGCCGCGCCCGCGCCAAAGCTCGCGCGCAAGTCAAGCCACTCGCGGCTTTCGTCGAGCATCATCAGCGAACACATCCGCGCGCGCATCAGCTCACACGCCTCGCGTGTGATGACGCGCAATGCCTCGTCCAAATTCAAGGTGGAATTGATCGTGCGGCTCACGCTGGAAAGCGACTGGAACAAATGCACCTTCAATCGCAATTGCTCGTAAAGCCAGGTGTTTTGGATGACCTTCGCGGCCTGCACTGCGAGCTGTTCGAGCAAATCCTGGTCTTCCGCGCTGAAGGCGTCCACGCGGTCCGAATCCACGTTGATCACGCCGCGCGTTTCTCCGTTGACTTCGAGCGGCACGGCCAGTTCCGACTTCACGCCGCGCCGCGCCGCGACGTAGCGCGCGTCCTGCGTCACGTCGCCCACGCGCGCGGGCTTGCCGTGGCGCGCGACCCAGCCGGTGATGCCCTCGCCGACGCGCAATTGAAGCCTCCGTGCCGCGCCCGGCAGGTTTTGAGACGCGGAAATTTCCATCAAGTTGGAAGTGGGATTGATCAAAACGACGGAGCCGGAGCCGGCGTTCATCAGGCGGACAGCCTCGCTGACGATCAATTGCAGCGCTTCCTGCGAATCGAGCGTGGAGTGGATGACGTTGCTCACCTGATAGAGCAAATTCAACCGCTCGTGGCTTGCTTTCAGTTTTTGAAGTTCGTCGCTCACTGTTTCAAATTTTCAGTTTTGAATTTTCAATTTTCAGTTTGCCGCCGTGACTCTGCCTCCAAATTAAAACTAAAAACTCCAAATTAAAAACTTATCTGACGCGCGCCATCAGGAACAATCCCGTCGCGCCAAAAATAAAATTTGGGAGCCACGCCGCAAGCCAGCTGGGCAGATCGCCTGCCGAACCCAGCGTGAGGCTCACCCTTTGGATCACAAAATAAATGAAGCTGATGGCGATGACGCCCGCGACGCCGAAGAAAAAATTCCGACGGCCCGGCATCGCGCCGAACGGAATCGCGATGAACACGACTACGAGGCACGTCCACGGCGCGGCCAGCCGCCCGTTCAACTCGGTCAGCAGCTTCTCCGAAATGGAGCGCGGCGGATCCGGATGCAGGCGCAAATAACCGAGAATGTCCTTGAGCGGAATGTTCGCCTGGCGGATGCCGCCCAGCCGCAAGAAGCCGCTGACCTTGATTTCACTGTTGATCAGCGCCGGCGTTTCGTCGAAGCCGGGCATCGCCAGCTCGTTTGTTCGCAGCGACGGCACGAGCGGCGCCTGCTCGCTGGCCTGCGAGTATTCGGCGACGTTGTTGAAAAAAGTCCACACGCGGTTTGTCCAGACGGCGAGGTCGGCGTGCAGTTGCCAGATCGAACCGTCCGGCGAATTCCAAAAGACAATTGGATTGATCATCTCGGCGGTCTTGGGCCGGTATTCGCCAAACTGCCACTGGCGGTGCGCGCTGGCGAAGCCTTGAAAATTTTTCAGCGCCTCCGTGTCGCCGGGCTTTTGGACGTAACGGTTCAGGATGTGATCCCCCCACTCCGTGCTGCGCGGCACCAGCAATTCATTCATGGCGAACAGCGCGGCGCTGGCGGCGACGCCGACGGCAAAATATGGAGCGCTGATGCGCCACAGGCTGATGCCCGCCGCGCGCATGGCGGTGATCTCGTTGGAGCGCGAAAGATTGATGAGCGTGTAGAGCAGCGCCAGCAGCAGCGTTACGGGCAGCACCATCACCAAAAATTGCGGCGTGGCGGCCACGCTGTATTCGAGCAGGTCGGAGAAATGCAGTTTGTTTTCCTGCAATTTTTCCAGCTCGGCGAACAGGGTGAAGCAGTTGCCCAAAAGCACCAGCCCGCCGAGGCAATACGCCAGCGGCGCGAGCAGTTCGCGGAAAAGGTATCTGTCCAACAGGCGCATCGCGGGGCAAGGTTAAGCCGCCCGGCAAAAATTTTCCATTTATTTGATTATTGTTCGCGGCGGAACGCTCGGCTTGTTACTCTGCTTGGGCATGAATAATTCTCGCCGCACCATGAAAATTCGCGGAAACATTTCCGCGTCCGCGTTGTTTTAATTCCAGCACCCGCCATGACACCGACCAACCCCGACGCCGCGCGCGAAACGTTCAGGAAAATTTCCGACAACATCTCCAAAATCATGCGCGGCCAGTCCGGCCCCACGCGGCAGTTGCTCGCCGCGCTCGCCACCGGCGGCCATGTGCTGCTGGAGGATTTTCCCGGCACGGGCAAGACGACGCTGGCCAAGGCGCTCGCCAAATCCATTGACGCGCGGTTCAAGCGCGTGCAGTTCACGCCGGACTTGCTGCCGTCGGACATCCTCGGCGTCTCCGTCTTCAGCCAGCGCGATCAGCAGTTTCATTTTCACGAAGGCCCGGTGTTCACGGACATTTTGCTGGCCGACGAAATCAACCGCGCCTCGCCGCGCACGCAATCCGCGCTGCTCGAAGCGATGGGTGAAGCGCAAGTGAGCGTCGAGGGCGAACGCAGAAATTTGTCGGAATTATTTTTCGTCATCGCCACGCAAAATCCCGTCGAGTTTCGCGGAACTTATCCGCTGCCCGAGGCACAGATGGATCGGTTCGCGATGCAATTTACGCTCGGCTACGTTCCGCCCGAAGACGAAGTTTCAATTCTCACCGCGCAGCAGCACAATCATCCGATTGACGAATTGCAGCCCGCCGCCACGCTCGCAGACGTGATTGCCTTGAAACGCGCCGTGGAAAACATCCGCATCAGCGATGAATTGAAACGCTACGCCGTTGATCTGGTTTCCGCCACGCGCACGGCAAGCGGCGTGCAGCTCGGCGCAAGCCCGCGCGCATCCATCGCGTTGATGAAAACGGCACAGGCTCTGGCGTTGTTCGACGGAGCGGATTTTGTGACGCCGGAGCAGATTCAATCGCTGGCGGTCTCGGTCATCGCGCACCGGCTGGTGCTGGAGCCGCAGGCGCGGTTTTCCGGCCTGACGGCGCGCGGCGTGGTCGCGGAAATCGTCAAAAAAATAAAAGTGCCGGCGTAAATGAAAGTGAAGAGTGACAGGTGACGAGTGACAAGACATTTGCAGTTGCCGTCAAAAGGATTTCTTGTCACCCGTCACTCGCCACTTGTCACTGATTTGTGAAGCCGATTTTCAAACTGTTCTACCGGATTTACCGTCCGGCTTCGTCGTTGTGGTATTGGGCGCGGCGACGGTTCACGCTGCCGGGCTTGTGCGTGGCAGGCGGAGTCATCGTCGCCGGCGGAGTGGGCACGGACATCGAGAACACCGTCACCTACCAGATTTTCGCGCTGCTGCTGGCGTTTTTGATTTTGTCATTTCTTTACAGCCGCTTCTTCAGCGCAAAATTTTCCGCGACTCGCACTTTGCCGCGATTTGGAACCGCCGGGCAGCCGCTCCATTATCGCGTGCTGGTCAAAAATCTCACCGCGCAAAATCAAAAAGGCCTGACACTTTTGGAAGACCTCGACGACCCGCGCCCGCCGTTTGAGGAATGGTTTGCGGTGCAAATGGCCGAAAGCCGCCGCGCGCATCCGTTCCGAATCACCGAATGGCGCGGCGCCAATCCTTTCAAACTTGTGAACCTCAAGGAGGCGGAAGTGCCGCCGATGTCGCCGCGCGGCGAAACGGAAGTGCGCGGCGAACTCACGCCGTTGCGCCGCGGGATTTTGCGTTTCAACGGCGTGACGCTGGCGCGGCCTGACCCGGTCGGATTGTTCCGCTCGTTCGTAAAAATTTCCGCGAAGCAGACCGTTTTGATTCTGCCGAAACGACACTGGCTTCCGCCCATCGCGCTGCCGGGCACGATGCGCTATCAGGAAGGCGGCGTGGCGCTGGCGGCGAACATCGGGCGCAGCGAGGAATTTGTTTCGTTGCGCGAATATCGGCACGGCGACCCGATGCGGCACATCCACTGGCGGAGCTGGGCGAAGGTCGGAAAGCCCATCGTGAAGGAATTCGAGGACGAATTTTTTGTGCGCCACGCACTGGTGCTCGACACGTTCGCGGACGAACCGCGCAGCGAAATCCTGGAGGAAGCGGTTTCCGTCGCCGCATCGTTCGCGTGCGCGGTGCTGACGCAGGAATCGCTGCTGGATTTGCTGTTCGTCGGGCCGGAATCCTACTGCTTCACCGCCGGGCGCGGCCTGGCGAACGCGGACCAGATGCTGGAAATTCTGGCGTCGGTAAAAAATTGCGGCGACAAAAAATTTGAGACGCTAGAACAACTTGTCATCAATCACGTTTCCGTCGTGAGCGGCTGCATCTGCGTTTTTCAAAAATGGGACGACGCGCGGAAAAAACTGGTGGAAAAACTCCGTATGCTCGATGTGCCGGTGCTGGTGCTGGTCGTTGTTGATCCGGGCGAAGTGAAACCGGACGCCGGGCCGATGCGCGACGCGCCGGAAAGTTTTCACGTTTTGGAAATCGGGAAAATCGCGGAACAACTGGCGGGGTTGAAATGACAGGAAACGCTCCAGCTTCCGACGCGCGCGTTTTGAAAACGCCGCCGCTGCTGCTGGGTGCGGTGCTGTTGTTCTGGGGCTGGCAGTCGGACCTGCTGCTGCCGGGCGCGGTCATGGGAATCATTCTGGAAAGCGCGCGGGTTTTCAAGGTGCGCTGGAATTTGTCGGACACGGATTTCCGCCGCATCCTGGCTTTTTGCACGCTGTTCGCGCTGGCGACGTCGCTTTACGTCTTCACCGACGCGCAGGAAACCGACGGAGGTTTTCATGGTTCGTCCGGCGCGGTGGGGCGCGCGATCGGGATTTCCAGCGTGAAAACGTCCACCACATTTTTCCGGTGGCTGCCGATTTTTTTGTTTCTGTTTGTCGCGGCGCAGACATTCAGCACGCGCGAAAAAATTCCGCTCTTTACGATTTCCCGCTGGCTCGCGTGGCAGAGGCGCAACAAAAGCGCGCCGGCGGGCAACGTGAATATGTCCTACCCCTATTTCATGCTGTGCCTCTTTTCCGCGAGCGTCCATGCCAACGAAGGCGGCGTCTCGTTTTTCTGGGGACAGTGCATCTTGATTTCCTGGGCGCTCTGGCGATTCCGCTCGCGACGTTCCGGCATCATCATCTGGGCGCTGGTGCTGGCGGTGGCGATGGTTTTGGGCAATTTCGGGCAGCACGGCATCGGGTTTTTGCAGCGGAAGATGGAAAACTTGGACGCCCAATGGCTCGCGCGCTTCATGCGTCAGGCGACTGACCCGACAGAAACCATCACGAGCATGGGGCAGATTGGTGAATTGAAACTGTCCGGCAGAATCGTCATCCGTCTCCGGACAAAAAACGGCGAGCCGCCGCCGGTTTATCTGCGCGAAGCCAGTTATCGCGCCTACACGCCGACTAAAAAATCATGGTATTCCGGCAGTCCGCGCAGCGATTTTGACCACAACACCGTTTCACCCGAACATGACCAGACGACATGGATTCTGCTCTCCAAAACAAACACGGCGTCGGTCAACATCGCCTGCTATCTTGATGGTCGTTCGATAAAAACGGGAAATCCGGAGGGATTGTTGCCTTTGCCGGCGGGCAGCGGACGGCTTGAAAATCTGCCCGCCTACCTCCTTGAAAGAAATGGTGAAGGTGCGGTGCTGGCCGAGGGGCCGGGACTCGTGATATTCGACGCGCTTTACGGCCCCGGCAGGGCGATTGACGCCCCGCCGGAGATTGATTCAAGAACCAACCTGGATTTTCTCGTGCCGTCCGACGAAATCCCCGCGCTGGATTCGGTCATCGCGGAAATGAAAATTTCCGGCGCGAACGAAGAACAAAAACTGCTCGCCGTGCAAAACTTTTTCTCCAGCAAATTCACTTACAGCCTGTGGCAGGGGCCGGACAAGCTGGCGACGACGAACGAAACGGCGCTGACCCGTTTTCTGCTGCACAGCCGTAGCGGTCATTGCGAATACTTCGCCACTGCGACGGTTTTGCTGTTGCGCGAACTTGGAATTCCCGCGCGCTACGCCGTCGGCTATTATGTCCACGAACCATCCGGCCACGGCTATGTCGTGCGCGAACGCGACGCCCACGCGTGGTGTCTCGTGTGGGACAAACAGACGCGAACGTGGGAGGATTTCGACACCACGCCCGCCTCGTGGATTGGCATCGAAGGCAAACGCGCTTCGGCAATGCAATGGTTCTCGGATTTTCGGTCGTGGGTCGGATTTGAAATTGCAAAATTGCGCTGGGGCAAGACCAACCTGCGCGAATATATTTTCTGGGGGCTGATTCCCGTGCTGGCGCTGCTGCTGTTTCAAATCATTTTCAAACGCGGGCGCAAACAACGCTCGCAGCAGAAGACCGGAAAATCCGGCGCCGCGATTTTCTGGCCGGGACTTGACTCCGAATTCTACCTGCTCGAAAGCAAGCTCGCCGCCCGGGGCGTGTCGCGCGCACCCGGCGAGCCGCTGTCAATCTGGCTGTCGCGCGCCGCCGCTGATCCGGCGCTGGCCAGCATGAAAAATTCATTGGAAGAACTGCTGCGGCTTCACTACCGCCATCGCTTTGACCCGCAGGGATTGAATGAAACCGACCGCGAGATGTTGCGGCGCGATGCCAGGGTGTGTCTTGCACGACTGGTGGAAATCGAAACAGGCAAGGCGGTCAAACTTAAATCTGTCGGATAGGCGGCGGTTCTCCGCTCCGCCTCCATTTCACCAGCCCACCGGCACGGTCATTTTTTTGCCGAAACGGTTGCTGTAATGCAGTTGCCTGTGCTGCCGCCCGTATTCGTGGACGAGCTTCGTGATTTTCACATCGTAGCAGCAATACTCTGCGATCTCCGCCAGCCTGCCATCCTTGAACCAGCGGATCGCCTGCAAACCTTCCGCCGTTTTTTCCACGCCAAACGTCGCCGTCGCAATCGAGTCGAGCGAGAGCCGATGGTTGAGCGTGTTCTGCAATTCCACCATCATGTCGAGCGTCGGCAATTGCGCCAAATCGAACGACGTGTAGCCGTGCAAGACCTCGTAATCGAAACGCAGGTTGTTGAAGCCGACGACCAAATCCGCGCGCTGCAAATCTTTTATCAATTCGTCCACCTGCTTCTCGCCGTAAATTTTATATTCGCCGTCCGCGCTGCTGCACGTCACGCCGATGCTCATGCCCATCTTGGAAATGTTGCCCCAGCCGCCCACCTCGTCGGCGGACTTTTGCGTTTCCAAGTCGAAATAGAGGATGTTCTTCAATGTGCTTGCATCATGAAAACCAGATTTTCGATGAAAAACAATTTCAAACTGCCGCGCGCCGCCGGGAAAATGACGAATGACTAAACCATAATGACTAGAGAATTCTCAAACGCGCAAATGCCGGATTCGCAGATTGGTCATTCGTCATTATTTAGTCATTAGGATTTAGTAATTAGTCATTTCATTTAACGTCTTGAAAAATTTCACGAATGAATTCACATTCCACGCATGGCCTTGACTCCCTCAACCATGCTGCCGCTCGGCACGACCGCGCCGGATTTTCAACTGCCGGACACGAATGGAAAGCTCGTCTCGCTCGCCGACTTCAAGGCGTCGCCCGCATTGGTCGTGATTTTCATGTGCAACCATTGTCCGTATGTGATTCACATCCGCGCCGGACTCGCGCAACTCGCCTATGATTGCGCCGCGAAAAACGTCGCCATAGTCGGCATCAATGCCAACGATGCGAAGAATTATCCCGCCGACAGCCCGGCCAAGATGAAGGACGAGGTGAAAAACGCCGGTTACATTTTCCCGTATCTTTACGACGAGACGCAGGCCGTCGCCAAAAATTATCGCGCCGCCTGCACGCCGGACATTTTTCTTCTTGATCGCTGGCGGCGGCTTGTTTATCGCGGGCAATTCGACGCCAGCCGTCCGGGCAACGGAATTCCCGTGACCGGAAAAGATTTGCGCGCCGCGATTGACGCCGTGCTCGCTGGAAAACCGACGTCGGAATTTCAAGCGCCCAGCATCGGCTGCAACATCAAGTGGAAGGCGGGCAACGAACCGGATTATTTTTGATTTGCGATTTGCGATTTGCGCGCCGCGTTGAAGCACAATGACGCGCGCAAATCATAATTCGTAAATTCATCAGCCATGACCGCGTTCGCCTTTCCAAACCTTGAAGGCGGGGGTGTTGACGCAATCTCTCCCGGAGTTGGCGGAAAAATAATTCAAAGGATTCGTCCGGCCGCGGGTTCAAACCTTGTAAAATCACGCTGCATGGCCGACGCCGACAAAGATCTGGTGTTGCAAAGTCAAAATGGCAGCGTTGACGCTTTTGAAACGCTGATATGCAATCATCAAACCATGATTCACGCGCTGACATTTAGGATGACCGGCTCGCCCGCCGACGCCGAGGATTTGGCGCAGGAGACGTTCATCCGGGCTTACGAACAGATCAACCATTTCAACGGCGGCGCAAAATTTGCGACGTGGCTTTACAGCATCGCCATCCACGCGTGCCTGAACTGGCGGCGGAACGAAGCTCGGCGGTTTCAGGCCCAATCAAATTGCGCGGAAGAAATGCTGGCACAGCAAACGGACGCCGACGGCTCTTCAAACGAAATGGCGCGACAGGCGCAGGCGGCGCTGATGAAACTTCCCGCCAAGCAGCGCGCGGCGATTGTGCTGACGATTTACGACGGATTGAACCACGCGGAAGCCGCGAAAGTTTTGCACTGTTCGGAAACGACCGTTTCGTGGCGCGTGTTCGCCGCGAAAAGAAAATTGAAACGCTGGTTGACATCCATCGGAGAAAACCATGAACGATTTTGAACTCGAATCAAAATTGAAAACTGTTCCGGTGCTGGAACGGCCCGAAAATTATTGGGAAGATTTCCCGGCCCGCGTCCGCGTGCAATTGCACCGCATCGCGCCGCAAGCGGACCTGGCCGAATACGGCCTGCCGCAGTTTGCCTGGAGACTCGGCGCAAGTTTTGCCTGCCTCGCCGTCGGACTTCTTGTTCTTGGACGGCCATTGCAGGCGGCTTCCAACGCCATTTTCAAAAATGAAAGAACCATCCGCCAGCAACTGGCCGAACTGCCGCATCATCTCCGCGTTTTGATGGCAGACGAGCACGGCCTGCATTATCTCGTTGCAGAAAAACAATGACCAACGCGCAAAAAATTTATGCCTATGGAAAATGTCCATGCAATTGACGGCGCAAAAAAATCCGAAGCCTCCGCGCCGGCAGTTCTGGAAAATCTCGTCCATCTTGCCGAGCGCGCAGGCGCGAGCGACATCCATTTGCAGATGCGAGGCAAATCCGCCGAGGTCGGTTTCCGGCTCGACGGCATCATCACGCCCGGACGCGAACTGCCCGCTGAAATCGCCGAGCGTGTTTTTGGCCGCATCAAATTTCTCGCGCGGCTGAAGACGTATCAGGAATCGCTGCCGCAGGACGGACGGATTCCCCGCGACGAACTGAAATGCAAAAACGACATCCGAGTCGCCACTTACCCGACTGTCACCGGCGAAAAAATTGTCCTGCGGCTGTTCAATTCCACTTCGGTCAAGGCGCTCGACGAAATTGAATTTCCAGAAAATGCGCGCACAGAATTGGAAAAATTTCTACGGCAGACGAGCGGGCTTTTGTTGCTCACCGGCCCGGCGGGCAGCGGCAAAACGACGACGATTTACGCCTGTCTCCGACATTTGGCCGAACTTGGTGGACGCCACATCATCACCGTCGAAGACCCGGTTGAACAAATTGTTTCCGGCACGATGCAGACGGAAATCAACGAAGCCATCGGCCTTGATTTCGCCCGCGCCGCCCGGCATTTGCTCCGGCAAGACCCGCAGGTTTTAATCATCGGCGAAATTCGCGACGAAGCCACCGCGCAACTTGCCGTCCGCGCCGGACTCACCGGCCATCTGGTGATTTCCACGCTGCACGCCGGTTCTTGCAAAGGTGTTTTTGAGCGGCTGCTCGCCATGTGCGCCGATCATTCTGCCGTCGCCAGCGCGGTTGAACTGGTTTTGAACCAGCGTCTCATCCGCAAAGTTTGTCCCTCGTGCGACGGCGACGGCTGCGAAACGTGTCTGCATACCGGCTATCAAGGCCGTGTCCCGCTCGTCGAATGGCTGCGCGTGGACGAAAAAATGCGCGAACAAATCCGGCGGCGCGAACTGTCTGCGATTGTGCCAATGCAAACGCTCGAAGCCTCGGCGCGTTCGCTGGTGAACGCGGGCGTGACGAACGAAACGGAATTCAAACGGATTTTTGGATTATGAAATACGACGAATTTGCCTTTTTCAACCAGCAGCTTGCGGCGATGCTGCGCGACGGCATCCCGCTCGAAGGCGCGCTGCGGCGATTGTGCGATGAAATGCGGCGCGGAAAATTGCGCGACGAATTGCAGGCGCTCGAAGCCGATCTCGCCAAAGGCACGCCGATGGCCGACGCGCTGGTTCCGCGCCAGTTGCCCGAACTTTATAAGCGCATGATTCTGGTCGGCGTCAAAAGCAACGATTTGCCCGGCGCGCTGACGATGCTCGCGGATTATTTCCAGCGCCAGAGCAATATCTGGACGCGGCTGAAAAGCATGATGACCTATCCGCTCATCGTGATGTTCGTGGCATTTCTGATTTCGACTGTGATAGCGTTTGCATGGAATTGCGTCATCGGCCCAGCCTTCAAAGATGTTTTCGGTGGTATGAATATGGTGCTTCCGGCAGCCACGTTGTTTGCATTTGCGACATTGCGAACCATATGGGTGTTTCCGATGGTGCTCGGAGTTCTGTTTTTGGTCATGACATCAATCGTTTTTCTGCCGGGACTGCGCGGAAAATATCTCTGGCGGCTGCCAGCGTTCAAAGAAGCCACCGTTTCGCGCATCGCGTCGTCATTGACGCTGCTGTTGAAAAACGGAGTCAACCTGCCAGACGCCATCGGTTTGGTGGAACAGCTTGAAACCAACACTGCTGCAAGTGCTGACTTGCGACAGTGGCAAAGAAAACTTGCCGCCGGAACCATGAAATTTTCCGAGGTCGCCGCCGTCAACAAGATAATCCCGCCGCTGTTCGTCTGGGTGGTGTCCAGCGCGGGCGAAAATTTGGCTGACGGATTCAATCGTGCGGCGGAAATCTACTATTCGCGTGCCATATATCGCACTGAGGTTGCTCTTTATTCGGTGCTGCCGATTGCCTCACTGTTCCTTGGGGCGATCGTCATCTCACAGGCCTTTCTGGTCATCAGTATGTTTTTGCCCATGATTGTCATGGTCAACTATATGAGCGGGTAGCAGGTGGAATTTCACAATAAGAATTCTATGATTGATTTTTTGCAGTTTTTGTTGGGCCTGTTTTGGTATGGAGTTTTTATCCTGCTGCCGGGCGGTATCTTTTCTGTGCTGATGCACTATCTGCTCTCGCTGCCGATGCGGCGGCGCGACCGCGCGCTGTTTTTTCTCGACCTCGTGGAAACTGTTTTGCAGCGCGGCCAGCCGGTGGAACACGCGATAATTGCCGCCGCTGAAAATCATGACCGCGCCATCGGCGTCCGCTTTTACATCGTCGCCGCGCACATCGAAAACGGATTGCGGCTCGGCGAGGCGTTGGAAAAGGAGCCGCGCTTCCTGCCGCCGCAAATCAATGCCATTGTCCGCGCCGGCGAAAAACTGGGCGACTTGAAAAAAATTCTCCCCGCCTGCCGCGAAGTGCTGCGCATCGCCCCCGACACCGTCCGCAGCACGACGCATTACATGGTGGCCATCCTGCTGGTGTTTGCGCCGGTCGCCTGCTGGCTTATCACCTTGCTGTCGGTGTTCATCGTTCCCAAATTCAAAGAGGTGGCCGCAGGAATGGGCATCAGAGTGTGGCCGTTCACGCAATTTGTCTTTGCCCTCAATGATTCGCACGTTTTGGTCGGCTTTGAAATCCTGCTGTTTCTCGCGCTGCTGGCAGTGGCGGCGATTTACATCGGCGGGCCGGGCTTTGTCCGCTGGTTTCAATTCCGCAGCGTTCCAATCGTGGACTGGATCACCTGGCGCGTGCCGTGGAAACAAAAAAAATTGCAGCGCACGTTTTCCGCCATGCTCGCCGTGCTGCTGGATGGCGGCGTGCCGGAGGCCGAGGCCGTCCGGCTCGCGGGCGATTCCACTGCGAACGAAATCTGCCGCCGCCGCGCAAGACTTGTTCTCGCCGCGCTCGAAAAAGGGGAAAAGCTCGATGACGCCGTCCGCGCGTTTGACGACAGCGGCGAATTTCACTGGCGGCTCACCAACGCCACGCACGCACACGGCGGATTCTTGAACGCGCTGCGCGGCTGGCACGAGGCGCTTGACGCGAAGGCGTTCCAACAGGAGGAAGCCGCCACGCACATACTCACCAGCGGCCTGGTCGTCTTGAATGGCGTCGTGGTCGCGCTGATTGCCACCGCCATGTTCGGAATGTTGGTCATGCTTTTGAAGGGAATGCTGGCATCGGAATGAAAACGAATTTATCACAAGCATTTCGCAAAGGCCCTCGTTCACGGCAGGGATTCCTGATGGTTGACGCGGTTGTCGCCATGACGATTCTCTCGCTGGCGATTGTGCCGCTGGGATTTTCGTTCGCGCGCGAACGGCAGGTCCTGAAAGCCGAGTATTTCCGGAGCGTCGCCGACGAAATCGTGGACGGCGAAATGGAAATCCTGGCCGCCGGCGGCTGGAAAAATTTCCCCGACGGTTCACAAAATTATTCCGTCCATGCCAACGCCGCCGCCAGCCTGCCGCCGGGACATTTTCAACTGACCAAAACCGGAAACCGCCTGCGCCTCGAATGGACGCCCGACAAGCGCCATGGCGTCGGCGCGGTCGTCCGCGAAGCCACCGTCAAATGAATCTGCCGCAAAACATTTCACGCGCACGCGGCGCATCGGGAATGCTTCTGATTGAGTGCATGGTCTATATTGCCGTGTTTGCCATCCTGCTCGGAGGCGCGACGACGGTGTTTTACTTTTGCTGGGATCATTCACAGGCGGTGATTTACGCGACGGATGACATTGCCTCCGCATTGCGCGCGGGCGAGCGCTGGCGCACGGACGTGCGCGCGGCGACGGGAACCATTTCCGCCGAGACGACGGCGGCGGGCGAAGTGGTGAAAATTCCTGAAGGTGGAAAGGAAATAATTTACCGCTTCGATTCCGGCGAAGTCCGCCGGCAAATGCCATCGTCCGAATTTTCCGAACTGCTGCTGCCGAAAGTAAAAGCGTCGCAGATGAAGCCGGACGCGCGCGGCGAAGTCCGCGCGTGGCGCTGGGAACTGGAACTGACGCCGCGCCGCAAGGAAACCCGCCTGCCTCTGCTGTTCACGTTCGAGGCGGCGCAAATGAAGCCATGAAAATTCCGCGCAGAAAAATTATCGGACGAAACGAAAGCGGCATGGCGACCCTTGTTTTCATCATGCTGCTGGCGATCATGATGATTCTCGTCATGGTGGAGAGCCGTGCGCTGTTTCGTCTGCACCGTGAGGTGAAATTTCTGGAGCAGCAGCAGACCAAGCGGCTGGACGCCACGCATACCAATTCCGTCGCCGTGACAAAATCGGATTCAAAATGAACACCAACGCCGTCGCCAAAATCAAAATGTTAAAAAGCTCGATGAAATGCTTCATTTTCGGGCTGTTAGGTTTGCTGCCCGTCATCGGCCTGCCGTTCGCGCTTGCGTCGTTATGGATTTCAGGCCGTGTTCGGATAAAGGAAAGGCAATTTTGGAACGCCGCGCGGCCTTACCGGATTTCGGGTGTGGCCTGTGCCGCCGTAGGCGCGATTCTTTGGGGTTTCATTGACACACTTCTTATTTTCAAGGCGTGCAGCAATTTCATTCTCTCCTGAATCTTACAGTTACAATTTCGGCAACTTTTCGTCCACCATTTCGCAAAGAACGTGCATCAGCAGTTTCTGCGCTTCCTGAATCCGCGCCGTGGAATTTCCCTGAACAATCAAATCAATTGTCGCCGTGCCTTTCGTGAACCCGCCGTCGCGACCGAGGAAGCAGATGCTTTTGATTTCCTTGCGCTTCGCCTCTTCGAGCGCGCGCAAAACGTTTTTTGATTTGCCGCTCGTCGTGAACGCGATCAGCACGTCGCCCTTTTCGCCGAGGCCGCAGACTTGGCGCGCGAAAATTTCGTCGGCGTGATAATCGTTGCACACGGCGGTCATGAACTCGCCGTTGGCCGTGAGCGAGATGGCCGGATACGGACGGCGATCCTCGCAAAAGCGGCAGAGAAATTCCGTGGCCAGGTGCGTGGCGTCCGACGCGCTGCCGCCATTGCCGCAGACGAGCAGCTTGTGGCCGGAAGCCAGGCAGTTCAAAACCAGTTTCGCCGCGCGGTTCAGCGGTTCTTCCAAAGCCGCCAGCCCCCGAAGCGTCGCGACGGATTCTTCAATCGCCTTTTGCAAATGCGCCATGCCCGCAGCTTAAATGTTGGCCGTTGAAAGAAAAGTCGAAATGCTGTATCGCTTGGACATGACCAGCCACCGCCAGAATAAAAATTCCGCGTTCACGCTGACGGAATTGCTGGTCGTCATCGCCGTCATCGCAATTCTCGCCGCTCTTTTGATGACGGCAATTTCTTATGCCAAAGGAATTGTGAAGCGAACTCAATGCGCGAACAACGTGCGTCAGCTTGGATTGGCTTTGCAGGAATTTGTGGGAGATAGCAAGGTTTATCCAACTGGAATGGGTGGCTCCGAGAAAAATCCCTATTGGACAGATGCAGTTGAAGATCAAATGCGGCACGATGTCTGGATAAGTAAATATGTAAAAAACTCCGCTTATTTAACAAATAGTGTGTGGCTTTGTCCCAATTTCAAACCACCACCCAATATTCCAAAGGATGAGTATTTAGCTTCTTATGGCTACAATGCTTTTGGGTTTGGCGGAGGATTAGGCTTGGGAATAACAATTCATCAGTGGATAGGCGGAAAGGAGGATTTCAGACCGCCGCCTGTCAAAGAATCATTAGTCGTGAGTCCAAGTGAAATGATGGCCATTGGCGATGGGTTTGTAGGAAATGGTTCTCATATTGTGGATGCTGGACTTTGGTTTGCACGAACAGCAGTTACAGATACCAATGAGTTTTTTGGAAGCACCAAAAGAAGTTATGCCCGACACCAAGGCAAAGCCAACGTGGTATTTTGCGACGGCCACGTTGAATCACCGACGCTGCAATTTCTTTTTGAAGACTCCAGCGACGAAGCCTTGAGCCGCTGGAATCGCGACCACCAGCCGCACCGCGAAAAATTGTCGCCATGACCCGCTGCCAGAATAAAAATTCCTCGTTCATGCTGACGGCAATTTCTCAAGCCCTGGCAAGGCACTTGCAAATTCATCAATGCGCCAATAATTTGCGACAATCAGGAAAAACCCATGCGGTTTACGAGTCCGCCGGAATTGTCCAAGCGCTCGAAATTTTTTATTGCGCGTCTATCACAAATCGCAAATCGTAAATCCCGATGGCCCACATCCACGACAAAATTGATTTCACCGTCGCGATCTTCGTCGTTCACGACGGAAAAATCCTGCTCATCCATCATCGCAAGCTGGACAAATGGCTGCCGCTCGGCGGGCACATCGAACTGGACGAAGACCCGGAGCAGGCCGCGTTGCGCGAGGCGCGCGAAGAAAGCGGCCTCGACGTGGAACTGCTCGGCGAGCGTCCGCCCACGACTTCGCCCGGAACCCGCGCGCTCATCGCGCCGCGTTTTCTCGACATCCATCGCATCAACGAAACGCACGAGCACATCGGCATGATTTACTGGGCGCGGCCAAAAAATTCTGCCGGAATAAAACTTGCGACCGAGGAGCATCACGACATCCGCTGGTGTTCCGTTGACGAACTCGACAAACTTTCACCGCCGATGACCGGCGCGGTGAAATGGTATTGCCGCAAAGCGCTCGAAGAAATTTCCGCAGCAAAATGACTTCGTATCAGAAAATAAAATTTTCCTGTTTCACGCTCGAAGGACTGAACTCCTTCGCAACCGTTCTATATTTCAACTACCTGTATTTTTTCATGCAGGACAAGTTTGGTTTCGACAACAAGCGCAATCTCGCGCTGGCGGCGCTGCTCGGTTTGGTCTACACCTTCGCCTCGTGGCAGGCGGGAAAATTCGCGCAGCGGAACGGATATTTTTTCGCGTTGAAAATCGGTTTTTCAATCATGGCCGTTTCGCTCGCCGCCGGCTTGATTTTCAGTTCCGTGCCTGCGAAAATTTTCGCGGCGGCGTGCGTCACGATTGGAATGTGCTTCATCTGGCCGACGCTCGAAGCGCTCGTCAGCGATGGCGAGACCGCCGCAAATCTGCCGCGCGCCGTCGGCATTTACAACGTCGTCTGGGCGACCACAAACGCGCTCGCCTATTTCGTGGGCGGCGCGCTGAAAGACGCCTTCGGCTACCGGATCATTTTCATCCTGCCGATGGCCATCGTGCTTGTGCAACTGGCGCTGGTATTCTGGCTGCAACATCACGCGACGGAAATGGCGCGCGAAGCGCCCCGCCAGCCCGGCATCGCATCGCCGGTCGAACAGCATCTTCCCGCATCACCGCTCGCAAAGACGTTCTTAAAAATGGCCTGGCTCTCGAATCCCTTCGCCTACATCGCCATCAACACGCTCATCGCGCTCATGCCCGGCATCGCGGCCAGATTTCATCTCTCCACGATGTTCGCCGGATTCATCGGTTCGCTCTGGTGTTTCGTCCGGCTCGGCGCATTCGTGATGCTGTGGCGCTGGGAAAAATGGCATTACAAATTTCTCTGGCTGGCCGGCTCGTTTGCAATCCTCATTTTGTCGTTCGCGACAATTTTAATGTCGCCCAGCCTTGCCGTGCTCGTCGTCGCGCAAATCTTTTTCGGCGGAGCCATCGGGCTGATTTATTACTCGTCGCTGTTTTACTCGATGGACGCGGGCGACACGCGCGGCGAACACGGCGGCATCCACGAGGCGGCCATCGGCGCGGGCAACTGCGTCGGCCCGGCGATCGGCGCGGCGGCGCTGCAATTCCTGCCGCAAGTGGAGCACAGCGGCGCGATTGCCGTGAGCGCGCTGCTGCTGTGCGGCTTTGGCGGGCTGCTGTCAATTTGGAAAACGGCGCGCTGAATTGATGTCAAAAAAAACGCGGCCGGAATTTCTTCCAGCCGCGTTTCAAATTCAATGGCTCAATCTTTGTCCAATTCAAAAATGTCTTCGATTTTCAATTTGAACAGGCGGGCGACCTTGAACGCCAGCGGCAAACTCGGATCGTATTTTTCAGTTTCAATCGCGTTGACGGTCTGGCGCGAGACATCGAGTTTGTCGGCGAGATCGGATTGCGACCATTCCTTCGCCGCGCGCAGTTCGCGCAATTTATTTTTCATTTGTAGCGGCGGTTGAAAATTTTACTGCCAAGGATGTAAAAAGCCGTCATTACCAAAATTTTTAGCCACCAGGCATTGAAATCCCACAGCCAGTTTGTGTGCAAACCGACTGTTTGAAACACGCCCGCTTTGAACAAAGGATGCAATGTCATGAAAAGAAAGAGCGTCGCGGTGGCCGCAAAAAGGCAGGCTTGCATTTGAATCTGGCGATGCAATTCGTCCATGCCCCGCATCCATCTTGCAAAACTTCGCACCCAAAGCAGAGCCGCAAGCAATGGCGAAAGCGCAATTATCGCGCGCAACACAACCGGCCATTCTGGATAATGATGAAGCAACGCATCGCCTGCGAGCGACAGAATCCACGCCACACCGGCCCAATAGTTGACTTTCCAATCCGTCCAAAAGGAGTAACTTTTGCCGGGAATAATTTCTTCAGGATCATTTGGTTTGTTATTCATAACAAGACCACTGTAAAGCATCCTTGTCATGTGTCAAGCATTCTTTACATGAAAATCTTTGTAGGAGACGACGTGAGGAGTCTCTGAATAAATTGCTTTTGATTTGAGTCTCGTTACCTCGACTCCTACAAATAAAAAACGCGGCCGGAATTTCTTCCAGCCGCGTTCGTGATTCTCTGCGACGGTCACCAGACCGCCGCTACAATTTTAGTATCCGCCCATGCCGCCCATGTCACCCATGCCGCCGCCGTGACCACCGCCGCCGCCAGCCGGAGCTTTGTCCTTTTCAGGAGCGTCGGTGATGAGGCATTCGGTCGTGAGCAACAGACCGGCGATGGATGCCGCGTTCTGCAATGCAGAGCGCGTGACTTTTTTCGGGTCAACCACGCCGGCTTTCACGAGGTCTTCGTATTCGCCGGTGGCGACGTTGTAACCTTCGTTGCCCTTGCGTTTCTTGACTTCCTGCACGATGAGCGAGCCTTCGACCCCGGCATTCGCGGCGAGCGCACGCAGCGGGCCTTCAACGGCGCGCTTGATGATGTCCACTCCGATCTTCTCGTCGTCGTCTGAACCCTTGACGGTTTCAATCGCCGCAATGCAGCGGATCAACGCCACGCCGCCGCCGGCCACAATGCCTTCTTCAACGGCCGCGCGGGTCGCGTGCAACGCGTCTTCCACGCGCGCCTTCTTTTCCTTCATTTCGGATTCGGTCGCCGCGCCGACGTTGATGACGGCCACGCCGCCAGCCAATTTCGCGAGACGTTCCTGCAATTTTTCACGATCGTAATCGCTCGTGGTCTCTTCGATCTGGCGGCGGATTTGGTTCACGCGGCCCTGGATCTCGGACGATTTTCCGTAGCCTTCGACGATCGTCGTGTTTTCCTTGTCCACCACGATGCTCTTGGCGCGACCGAGGTCTTCGAGGCCGATGCTTTCAAGCTTGATGCCGAGGTCTTCGGTGATGCACTTGCCGCCGGTGAGGACAGCGATGTCTTCCATCATGGATTTGCGGCGGTCGCCAAAGCCGGGGGCTTTGACGGCGCAGACATTGATCGTGCCGCGCAATTTGTTCACCACAAGCGTCGCGAGCGCTTCGCCCTCGACTTCTTCCGCGATGATCAACAGCGGCTTGCTGGTCTTGGCGACCTTTTCGAGGATCGGCAGCAAATCCTTAAGGCTGCTGATTTTCTTTTCGTAATTCAAAATGTAGGCGTCTTCGAGCTTCGCCTCCATCGTTTCAGCACTGGTCACGAAATACGGCGAGGAATAACCCTTGTCGAACTGCATGCCCTCAACCACGTCGAGCGTCGTCTCGATGGACTTCGCCTCTTCAACCGTGATCGTGCCGTCCTTGCCGACCTTGTCCATCGCGTCGGCGATGATTTCGCCGATCGTGGTGTCCCAGTTGGCGGAAACCGTCGCGACCTGCTTGATCTCTTCCTTGTCCTTGACCTTCTTGGAGATCTTCGCGAGATGCTCAACGGCGGCGGCGACCGCCTTGTTGATGCCGCGCTGGATGTTGATCGGGCTGGCGCCGCTCGTGACGTATTTCAAGCCTTCGCGATAAATCGCCTCGGCCAGAACCGTCGCCGTCGTGGTGCCGTCGCCGGCTGCGTCGCTCGTCTTGCTGGCGACTTCGCGAACCATCTGCGCGCCCATGTTTTCGTAGGGGCATTCCAGTTCGATCTCCTTGGCGACCGTCACGCCGTCCTTGGTGACCGTCGGGGAGCCGAATTTTTTGTCAATGACCACGTTGCGGCCTTTCGGTCCGAGCGTCGCCACGACCGCGCGCGAAAGTTTCTGCACGCCCTTGAGCAACGCCTGCCGCGCCTGCTCGTCGAATATCAATTGTTTAGCTGCCATAATTTTTATTTCTTAAGTTAAGAGTTGTTGGTTGGTGAAATTATTCCAGAACAGCGAGGATGTCGTCCGAGGACAAAATCTTGTATTCCTTGCCGTCAATTTTGATTTCCGTGCCGCCGTATTTGCTGCATAGGATGCGGTCGCCTTTTTTGACTTCAAACGGGACTTTTTTGCCGTTGTCGTCCGTTTTGCCCGTGCCGAGCGCGATGACGATGCTCTCGGTCGGTTTTTCCTTGGCGGAATCGGGGATGATGATGCCGCCCTTTTTGGTTTCCTTCTCTTCGATCGCTTCCACGAGGATGCGGTCGCCGAGCGGTTTGACGTTTAGTGCCATACTTTTTTCTTTGTTTGGTTGTTGTTTGTTGACTGCTTAATT
>Ga0208220_1000047_pt1 | contig 41334 bp, 37 predicted proteins | sample NGESurdeep092012_9_FD_184484 | JGI IMG/M metagenome (GOLD analysis project Ga0208220, IMG submission 184484) | Arctic peat soil microbial communities from Barrow, Alaska - NGEE Surface sample F53-1 deep-092012 (SPAdes) | ecosystem: Environmental > Terrestrial > Soil > Wetlands > Peat ...
GATCTCCAATCCAACGAGTCCCTCCGCTTCGGGCTAACGCCCGCATCAGAGTACCCGTTCGTTTAGAGGGTGGGCCAAAACAAACTGCCGGAACTGGGCCACTTCAGTATGCCGAAATCAATTTCGGATGGCCTTTTTGAAAACCCATATAAATACTCTTAGTTCTTTCTTTTCAACAAGTTGCCAGACCTATCGTAATTGTAGTGTATCATATTGATACAGTCATAAAGACACAGTCATAAAGACACAAATACAATAGAATCAATGACTTACGAGGCGTTTCCGCTCTGGAAGTCGGCGTTTACAGCGCACATGCCTATCAAAACAGGGGGTTTACGGGGCATGTAGTAGTGTGTTTATACTATATGGGGGATTGGCCTAAGACGCTCGCCGCCAAGCGCGCGGTTAACCCCTGACTAGCGGCGGCGCGGGAGGCTGTGTCGAGCGGCTGTAATTCCGTTTCAAGCATTGGGCTGTAATACCTTCTCATCCTCTCCGGTGTCGTTCTGGAGGCCCTTTAAGAGCCTGTAGCCGGGGACAAAGCGGCATTTGAAACGTTGGTCTAACCAGTCGGATCTTTTGGGCGCGTACCCGCTGCGTTGCATAGCCTCGTTCAGCTCCTCCTCCGCCAAGAAAAATCCCGTTTCCATTCGCAGTTTTTTAATAACGTCATGGGCGTCCTTGTATCGAGGAGCGGGCGCGAGTCTACATTTAATCCACGTCAGGATCTTCGCGCGGCTGGCCTCGTTCCAAGCATCGAAACCTTGGGCCATCGGCTCTTTACCGCTGGGTGGCCGGGGAACTGGCGGGCCAGTGCGAAAGAATATCTCCGGCCACGTGTATTGTCCCGTCGCTGTCTTCATAATTTGATCCTTCTCATTTGAAGTGTATTGCAGTTAACACTCCGGTTGATCCTCCGGTGAGGAGTTATAGTACCTTGGTACTACCACCATGGATACCGGGGGGTAGAAAAAGCGAACAAAAGGCGAGACGTAGGCTAGGTTGCGGTTATTTTGGAACTGCAACACCGCTAACCACATGATAAATAACGACTTAGCTCAAGCTGTTCTAGGAGGCACGGGGTTGGTCTGGATCGTATCTAACATCGGCACTATTAAGTATTTGATAATAAATCACTTAACCCAATTAGTGCCGTTAGTGCCGTTCTTTCCGCAGCTTTTTTGGGGGTTTTTCGGGGGGTGCAGGGGGTGACAGTGGCGGGCGGGCCGTATATTCTTTTTTTTCAAAAACTCCTGCGGAAAGAACGGCACTAACGGCACTGTAGGGGTTAAGTACCTTTGTTTGCACTAAAACCGAGTGCCAATGTTGGGCACGGTCCTAGTGCCGCCCGGCAGTGCTTAATTCTGCCCTTCCAGCACCCCCCTAAGCGGCAACATCTTCCGCCTCGACATTCAGATCCTCGATCATCATTTGTTCAGGACCGTATCCGAGATGATAATACCGGACGCCATTCGATCGCTTTTGGGCGATGCTCACTTGTACTTTGTGTAAGACCGGCGCGGCGCGCAATAACCAATGCCCTAGTGCCCTTGCGCTCTGCGGCCAGTGATAGACCTCGATACCATCAGGCTTGTGCTCTCGGAGAATTTTCAGGAGATCCCCAGGCGTCCAGCGGCGAAGATGGGCCGGCCTTTTTTTCACTAACATCGCTAGATTCAACACTGCGGTCGCAAACGGATCGTTTTCTACAGCGTCCACCGCCGTGCTCAAAGTAATCTCATCATAAGCTTTCATAAACGCGCCCCTCTCCCAAGGCAAGCCCGGTTCACAAGTGCAAATCCATTCCGCGAAGTCGGCTAGGCGTGGCCGGTTCGTAAGCCGGAATTCCGCTAGACCTCGATTACTCAGCCCAATGCTACAAGCGTCGAGCAATGCGCCCAAGACACGGGCGTGAATGGCCTCAAACTGGGTATCCACTTCCTCATCCGTTTTCTGCCCCGCTCCCACCATGCGCCCAAGCCACAGTGAAATTGCCCGATCCGCCAAATCTCCCCGGTCGCCAAGGTGCGGAATGCCATTCAAGATGAGCGATATGTGGATACGCAAGATGACCTCTTCGTCATCACTGTAGAGTTCACGAGACGTGTACGGCACCCCGCTCACCATACGGCAAAAGGCATCCGAGAGCCACTCTGGGACGCTTGATAAGTTGTCGAACGCCGTCACCGCGCCCTTTGATGCGCGTATGGCCAAATTTTGGGCGTCCTTCGGTGGAGAATCGATCAGCGAAACGTTAGGATCGATCACCTTTCGAAGCGCTTTTGACGTGCTTGATTTTGCCGCTCCCATAACACCCTGCAAAAGCAAAATTGACTTCGTGCCCTTCGGTTGAAGCACGCCAACCAACCATGCAACCATGAGAATCCAGTGGTTGGTTTTGCTTGCGTTCAGCAGCGGGCGAAGCTCATTGAACGACCCGCCCCGCTCTGGAGTGGGCAAGGCCATCTCCGATTTTGGGCGGGTAAAGTTCACAGGCGAGACGGGCAACACGCGCCACCCGGCGCTATCCACTTCAATTACCTCGCCCTTCGCATTGGCTAAATCGACATAGATTTTGTTTTCTACGTGTGCAATGCGGATGTGAACTTTTTCTTCAGGGCCGGTTTGCGCCCGGTACTTTGCCAGTTCCAGGTAAGCGGCTAGAGCTTCTTTACCCGGCATCGAGTCATGCGTCTCTTTGTATCGGTGCCGCACGGCGCGTTCAAATCGGCTGTTGATGCGGAGGCACTCCATACGCTCTCCTACTTGCGTCCGCGCATAAAGAATTTCCTGATCGTCATGGAGAAAATGAACGTCGCCCGTCACGGCATCGAGCTTCTCCACTTGGCTGTCAAGGCTGTTTTTCTTCCCGCCACCCTTTTCGCCACGATCTTGAAATTTTGCCCGCTGTGTGTCCGTCAGTTGAAGAACTTCCTTATCCAATTGGCGATCCTCTAAAGGATGCTCTAACCCGGCGTTCATGGAACGTACGGTATCGCGTGCAATTTCTTCGTTAAAGCCTTGACCTAGGCAACTCCAGAAGACCTTCCGTAGCTCGCTAACGCGGTTACCGGGTCCGATTCCACCCTCCGGGGCCTGGTATCGCGTTTTGCGGTTTGTACTTCGATTCAGACGATGCCCCGCATATGCGGTCATCTGCTCGGCGGAAAGCACTTCCATATGTTCGGGCACGGGTGCGAGCAACTTAGTGAGTCGGTTTGGCCGATTATCAGTAGCGCTGTCGCGACCCTTCCAATTAACACTGCCAATCAGTCTCGCCAGCCGGCCGGCATTCTTCACCACAAGATCGATGTTCACGTGAGGCGTGCCGCGCGTTTCCTTTAGTTCTTCTAAAATGGCTTCCACCAGGTTTGTGGACGCATCGTCGTTCGGCAGTTCTACTCGGTACACCAAATATGCGCCGTTCCCGGAAGAAGCGAAGAGCGGCGCGGGCCAACCAATGTTCTCGAAGTATTGCCTCATATCCGCTGCGCAATCGACGGCTGTTTGGTGTTCGGCATCCGTGGCGGGCGGCCTGTCCTCATTCTTCTCACTCGGACCTGGACGAATACTGTCACAGTCGATATACAGCCACTTGCGACTGAGAACCTGCTCATCTCGTGTGCGGGTCAAAACTCCCACCGATGGTTTATTTACGGCTTCGGCGAATGCGGCACGGTCAACGCCGTTGACGGTTAGATAAGTGCTGTAACCTTGGGCGTTAAGCTTAACAGCTTCACCTACCAGTAATTCTGGCGTGTCGTAGTAGCCGTGTTTTTTTGACTGGCCCCGTCTTGCCCATAGCTCTCGCACTGTGCCATCTTGCCCCTGCCAAATACTCTCAGCCCATTCGAGCATTACCGCTTGATTGGCAACTAGAAATTCCATAATAATTATTCGTCCTGATTTTGTGTTGCCCGGGCGCTACGTCTCACTTCAAAGTGAACGGTCCGGCATGTCCCATAAAGTTCGTCCTGAAAATAGAAGCCTAGGCCGGGGACGAAGCCGACCTAGGCTAAAGCTGCGCAGAGGCTCCCCCGCTCTTATGGAAAGCGGAGGCGCTGTGTCTGCGCAGGAACTCGTGTCGCCGAAGAGCGGTAGTTACTCCGAGTACTGACTTAATAAATCAAACCGAAGATTCCACGCGCCGGTTTCATTGTCGGGATCGAATCGCAAAGCCTCTCCCCACGCTGCAATCGCCCTTTTGTATTGATGCTGGCCGACCAGTACAAGCGCCAGTTTGCACCATACCCAAGAATTCGAGGGGTTGATCTTAATTGATTTTCGATAGGCGTGCGCGGCTTTTTTAAGACTGTAAAACCGACAACGGTTGTCGCCGTAGAAACTGCCGAGTCCGTACCATGCGAACTCGGAATGGGGATGCAACCTAACCGCGCGGCGCGCGGCTTTCAGAAAATGCGCATCGTCAACGTCGGGTTGGCCAACACCGGGTTGGTCGGCTACTCGGCATAATCCCGCTTCGCTCATATAAAGTAACTCCTACAAACCTAAACCCTGTAATCACTGCTCACTCACTCGCCCCAGATACGCCAGTGGCATTCTCAATTTCGAGAACTTTTTGGTAACAGTACTCGGATTTCAAAGCGTTGAAATACTCCGTACCCGGCTCGGAATACAGGCAAGCTGCCGTGTACCACGTGTGTGGATTCATCGAATCTCTCTCTATGGCGCGTCGGACCCGCTTGAGGAGTTGAAGGGCGGCAGCGCCCGTGCGATCCTGACGATGGACCCCCTGAACCATGGCTGCGATTTCTTCGTATGTGTCGGTCAAGATCCCCTTCCTAAAATCTTAAACCGGGGCGGCTTGGCTATGCTCCGGCCGCCCCGGTCTCAGCTTTCCGCAAGGCCCGCCTTCGCAGGTACGGAGCCGTTGGAGCCGTTGCGTAAAGATCGAAAAGCCGGATCGAACGTTGGTCCGACCCGGTCCGCTTATCCGCCATACCCGCGTATGCGAAGCGTAGGGCACGGCGGTAAAGAATCCAAAGCCCGTTGCGGGGTCTTCTAAATTCCAAAATAGCATCGCTCCGGCACTCCCCGCCTTCCCGATGTTACTAAGTCCCTGTTACTGCAACACGCGCAAGCTGCCTATCGGTTAAACCGGGTATAAAAAAGGCCGCAACACCCAACGAACGTCACGGCCCCAACCGGCGAGCGGCGATCAGCGGGTAAGGAATAGAAAACCCGGTATGCCACGCGCCGAAACTCGAATTCTTTTAGTTGCAGGGTTCCGGCAGTTTCATAATATGTCTCCGCGTGTAATAAACGTCGCTCCGCGTGGCTTGTTCAAATGCGTCGTTATCGAAACTCTGAAGCAGGGCGCGAACCGCAAAGAAAAACTCTGCGCTTTCTACAGGCGCGGCCTTAACCGCGTCAATCATCGCCGTCGCTGGCCAGTAATCGCGGATGAACTTCACCCAGCGCCGCCCCTCGCCGCGTCGTGGGGCAGGTTCGTTGAGCGCACGCTTGTAGCTCATCGCCGCCTTTGCAAGCCGCAAGTTCTGCCCGGCAATCTCATCGCCGCCCTTGACACTGCTCGCCGCAAGCGCCATCTTCGCGAACACCCAGCTCGCAGTCGTGAGCACATCGGCAAGCGGGATTGGCGAAAACATTTCCGCTGGATTCTGTTTCGGCATTTTAACGCCGATTCGCCTGGGACCATTCACTGAGGCCGTTTTTTATATACGCGATTTCGGCCGGAGTTGGCGAGCGCTTCGTCATCAGGCATTTCATGTAATAATCGGCGGCCTCCTGTTGCTGCTCATCCGTGGCCTTACTCCCCGGCTTCAATTCGGCGGGAAGCTCGGTCTCGCCAGTCGCGTTTCTCAGATCGGCTTCCCGCTGATTCCAGTCGGAAAGTCCGCGCACCAGTTCGTTTTTATCGCTAGTCATTTTGAAAATTCCTCGTATATTGCGCCCGCATTTCGAGCGCATCGGCATTGTGGGTTTCGAGCTTCCGCTTGAGGCTTATTTTGCGGTCTTCGAGCCGGAAGACCTCAAGCTGTAGATCCCGAATTCGGCCCGTAAACAACTGCTCCGCGTCCAATTTATATTCGCCGCCATTGAGGGCCATTGCGCGCTTTTGAATCGTTAAGATGTCGTTAAGCAAAAGCGCGTGGTCGAGTTTCTTGACCAAGATTTCGGCATCGAGCGACACCAGTTCGGCGTCTAGCGTCGCGCGTCGCGCGTCGGTGAGCGTGTGAGATTCATGTATCGCAATCGCTTTGCGGAGAATCCCCCCCGCGTGCAATAAAACCGCGTGTTCGCGGGTGAGAACATCCGCGCTATCATCCCCTGAAAACACCGCATCGAGCACCCGCGATTCAAGCTCTCTCGTTTCGGTCTGGATGCGCTGTAGGCGCTTTGTCGCCACCAGACCGCGCGTTATTTCAGTGCGTTCATCGGTCGCTGCTTGCTCAAACTTTGTCTGGGCAGTGTTATAAGCGCCGGTCGCCACGGCGTGTTGCTCCTGGAGTGATTCGCCGTACTCGGGCCCGCTGATTTTAAAAACCTCGGCTAGCCCCGATTGGTCATGTTGTGTCATAAAATTCTAAGTATTTCGCTCTCGATCATTTTTCTCTTGCGCCTCGCGACGTTCCAGTTTTCGCCTGGATGTGGGCTGCGTTTGCCGGCCGGAATCGCGCCACGCGCTGAAGTTCGCGCTTGCCTTCTGAACACTCTTAATTCCCGCGAGTTTTTGCACAAGATCCAACTCGCGTTTCAAAATAGTGGAACATCTGTCGATCCTATTTAATGAGTTAGCGAGACCGCGTTGAAACTTTTTAAGCGCCTCATCGTCTTCGCTTTTTGCAACCGTGCGGAGACTGAGCTTCGCGATCGCGATAAACCTCTTGGCATCATCCGCCATTGCCAGTAGCTCCACGGCTTCGCGCTGGGACAACATTGCTATGCCGCGCCTTTTGCGTTCAGCAGACGTTGCACTTCGCTTTTTGGAATCCGCCACTTCCGACCGATGCGAATTGCATGAATTTCAGTTTTCAAGACCAATTTGTAAATGGTCGGCCGGCTTAATCCGGCAATCGCGCCGAATTCTCGGATGCTCAGGAACAGCCCCTCGGCTATGGGCGCAGCTGCGCCCGGAATCTTCTGCATATGTACCTCTTGAAAGTGTGAAGGCTCCGAGCGACCGTGACGTTGAATCGCGTCACGGTCGATGTCGGAGCCTGGTGTGTTCACCCCGCTGGAAAGGAAGGAAGACAGGGGGTATCGAGCGCAAAGACAATAACGTTTGCGCTCTCTAATACAAGTATAGCACGTCACAGCAAAGCGAGAGTAAGCACGGCCAACCGCGTGGTTACGCAGCTAAGTATCGACGGTGTAAGTAACCGACCTAGTTTCAGTTACTATATGGGGGGGAGGCGGTTCTTATGTTCACCGGGGGAATAGAGAAAACCAGTACGTCCCCCGGTGAACTCAGGCGCATGAAACGTTCGCGAACAATTACACTATGCGGCAGAAGATTGAGTTAGTCAAGGGTTAAAAGCCACGCTGCGAACTGCTCTATCGCACGTTCCCCGCGCGTATCGCACGTTCCGCAGGGGGTGGTTTAGTAAGTCGTTTTGCGGCAACCTGCCTGGGGGTGTGTTTTCCACCCCAGCGCTGGTAGTTTTGCTAGGTGGCGTTGATCGGCGCTCGGCGAACGGCTATCGACTTATTACAATGACCCGCCCGATTGACGCTGAGGCTACCGGCGTCAGGACGCGCTCAGACGTTCGACGTTCGCCGGAGGATGTGTGGGGTGGGCAAAGATCGCCGATAGCCGCCATGGCGCGTTTCTGGGGTTTCCCCGGCTATGTCATGCGGCTATCAGATTGTAAGTGGAGAGTCAGGGGCAGCAAAGTATTTCATGGGGTGTGCTACGCGCGTACGTAGCATACGTACGCAAGCACCTGAGCGAGTGTGACTACCAACTAACCCTAGGGGGATACTACCCAGCGCTCGACGCGCGGCGCTCAGGAGCAGTTTAAAGCGCCAATCCCCTGTAACCGGCTTTGTCCTCATACTGCGAACGGCGGGCCGCGCCGGTATTACAAAACGCGGGTTCACAATGAAGGTAGGGAGCAATCCCCACGAAGCCGTCCAGCAATGGACGGCTTTTTCCATTTATAAGGACGGGATGTCGTGAACACGGAAAATGCAATAGGCAAAGATGCGGTCGAGCAATTCCTGACTGCCATTGCAGATGCTATCGCTGGCCGTCTGGAACACCGCCAAGACGCTCGCCGCCGTCTGCTCGATGTAGAACAGACGTCTGAGTATCTCGGAACGAGCGAGAGCGCAGTGTATAACCTCGTGTCAGACAAAAAATTGCAAGCTGTCCGCTTTGATCGGCGCATTCGGTTCGATATCCGCGATCTGGATAAGCTCATCGAAGAATCCAAGCATTGAATTGAATACCATAAGCGGTTATGCTGCAAGTACTGCCATGGATCAACTCAAACGCGGAGCGCCGCGCTAGGACGAAGGGGCGGAAAAGCGGCCGGTAATGAAAAAGCGCACCTATGGAACAGGCACAGTTCGTGAAATCGAGGTAGGGAAGTGGGAACTGCGCTATCGACCTAAAGGCTCCCGGCGTCTTTCCAAAGTCGTTGACGCGCCCAACAAGAAAAAGGCTGAGGAAGCGCTCACCGACTGGCGACGGGAGCTTGACCGTTTAGGCAATCCTGGGGTGGCCGTCCCGATGACTCGGCTTTTTAACTTGCACCTTGCCGATCTTCGCCGTGAAAAACGCGATGCTAGAGGCATTCAGATCACAAGACAGCGCATCGATAAGCACCTGATTCCCTTCTTCGGGAAACGGGATGCGACCAGCATCGGTAAGACCGACATCCGCCGTTACGTTGACAAGCGCATTGGTGCAAGGGCCGAACCAGCAACCATCAACCGCGAGTTGGCAGCTTTGCGCCGATCCTTCAATGTCGGAGTAGATGAGGGGCTGGTTTCTCCGCTTTCCTTCCGAATCAAACCGCTAAAAGAACAGAATGTCCGTAAAGGCTTCATCGAACGTGAGGCTTATCTTGCGATCATGCGGCACTTGCCGTCCCATCAGCACATGCTCTTTTGCTTCGCTTATCATCTGGGCATCCGCAAAGGGGAGTTGCTTGAATTCCGCTGGTCTTGGCTGCTCCCCTACTGGGGTGAGGAAGATCCGATTATCAAGATTCCCGGCGAATACTGCAAAAGTGGCGAACCACACACCGTCCCGATTTACAGCGTTGAGATGCGGGCCTTTGTCGAAACGGCGATGACTGAACGCAATGCAAGGTGTCCCTTCCTGTTTCAGTATCAGGGCCGGGGTTTGAAGAGCAACCGTTCCGGCTGGCAGAGTGCCTGTATCGCCGCTGGGGTTCCCGGTCTGATCTTTCACGATACGCGGCGTACCGCGATCCGCCTTATGGAACAGGCTGGCATCCCCCGCGCGGAAGCTATGCAAATTACCGGACACAAGACCGAATCCGTCTATAAGCGCTACGATATCGCGAGCGAAAAAGGTGCTATCGACACTGGCCGGAGAATGAGAGACTTCATGCAATCCCGCGCTTCGTCAAACCAGACCGAATTTGAAAAATTGGGAGAAAAATTGGGGGATAAAATCTCTCGACAAGCCAGCAACGGCAGTTCGGAAATCAGTCTTTAAGCTTATCAACCCATTGTATTGATTGGGTTTATCATTGGTGCGGATGGGGAGACTTGAACTCCCACGCCCTTGCGAGCGCTGGAACCTAAATCCAGTGCGTCTGCCAATTCCGCCACATCCGCGCGAAAACGACGAATCCGTTCCTCAGCGTAGCATTGCCGATTGCTGTTTTGCGACCGGCTTGCTTTCGAGAAAGCTCAGAAATTCGTGAGGATTGCGAGTCAGCTGGGGGAAGGTAGCGACTACGTTTCGATCGGCATCCATCAGAGCGTAAAACGGAATGGAGACGGTGCCGAATTTACGGTCTTCGAGCTTCTGGTTCTTATCGGATTCCGCATCGGCGCCGTCCGTGTAGAGATCGACCACGATCAGGTCCTTTAATGCCGATTGAATTTCCGGGCGCGTGAACATGTTCGCTTTCATCCAGTGGCAATTGGTGCAAGCGTAGCCGGTGAAGTTCAACAGAAGTAATTTATTCTGCTGGCGGGCCGCTGCGAGCGCGGCGTCCAATCGATTCTTGAAATAGTTGGCGGGAGCGGCCTGGACCTGCGCCGCGGAGTTTCCGAACAGCGCGCCCGACGCTTCTGGAATGAAGGCATCCAGATCGCCCAACCGTCCGCCGAACAACCCCGGAACCAGGCTGATGGAAAAGATCAGGAAGAGCGATGCCACCAGCGCGCGGGTCACGCCGAGACGCTCATCTTTCTTGATTCCTTCCATGGGCAGCAATCCGAGCAGATACAGGCCGGGTAAGGCGAACAGGACGATCCAGGCGGCAACAAAACGCTGCCGCGTGAGCCACTGGGTCTGGAGCACCTGATCGACATTGCTCAGATACTTCAGCATCACCGCGAGAACGATGAAGCCGAGCACGATTTTGACTCGGACCATCCAACCGCCGCTGCGGGGCAGCTTCTGCAGATAAGAAGGAAAGAGAGCCAGCAGAAAAAAAGGCGCGGCCAAGCCGGTGGCGAAGGCCAGCATCCCGAGAACCGGCTGAGCGCCCTTGGTCTGGACAGAGGCGATCAGCAAAGGTCCAACGATGGGACCGATACAGGCGAACGAAGTCAACGAAAACGTGAGACCCATCAGCAGTGTTCCGGCGTACCCGCCGCCCTGCGACGCGCTGGTGAGTTTGGTAAGCAGGCCGGAAGGCAGGCGCAATTCAAACGCCCCGAGAAGGCTGAGGCCGAACACGAAAAATACGATCGCAATGAACCCATTCACCCACGGACTCGATCCAAGTTGCACGACTCCGAAAGGGCCGGCAATCGCTGTGACCAGAAATCCGAGGCCGGTGAATAAAACGATAATCCCGAGGCAGAAGACCAGGGCTTGCTTCCAGCCACCTTGCTTTGGCTCCCCGCCAGGCGTCGCATTCCGATTCAAGAAGAAGGAGACCGTTATCGGGATCATCGGGAATACGCAGGGCGTAAACAGAGCAGCGAGACCGAAGCCGAAAGCAGTCAGCAGAAAACCGAAGGAGCTCTCGCCCCGCGCGGGGTTCTGAAGCGGCGATTGTGCGGAAGACGATCCCGGCGGCTGGGGCGCGGCGGCCAGTACAACCGCATATCCGGGCGGAACAGTGAAGCTCGCGGCGGGCGTGCCGGTGACGAAGAGCATATCGGCGGTGACCGTTTTGCGGACCGGAGGCAGACATTTCACGTCCGTGCAGGCCTGATAGCGGACGACCGCCTCGACAGTCGATTTCCCGCTTGCGGACTTGCTCGTGAGCGCTTCAATCCAGAACGCCGCTTCGCCCGCGTAGGTTTCGGTGTCGACTTGAAAGTTCGGATCTAATTTCCGCAAAGGTTGAGGCCGAAAAACGTTGTAAGAGGCAATTGCCGGGTTTTCATTCAACCCGATTTTGGTGATGATCGGTCCGCCGGAAGGAGTGGTGGGCGAGTAAAGATGCCAGCCGGGCTGAATCGTCGCCTTGAGCTCGAAATACGCTTTGCCGCCAGGCGCGACAGCCGCCGCGTTGTGAGCCGGTGTGAGCGTCCATTGAACCGGATCTTCCTTAGCGGCTAAAGCGGAGACAATCCCGAATGCAATCAGAACGAAGCGGATCATAACTATCCTGCTAATCCCGATGTCCAGCCGTCGAGCTCAGTTGCAATTCGTTCGTTCACATTGCCTTCGGCGAACTCTTTCGCCACGCGGATGGCATTCCGGATTGCCTTGGCGGTCGATCTGCCGTGGCATATTACGCAGATGCCGTTCAATCCGAGAAGCGGAGCGCCGCCGTATTCGGAGTAGTCGATCCGTTTCTTAAATTCGTTGAAAGCGCCTTGGGCGAGGTACGCGCCCACTTGCCGCGTGATGCTGGCCTTGAGAGATTGCTTGAGAAGCTGGCGAATGACGTCGGCCAGCCCTTCACTCACCTTCAGCGCCACATTGCCTACAAAACCATCGCAGACGATCACGTCCACTATGCCGGTATATACGTCGCGGCCTTCCACATTGCCGGCGAAGCTGACGTGCTTCAAGCTCTTGAGGAGGGGATGCGCTTCGTGCGTGAGGGCGTTACCCTTGTGCTCCTCTTCGCCGATTGAAAGCAACCCCACCCGCGGCTTGGGTGTCCGGAAAATCACGCGGGAGTAGGCGTTGCCCATCACCGCGAATTGAGCCAGCATTTTGGCCGTGCAATCGACGTTTGCGCCGACATCGAGCATCACCGCAGCCTTGCCGTTCAAAGTGGGGAAGGCCGAAGCAAGAGCGGGCCGGTCGACGCCCGGAAGCATGCCTTGCACCATCTTGGCGGTGGCCATCACGGCGCCCGTGTTGCCGGCCGAGACCATGCCTTGCGCAAGGCCTTCCCGAACGAGCCGCGAGGCTACGCGGATAGAGCTGTCCTTTTTGGAGCGCACGGCCTTGCCGGCGCTATCCTCCATGGTGATCCGCTCGCTCGCGTGTCGGATCTCGATTGGCAGGGAACGCCAGCCGGCATGGCGATCCAGCTCCTTGCGGACCACCTCTTCGCGTCCGACGAGAACGACTTTGACATTAAAGGCCTTCGCCGCTTGGAGGGCGCCTTCCACTTCCGGTCTCGGAAAGTGATCGCCTCCCATTGCATCGAGGGCTATGGTCACCATTGTGGCTGGATGCAGCTAATTTTAGGCTTCCACAACCTCAATGACTTCCCGGCCTTTGTACTTGCCGCAATGCGGGCAAGCGCGATGCGAGCGAATCTTTTCGTGGCAGTTCGGGCACTCGGCGAGTTGGGGGATCGGCAAAGCATCGTGAGCGCGTCGAGTCGAGGTGCGGCGCTTCGAGTGGCGGCGTTTTGGATTCGGCATGGTTCTCTTAGTTTCTCAATTCTCTTTCAGTAGTTTAACGGCTTCCGGCGCCGGGCCGCTCAATTGTGCGGAGCAATTTCAGCCCGAAGAGCCTCTAATTTGCTCCAACGGTCGTCAGGAGCTTCGGCCTGACAGCCGCAATCGCGCTGGTTCCGGTTTTCGCCGCACACGGGGCAGATCCCTTTGCAGGTCTCGTCGCAGATTACTTGCATGGGCAGCGCCAACAACACCACTTCGCGAAACACATCGTCCAACGCGAGCCCATTTCCGTCGTAATAGCCGACGTCAATCCCCCCCTGATCGATCTCATCCACGATCCGGCTGCGAGCGTCGGCCGCCGGCATATAGACCAGATCGAAATGATTTTCGATGGGGAAGCGCGCCGCTTCCAGGCAGCGGTCGCAGATAGTCTCCACCCCGACATTCAGATCCCCCTGAACGCGAATCTCGCCGAGCGAGTGGTTCAGCAATTGAGCCGTTCCTTCTGAGTGAAGAACCGACGACTGGGTGATTTTGCCGTCGTAATCGATTTCGCCCGGTGGGATGTCAACGCTAAAGCGGACGGTACGTAGTTCTAATTCACGGAGGCTTATGAACATGCCCACCCCCCTCAGGATGCTCTGGCGGACACAAACGTCAGTATACCAAGGACTTGCCAAGCGATTGATTGAGTGCGAGCGCTGCCTCAAGCGGGGCGCGCCCGGGGCGACGATGGTATATCTGAACGATAGCTATATGTTCTTGAGCCGCGTGGCTGCCGCGCTGGCGCTCGCGGTTTTATCGATCGCGACGGTGCTGTGCCTGCCGGACGACAATCCCGCGGCAATCCACTTCACGGACGTCGCCGCGGAGGCCGGAATTCAGGCCAGTATGCGTTGTGGAGGGCCCCAGAAACGCTGGATTCCGGAAGCCAACGGAAGCGGCGCAGCGTGGCTCGATTACAACAATGACGGCTTGATGGATCTGCTCATCGTGAATGGCTCCGGCATGGATGAATTGCGCAAAATAGTTGCTGGCGAGAAGCCCGCGCCTGCGCCGCACGGGGTCTATCTATTTAAGAATCTCGGAAACGGGCATTTCGAAGACGTCACGGAAAAGGCCGGTCTTTCAAACGCATATTGGGGTACCGGCGCCAATGCCGCCGACTACAACAACGACGGCTACACCGACATTTTGATCACGACTATCGGCCGCGACCTGCTCTATAAGAACAATGGCAACGGGACGTTTACGGAAGTGGGGAAAGCGGCCGGCCTGAGCCAGAAAGTCGCCTGGCACACCGGAAGCGCGTTCGGCGATTTCGACGGAGATGGCTTTCTCGACCTGTTCGTGACCAGTTACATCGACATTGATTCTCTTTCTCTAAAGGAACCGGCGCCAGTCTGCGATTATGAGGGGTTTAAGGTCTTTTGTGGCCCCATCGGCCTAAAAGGCGGGCACGGCATTCTTTATCACAACAACGGCGATGGCACTTTTACCGATGTGACCAGAGAAGCCGGCATGGGCGGCGTGAATGCCTCTCACGGTTTCACAGCCGTCTTTGACGATTTCAACGGGGACGGCAAGATCGATATTTTCGAGGCGAACGATTCCGACCCTAACTTTCTGTTTCTGAATCAGGGGAACGGAACTTTCAAAGAGTCCGCATTGGAGCGGGGTGTCGCCTTCAATGCGGATGGAAGAGCCCAATCGAACATGGGAGTGGCAGTCGGAGACTACGACAATCAAGGGCGCTTAGACATCCTGACGACCACTTTCTTTGAAGATTATTTCCCTCTCTTTAAACAAACCCAACCTGGCTTTTTTGAAGACGTTTCTCCCGACGATGGACTCGTCCGGCTGACCGCGCCGTACCTCGGCTGGGCCTGCGGCTTCGCCGATTTCGAGAATCGCGGAGAAAGAGAACTCTGGACGGCAAACGGGCACGTCTATCCCATGCATCCTCATTATCTGCAGCCATTCACGGTATTCCGGAATCACGGCGGCAAATTTGCGGCGGATTACAGCTTCCCCTCTGTTCCGAATAATTCCTATCGCGGCGGGTGTACCGGGGATTTCGACAACGACGGGAAACTGGATGTCGTGATCTTGCCGATCTCGGGCGAGCCTCTGCTGCTTCACAACGAAACACCGGACCGGAATTCCTGGATTGGGTTTTCGCTTCGAGGCACGCGGAGCAACCGTGACGCCATTGGCTCGAGCCTTCGCGTCGAGTCGTGTGGAAAGACGCAGTTCGATACAGTTCGCAACGGCGGCAGCTATATTTCCCGTGACGATCCGCGCCTGCACTTCGGCCTGGGCTCCTGCGGGACAGCGGACCGGGTGACGATTACCTGGCCGCGCGGAACGGTGCAAGTCCTCCATGATCTTCCGGTAAACCGATACAACGTCATTGAGGAACCGCGTTGAGCGGGCTGGCCAGAGCAGCCGCCTTACTTTATGTAGCGGCCACCGCCGCCATTACGCCGGGAAATTTCGTGGACGTGACGCAGGCGAGCGGAGTCGAATTTCAGTATCAATCCTCACACACTTCGAAGAAATACCTGATCGAAACCATGGGTTCGGGCGTAGCGCTGTTCGATTACGATAACGACGGAAGGCTCGATCTCTTCCTGGTAAATGGCGCGCCGCTCACCGATCCCATGCCGAAGGGTGCGATTCCGCGGAAAACCGGTCCCCGCTATTGGAATCGGTTGTATCACCAGAAGCCGGACGGCACTTTTGAAGATGTGACCGAAAAGGCCGGATTGCAGGGCGTGGGCTATGGGATGGGCGTTGCGGTTGGCGATTACGACAACGACGGGTTTGAAGACCTGTACGTAACCGCTTATGGGGGCAATAAGCTTTATCACAACAACGGCAACGGCACGTTTACCGATGTGACGGAAAGCGCGGGAGTCGGGGGCAGCGGCTGGTCGACGAGCGCGGCCTGGGTAGATCTCGATAACGATGGCCTGCTGGACCTGGTTGTGCTGCGTTACTTGCAATGGGATTTCGACGATATCTGGTGCGGAGAGCACAAAGAAGGTTACCGCGCCTATTGCCATCCGGACACTTTCCAGCCGGTTTCGCCATTGGTCTACCACAATGACGGGAATGGTCATTTCACGGAGATTTCCGCGAAAATTGGCCTCTCAAAACCCGGCAAAGGATTGGGTATAGCCATTGCGGATTACGATCGCGATGGACATATCGATCTTTTTATTGCCAACGACTCCATGCCCGAGTTTCTTTACCACAACAAAGGCGATGGAACGTTTGAAGAAAACGGACTGATGTCGCAGGTTGCAGTGGATGCGGATGGCCGCACTTACGCAGGCATGGGCGTGGATTTTGCCGATTACGATAACGACGGGCTGCCGGATCTAGTGGTTGACGATCTCGCCAACCAGATGTATGCGCTTTACCGGAACAACGGAGACGGCACTTTTACGTATGTCAGCCAAAGTTCGGGCATCTCCCGCATGACTCTGCTGCATTCGGGTTGGGGTTTGCGGTTTCTGGATTACGACAACGATGGTTGGAAAGATCTTTTGATCGCCCAGGGCCACGATATGGACACCATTCAACTCACGTTCCCGGAATTGCGCTACCGCGAGCCGATGCTGTTGGCGCGCAATACCGGTCATAGCTTCGTGGATGTCTCAGCTCAGTCGGGTAAAGTTTTCCACCAAGCCTGGATCGGGCGCGGCATGGCGACCGGCGATATCGATAACGACGGCCGCGTGGATGCGGTGGTGACTACCAACGATGGACCCGTGTACATTCTTCGCAATGAGACGAACACGCATAATCATTGGCTTACTTTGAAGCTGACCGGCCATAAGAGCAATCGTGACGCGATCGGCGCTGAAGTGAAGATCGTTACGGCCCAAGGCGCGCAATACGCGACGGTAACCACGACCAGCAGCTATCTTTCTTCGAGCGACAAGCGGGTCCATTTTGGTTTGGGACCGGAGACCACGGCGCGCGTGATAGAAATTCACTGGCCGAGCGGCATAGTTCAGAAGCTGAACGATGTGCGCGGAGATCGGATTCTGGAGATCGACGAGCCGGTGGCCGCAGGGCATTGAGGGCGTGAGACCAGACGTTAAGAGGGATCTTCAGCAGGGTGCAGCCTAATGCCCACCATCAGCACGTTCTATGGCATTTTGATCCAAATGTTCTGGAACGATCACGCCCCGCCGCACTTCCACGTTCGTTATGCGGATTCACGGGCCCGAGTGAGTATTCAAGAATTGAAAATCATCTCGGGGAGCCTGCCCCGAACGGCAGAACGGTTGGTGTTTGAATGGGCGCATCTCCATCAAGAGGAGCTTATGGAAAACTGGTTATTATGCGAAAGTCAGGCACGACCCGCGAAGATCGATCCTCTTCCATGACTACCGCAATCACTCCTCCGATTGTCTGCAATCATCCTGACGACGTGGCCGAAGTTGTGGCGCTCGACAGTTTCCGCTTGCAGGTTCGTTTTTGTGACGGAGTAGAGGGTCAAGTGGATATGAGCGCCCTGGTGCATTCTTCTCACGCTGGTGTGTTCGCGCAACTTGCGGACCCAATTCGCTTTTCCGAGGCCTACGTGGAGTACGGAGCAGTCATCTGGCCGGGCGAGATCGATTTAGCTCCCGATGCCATGTACGTGGAAATCAAGCAAAACGGAAAATGGAAGCTCGAATAAACGCCATCTGGCGTGCCGGAGCCACTCCGAGACATGGCCAAGCAAGAGCCGAAGAGAGGTCGCGATTACCGGAATTGCGGCGTTTTCAGGATCTGCAGTAAGTTGTTGTAATCGTCGGTCCACAGGCGCAGGCCTGGGCGGGAATGGATGGGCTCGGCATGCACCTTCACAGCGGCATTTTCGAGAACTGCGTTATTGTTGGTGACCAGAACCCAATCGGCCGGCAGCACGAGCTCGTCGTCATTCGCGTGATTTCTAACCAGGACGGAGCGATAGCCGAATTCCTCAGCGAGTTGCCGCACGACCGGCGCGAGATCCAGGTAATTGTTCGAGACGTGGAACGCGAGAACTCCGTTTGGCTTCAAATGCTTTCGATAAAGCGCGACCGCTTCTTTCGTAAGCAGATGCACCGGTATCGCGTCGCCTGAGAAAGCATCGAGCGCCAAAACGTCAAACTGCTGCGGCGTTTCGCGCTCGAGCGAGAGCCGCGCGTCTCCCTCGGCGATCTCGACTCGCGCATGGGTTTCGCGCAAGTAAAAGAACAGAGATTCGGCGATCTCGACGATCTGCCGGTTGATCTCGTAAAACCGGAACGTGTCGCCCGGCTGGCCGTAAGCGGCGATTGTGCCCACGCCCAATCCGACAATGCCCACGCGCTTCGGGCCGCTGAAACATTCGCGCAGCACAATACCGATGCCGGAATCCGGTCCATAGTAAGTGGTGGGGCGAAAGCGGCCGGGCGGCCAGAGCAATTGCGCGCCATGCTCGATTGTGCCGTGATAGAGAGTCCGGGTTTGCTCGGGACCGGCGCGGGGCGATTCCACAACCCGAAGAGAACCGTAAAAGCTGCGGCGCATCGAGAGCGAGTTTTCGCGGTAGGCCTCGACGTTGGCGCCGAAAACCACGACCATGCAGGCGGCGACTCCGATCCACAAAAAGCGAACGGACCAACCGCCTGCGCTCCAGTTCAGCAACATGGCGAGAATGGCGGTAAACACGAGCGTGAGCGGCAGCTCGTAGATGCCAGTGAAGATTTGCGGTGCTAGCAGACCCACGAAAATGGCGCCTGCCGCGCCTCCCGCGGCAATCGTCAGATAGAAGCCGGTGAGAGCCGATGCGCCTGGCCGGAGCCGGTTGAGCTCGCCGTGACAGAACATGCAGCACACAAACAGGCCGACGAGAAAGATGGGTAAGCTGACCTGAATGGCCTCAACGGCGTTTATGTTGTAGATCGCATATCCGAGAATGCCGAGTGCGAAGGCCAACAATCGGAGCCAGAGACCGCGGCTATAGATTGCTCGCGCGCCGAAGCTGAGTACGAAAGTCAATAGATAAACCGCCAGAGGAAGCACCCAGAGCAAGGGAACGGCGGCAACGTTTTCATCGATGTGATTGGTGACTGACAGCAGCAGCATGGAGCCGCAGGCCGCAAGCGAAAACCAATAGGCTCGAGCTGTAGGCGCTACCGCTTCATCGGACAGCTCGCGCGGCCTGTTCAGCGCTCCGTTTCGTCTGGTTTGCCATGCGGCGAAAATGCAGAGCGCCGCGAAAACGGCATAGATAGCAGACCACCAAAGGCTTTGCCGCGACGTGGGAAGAGCAGGCTCGATAAACACGGGATAAGCAAGCAGCGCGGCGAGAGAGGCGGCGTTTGAAACGGCGAAGAAACGGTAGGGAGATTTGTGTCCCGATTGAGCAAGCCAGTCCTGCAAAAGAGGGCTGGTCGCGGACAGGGCGACGAAGGGCAGACCAATCCCCACGGTGAGCATCGCCAAAATCAGCCGGGTTGGATCTTGAATGGGACCGGGCGTCCAGCGAGCTGACGGACCAATGGGCAGGAGCGCGAGCGATCCCGCTAAGAGGGCGGAATGGACTATAGCCTGAACCCGCGCTCGGAAATTCGTGATGAATCGCGCGTAAAGATAGCCCAGCAGCAGAGCGGTCTGGTAGAAGACCAGGCAAGTGGACCAGACGGCCGCCGATCCGCCAAACCAGGGAAGGATTTTTTTGGCGGTCAGCGGCTCAACTGAAAATAAGAGGAACGCTCCGGCAAAGATCGTGATGCCAAATAGGATTCCGCTGGAGCGCGCGCCGGTCAAGGAAGCTATTTTCTAACACTTCCTGGAGAGGCATTGTGTTCAATCGCGAACGCCGGGTTGCAGAACTGGACAAATGCGGTTGTGGACGGCGCTGGATCACGACCGTTAATTACAATGTAATCAATCGTTTCCGCTGAAAGACTGAATTGGTTGTTGAGGTGCTCTTTTCACGCGGAATGGTGAAAAAGTGCTTCAGGACCTTCGTTACTCTTTCAAGCAATTGTTGAAGAATCCCGGTTTTACCGCTACGGCGATTCTGTCGCTTGCGCTGGGCATCGGCGCGACGACTGCGGTGTTCAGCGTGGTTTGGGGCGTCATGATGAATCCCTACCCTTATTACGCGGCCGACCGGATGATTCATTTGGTGCTCAAAGACCCGGCAGGTAATGAGCACTGGATCGGCTTGAGCGGCCCGCAGCTTAAGGCATTGCGGCAGGTGAGCGGTGTGGAAAGTGTTGCCGCGTATGACGAGTGGAACCTGACAACGACCGACCAGGACGTGCCCGAAGATGCCACGGGAATCTATTTTACGGCGAATGCGTGGAGCCATTTTGGCGTGCCGGCTCTGCTGGGCCGCGGACTTATTCTTTCCGATGCGCCGGAAGGGCAGGATCCTCAACCTGTGGTCGTGCTGGGCTATCAATTCTGGCAGCGGCACTATGGCGGAGATCGCGGGGTGGTGGGCCATACAATTCAGCTTGTTCACAAACCCTACACCATCGTAGGAATCGCGCAGCCGCGCTTTGCCTGGGGCGATGGCGATGTTTATCTGCCGCTGAAGGTCACGCAAGATCCCACCAAGCAATTTGCGCCTTCAATCAGATTGAAGCCCGGGGTCAGCCATGCGACGGCGAATGCGCAGCTCCAGGCGCTTATGGAAGAATTTGCGAAAGAGACTCCGGCGCATTTTCCCAAGAAATTCCATGTCGCCGTGAAAGGACTGAACGACCAATTCGTAGAACGCCTCGGGCACACGCTGTTCCTGCTTTTCGGGGCAGTGGCGCTGCTGCTGATTATCGGATGCGCAAACGTTTCGATTCTGCTGCTTGCCCGCGGAACCGCCCGTCAGCATGAGCTGGCGGTCCGCGCCGCTCTCGGAGCCAACCGAATTCGCATTGTGCGCCAATTACTGACGGAATCGCTCACCTTGTCCATTGTCGGCGCCGGTCTCGGCGTTCTGCTGGCGTACCGGATTGTGGCGTTTATCGTAGCGTGGCTGCCCGAGTATTCCTTTCCTCACGAAGCCGCAATTCGGATCAATTTGCCGGTGCTGATCTTCAGCGTGGCGCTGGCGCTGCTCACCGGGATTCTGTTTGGGCTCTCGCCCGCACTTCAGTTCTCCCGCCCAAAATTGGCGGAAATGATGACGCAATCCAATACCAGGCGGATGAGCGGAGGAGTGCGAGGGAAGCGGACCCACAACACTTTGGTGGCGGGGCAGATCGCGCTTACGCTGGTCCTGCTTACTATTGGCATACCGGTACACGACAACACTTATATGACCTGGGAGAAGCGATCTCAATACTTCGATCAGCTTCAGCAAAGAATGGCGGCGATGCCCGAAGTGATTTCGGCCGGCATTTCGACGAATGCCACCCCGCCCTCGAATGGCTGGAATACGAGATTCGAGATTCTGGGTAAGCCGGTGCCGGAGCAGCAGGATTTGCGGGCCAATTTAATTAGCCCCGAGTATTTCAGCGTGCTCCACATTCCGCTGTTGCAAGGCAAAATATGGAACCATGCGGAGAACATGCGCGGCATTCATGTAGCGGTGATTAACCAGACACTGGCGCGCCAATATTGGCCGAATGGCGATGCGATCGGCCATCAGATCCGGCTGCCTGAGATGAAAAGCGACTCCCCGTATGCGCTCGCAGTTCCGGGTAGCGACGGATGGCGGCAGATAATCGGCATTGTCGCGGATGCCCGCGACGACGGCTTGCGCAAGCCGGTGAAGCCCGCGGTGTATGTGCCTTTCACGACCGTGATGCAAATGTGGACGCAAGTGCTGGTTCGCACGCGGGTTCCGCCGCTCTCCATTTTGCATGCCGCTCGCGCTCAGGTGCATGCCGTCGATCCCGATCAGCAGGTCATTCGTGAGGTGCGGAACCTGGATCAATGGATCACTACCCAGCCCGAGTGGGCGCAGGAGAGGATGGTGGCGACGCTGTTCGGCGCTTTCTCGATATTGGCGCTGGTGCTTGCGGCTGTCGGACTTTACAGCGTGGTTTCCTACACGGTGGCGCAGAGAACCAATGAATTCGGCATCCGAATGGCGCTTGGCGCAAAACGAAAAGATGTACTGCGGCTAGTATTCCGGTCGACAGCGGCCAACGTGGGGAGTGGACTCGTGGCAGGCATTCTCCTCAGCGTGATCCTCGACAGCGTCATCAGCAAGTGGGCCGAGGGAGCTTCGCGCAATCCGTTGATCGTCGTGGGCGTCACGCTGGCGCTGATTGCCGCGTCCGTGGCGGCGTGCCTGTTACCCGCTCTTCGAGCCTCCGCCGCGGACCCGATGACCGCCTTGCGGTATGAATAGCTCATGGTCCTTCGGATCATGAGCCTTCCATGCAAACCGGCTTTGTCAAGAATAATGGATTGAATCTTGTCGGCGTTCTCGAGTGTGTCTCGCGAGATCTGCTCTTTGCGCTGCGGACGATGCGCAAGAATCCCGCTTTCACCGCGACGGCAGTCGTGGCGCTGGCGTTGGGCATCGGAGCCAATACCGCAATTTTCAGCGTGGTTCACGCTGTCTTACTAAGACCGCTCGACTATCGCGATCCGGATCGCCTGGTGAATATTTCCGGCGGCGCCACGCCGGTGAGATTTGCGGAGATGAAGGCCGCTGCGAAATCCTTTAGTGGCCTCGGAGCGTTCACCGGCCAGGAGGACCTCACGCTTTCTCATGGGAGCCTGCCGGAGGTGCTGAAAGCGGCGCGCGTTTCGGCCGGGTTCCTACGTATTTTGGGCGTCGCCCCACTGGTCGGGCGCGGTTTTCTCCCCTCCGAAGATTCGCCGGGCGGCCCTCCGGTAGCAATGATCAGCGCCGGGTTATGGCAGCGCGAATTCGGGGGAGATCCCCAAATCGTAGGCAAGACGGCGAGTTTAGATGCCGCGCCCTACACCATCATCGGGGTTCTCCCAGCGCGTTTTCAGTTTCCATTTCCGGACCTGGACGTTTGGTTGACACAGCCATCGGAATGGCCGGTAATACCTCCGAAATCCCGTCCCCTCAGCCCGTTTCTGAGTATATTCGGACGCTTGCGGCCGGGGTTGAGCCTGGATCAAGCGAGCGCGGAGATGGCGGTGATTCAGCGCCAATACGCGATGGGCCATCCCGCCATGCTCGATGCTAAACCGAAATCTCCGGTGCGAGTAAAGCCGTTAAAGGATGCGCTCGTGTCCAACATTCGATCCATTCTTTGGATGCTGTTCGGCGCAGTCGGTTTTGTGTTGCTGATCGCGTGCGCGAATGTGGCAAGCCTGCTCCTGGCGCGGGCCAACTCGCGTTCGCGGGAATTCGCCGTGCGGTCCGCGCTCGGCGCAGCGCGCGGCCGGCTCATCGGGCAACTACTGACGGAGAGCGTGCTGCTCTCGTTTGCCGGAGGAGCACTCGGACTGCTGCTCGCCGCATGGAGTCTGCGCGCGATTCCCCACATGGCGGCTTTCGATCTGCCGCGCGCGGGCGAGATTCGCCTGGATTGGATGGTGCTCGAATTCGCCGCGGGGCTTTCCATCGTTACCGGTGTGCTATTTGGATTGGCGCCGTCGCTCAGCGCGTCCCGACCGGATCTCATCGCGGTGTTGCGAGCGAGCGGGGAAGCCGTAAACCAGGGAATCGCGGGCCGCGTGCGGGCTGGATTGAGCACCCGCGGCGTCCTGGTAATGGGTCAAATCGCTCTCTCGATGGTGTTATTGATTGGCGCGGCGCTCCTGATCGAGAGCGTGACTCATTTACGGGGTGTCAATCTGGGATTCAATCCGGCGAATCTCCTCACCATACGGATTTCCCTGCCACAGTCGCGCTACAACACGGACCAAAAAAGGACTGCGTTTTTTGAAGAACTCGTCGGGCGCGTGGAATCGCTGCCGGGCGTCCGCGGCGCGACGGGGGCGATGACCCTTCCGATGACCGGCTACGCGGGAACTCCCGTGCAGGACGCCGGTAAGCCGCCATTAAAATTAAACGAACGTCTCATCGCGACGGTCCTAGTGGTCACGCCGGGATATTTCCGGACCCTCGATATTCCTTTCAAAAATGGAAGAGACTTCACGCCGCGGGATATTGAAGGCGCGCAGCGCGTGGCCATCATCGACGAAAATCTGGCTCGCCATTTCTGGCCCGAGTATCCGGGCGGTAAAAGTCCCCTTGGCCAGTACCTGCTCGTTGGCGGCACGAATCCATTACCGGCGGAAATCGTCGGAATAGCTGCGGATGTGCATCAAAATCTCGAAAACAGCGCCTGGCCGGAGAGCGTCTACGTCTCGTTTGGCCAAGGCGCTCCGCAGTCTGCGATGCTCGCGATACGGACGGAACGCGACCCGATCCGATTCACGACGGCGGTCCGCCGGCAAGTCCAGGCGATCGACCGGGATCAGCCCATTTCCGAAGTTCAAACCATGGACGATCTGGTCGAAGCGGAACTGGGCCAGCGGCGTCTGTTGGTGATCCTGTTGGGATCGTTCGCCGGCGTGGCGTTGCTGCTCGCTCTCATTGGAATCTACGGGGTTATCAGCTATTCTGTGGCGCAACGGACCCGCGAGGTGGGTGTTCGGCGAGCACTGGGCGCGCAGGAAGGCGACATTTTGTGGCTCATCGTCGGGCAAGGTTTTGGATTGGCTTTGGCGGGGGTCGCGGTTGGCGTAGCTGGCGCTCTTGCCTTGATGCGCGTGATGAAGACACTGTTATTTCAGGTCGGCACGACCGATCCCGCGACGTTCGCGGGCATCGCGGTGATGTTCCTTCTGGTTGCGCTCGCCGCGTGCTATGTTCCGGCGCGCCGCGCCACCCGGATCGATCCGATGTTGGCCTTGCGGTATGAGTAAGGCTGCGCTCAAAAGAAGACCGACACGGCAAGCTGCTCTATTCGTATTTCAGGGCGGCTAATGGGTCTGCGCGAGTGGCGCGGCGCGCCGGAATATAGCACGCTATTGTAGCTACGACGCCGAGCGGAACCACCGCGGCGGAAATGGCGATCGGGTCTGCCGCGCTCACGCCAAACAAGAGGCCTCTCAGAAGCTGTCCGAGTGCGAACGATGCGGTAATGCCGACTGCGAGGCCGATTGCCACGGGGAAAAGAGCCTGGCGGAGCACCAGGCGGTGAATGTTGGCGGATTGCGCTCCGAGCGCCATGCGAATGCCCATTTCGTTCGCGCGCTGTGAGACGGAATAGGAAACCACGCCATAGATTCCCAAACTTGCGAGTAGCATTGCCGCGAAGGCAAATAGCAGCACCAGATCCATTTGGAAGCGCCGGTGCGAGATGGATTCGGACACGATTTCTTCCATGGTCCGGAATGCCGGAACCGGAAGCTGGGGATCGATGCGGCGGATAGTGGAGCGAATGGCGGAGGAGGCGCGCAGCGGGTCCATGGCGGTCCTGACGGCGAGCGCCGCTCCAGAATAGAAACGTTGCCAATAGGGAAGGTAGACGGTCAGCGATGGGCTCCGACTGAGGCCGACGCCCCGGACATCGCCGACGATCCCAGTCACCTCAATCAGCGGCGAATCGTCAGCGCCCATGCGAAAACGCTTGCCGATGGGATTTTGCCGCGGCCAGAGGCGCTCAGGGCACAGCTTCGACCTGTTCAATCAATGTGCGCAGGAACGCCGCTCGTTTGCCCAGATCCGGGTATCGTGTATCCGGAAGGCTCAAGTCAACGGTGACGATACGCTGCGTTTCAAAACCTGTATCGACGTGGAGCAGCTTGACGAAACTGTGCAGCAACAGGCCTCCGGCGATGAGGCAGATCACGCTCAGTCCCACCTCAATGCCGACCAGAAGGGAGCGCAGACGGGCGCTTGAGTGGGCCGCGGTCATGTTCCGAGAACCGGATTTCATCGAGTCTTGCGGATCGGCTTTGGCGAAGCGCCACGCGGGAAGCAGTCCGAAGAGAAGACCGGCGAGAATGGAAATTGCAAGCGTGAAAAGCAGAACCCGCGCATCGAGGCGCACTTCATCCATCCGGGGCAGGTCGACGGGCGCACATCTCAAGATCAGCCGAAGCCCCACATAGGCGATCGCCACGCCAAAGAGACCGCCGATGAGAGATAAAGACAGACTTTCAACGAGCATCTGGCGGGCCAGACGGCCGCGGCTCGCGCCCAGAGCGCTTCGAATCGCGATCTCCCGGCGGCGGGCGGCGCCGCGGGCAAGCAGCAGATTGGCGATGTTGACACAGCCGATCAGCAAAACTACGCTGACGGCGGCGAGGAGAATCCGGAGACCGCTTCGGGACCGGCCCGTGATCTGGTTTTGCAAGGGAACGAGCACTGCGCGCAGATCGATCTTCTCCGGCTGTTGGCTCGAGATGCGAGATTGGACCACGTTCAACTCCGCGAGAGCCTCTGAAGCGGAACTCCGGGCCTCAAGCGCGCGATACAGGCGTAATCGAAATCTCCCAGCGCGTCGCGCTCGTCGTCACGCAGCGCGAATGGCTTCCACAGTTGCGGCCAATCACGTTCGGATCCGCGGCAAAGGGGCGCCTCCACAAAGCGTCATTGATAATCACCACGCGATCTCGGCCGGGATGGTCCTCTTCGTCGAGGAAAGTACGGCCCAAATGCGGCCGGATTCCGAGCATCGGAAAGAGGCTGGGTGAGACGCGGGCGGCTGCCAGGCGCTCCGGTTCTCCGGAACCCGTTAAATTCAGGGTGATGCCGCCGATCAAAGCCAATTCCTGAAACGAACGGACGTTCTTCCGCCACTCGATAAAATGCATCGCGTTGACCGGAATCAGAGGGGCAAAACTGGCAAACTTAGGGACCACTTCATGAATAACAAAGAGCCGGTTCGATTCGCGGTAACTCAAGGGGCGAAGGATGACGTGATCCACGATGCTGAAAATAGCGGTGTTCGCGCCAATGCCGAGCGCCAGCGTGGCAATCGCAATCGCGCTGAAGCTTGCATTCTTCCGAAGCATTCGCGCGTTGAATCGAAGATCGGCGAGTAACGTGTCAAACATAGGATGGCCCCAGCCCGATCGGGCGGAGCGCTAATGCCTAATACGAAGTCGGCGGCGGCCGGTTCCGCAAGTTTGACACTTTTGCGCCGCGCCTTGAATCAACAAGAGGAAATGAGCGGAATCACGAAACAGGCCTGGGGAGCGTTGCCCTCCGGTGAGCGGATTGACCTGTACACGCTTCGCAATCCGGCGGGAGTCGAAGTGGCGATCACGAACTACGGCGGCAGAATTGTTACGCTCAGGACTCCCGATCGCGATGGCAATCTTGAAGACATTGTGCTCGGATTTGACCGTCTCGAAGAGTATTTGCGGGACAATCCGTTCTTCGGGGCGCTCGTGGGCCGCTACGCGAACCGCATCGCCAATGGGGAGTTCGCTCTGAATGGCAAGACGTACAAGCTGGCGCGCAACAACGGAGAGAACTCGTTGCACGGCGGATTGAGGGGCTTCGATAAAGTTGCCTGGGACGCAAGAGAAGTGTCAGATGCGGACGCTCCGGGCTTAGAGCTGAAATACGGGAGCAGGGACGGCGAGGAGGGTTTCCCCGGAAATCTGAGCGTCACAGTTTTGTATACGCTGACCGAAAATAATGAGTTGAAGATTGAGTACGGCGCGGTCACGGATGCGGACACGGTGATCAATCTGACCAACCACTCCTATTTCGATCTCTCCGGGCATGCGGCCGGAAACATACTGGAGCATCGCCTGACGATCAACGCCGATACGCTCACTCCCGTCAATGCGAATCTGATTCCCACGGGCGAGCTGAGAAGCGTCGCCGGAACTCCTTTTGATTTCCGGCAGCCCACTGCGATCGGCGAAAGGATCGACGGCCGCGATGAGCAACTCGGCTATGGAGAAGGATACGACCACAATTTTGTAGTCAATCGTGACGGAAAGGGACTGGCGTTGGCAGCTCGCGTAAGCGATCCGGAATCGGGACGCGTCATGGAGGTGCTCACGACGCAGCCGGGCATCCAGTTCTATACGGGTAACCATCTTCCCACCGCGATTAAGGGCAAGGAAGGGGCGATATATGGTGTCCGGTCCGGCTTCTGTCTGGAGACACAGCATTTTCCCGATTCTCCGAATCAGCCGAAGTTTTCATCGGCGGAGCTGAAAGCGGGCGAGCGGTACCGGGAAACCACGATCTTTCGATTTTCGTCCCGTTGACCAGCCTTGCGTCCCTTCGCGTTCTATACAATCTGACGTGTGGGTCTGTTCGCCCCCGTTCACCTGTTGCTGCTGGCCGGGATAACGGCGGCGGCGATCGGGCTTTCGATTCTTTCGCGCCGGAAGATAGCTTCAACGCGAGCGATCCGGCTTCTCCTCGGGTACGGTCTCGCGATAAATGAACTGATTTGGTGGACTTTCCGTTATTCCCACGAGGGCTTTCGTTTCCCCTCGAACCTTCCCCTTCAGCTTTGCGACATTGCGGTGTGGTGCACGGTCGCCGCGTGCATCGCTTTGCAGCCGCTGATCGTAGAGTTCTCCTATTTCACCGGCCTGGCGGGCGCGGGAATGGCCGTTCTTACGCCTGACTTATGGTCGCCCTGGCCCTCCTACCCAGCCATTTACTTTTTTCTGGCGCATGGAGGAATCGTCATCGCGGTGGTGGTGCTTGTTTTCGGACGGATCGCGCGGCTGCGTCGCGGGGCGGTATGGCGGGTGTTCGGTCTTCTCCTGTTGTACGTCGCGTTTCTGGCGGCCTTTAACGCGGTTTTCGGCACGAATTACATGTACCTCTGCCGCAAGCCCAAAAATGCGTCGTTGCTGACCGTGCTGGGGCCGTGGCCGATCTATTTGTTCGCGGGGGCAGCGGTGACGCTGGCGCTGTTCTGGCTCTTGTGGCTGCCCGCGCCGAGGGAGGGTTCTCAGGCCGGCCGGGATGCCACGGGCTGCTTCTGAAGCAAATCCATGTGATTCAAGATCACTTCCGTTACCACTTGATCGCCCGCTTGCGAGTTGATCATCAGATCGTACAAATCGCGCTGAGGCCAAGTTCTCCCGTAGTACTTCCTGATAAATGCGGCGCGCTCCCGATCGACTCTCTCGATGAGATCTTCCGCCTCGGCCCGGCGCTTCCCTTGGGCGGTTATCCGGCGAATCTTCTCGTCGCGAGACGCATAGATAAAAACGTGGAATACATCCGGGCGGTCCCGCAAAAACCAGGTAGCGCCACGGCCCACGATAATGCAATTGCCTCTCGCGGCGACGTCCTTAACGACTCTTTCGAACAATCGGGCAAGATGTTCCGCGTCCAACAACTCCAAGCCGCTGCCGGTGAAACTGTCCTCATAGCTTCCCCGCATGAAGATCTTCGCCAGACGGTAGAAGGTGGGATCGAGCCGCTCTTCCCGCTGCTCTACGGATTCGATATCGCATTTCAGACGGCGCGCAATTTCGCAAGTGATCTCGTGGTCCCACAAGGCCCAGCCTAGGCGTTTCGCGAGAGCCGCGGCGATGGCAGCCGCGCCCGATCCGTATTCACGCTCAATTGTGACGATGCCGATCACGTCCGCCGACCACAGCTTTGTCTATTCTATGCGGACCCGCGCCAGGGAAAAACTATTGCCCGATCGAAACGCTCACCGGCCATAACTCTTCCACGAACGGGGCCGTGTTCGATAATCGGTATTTGATCTGTCGAAATTCCTGAGCGCAGCGCTGCCGCACAAAGCGGTATTGATCGAGACTGCGCAAATTCTAGCCGTGGCTAAAGCCCTAGGAGAGATGTATGTGGATCGTTCGCCTCGCGTTACGGCGACCGTACACCTTTGTCGTTTTATCGTTGATGCTGTTTATCCTCGCGCCCGTGGTGATATCCCGGACGCCGACCGATATTTTCCCGAATATTGACATACCGGTAGTCAGCGTGGTCTGGCAATATACCGGCTTTTCCGCCGAAGACATGGCCGACCGCATCGTTTATAACGCCGAGCGCTCCCTGACGACCACGGTTGACAACATCGAGCACATTGAATCCCAATCGATGGACGGCCGGTCGGTGGTAAAAATCTTTTTCCAACCGCACGCCAACCTTTACGCGGCCATTGCCCAGGTGACCGCCATCTCTCAGACGCAACTGCACCAATTACCTCCAGGAACCACGGCGCCGCTGATTATCAGCTACAACGCTTCGACTGTGCCCGTCCTGCAGCTCGCGCTTTCGGGACAAGGCCTGAGCGAGCAAGACTTGAACGATCTGGGCCAAAATTTCATCCGCACCCAACTCGTCACTGTTCCCGGAACGGCCATCCCGTATTCCTACGGCGGCAAGCAGCGTGAGGTCATGGTGGACCTCAATACCCAGGCAATGCAATCGAAAGGCATTGGGCCTTCGGATGTAGTAAACGCTATGGGGAACCAGAACCTGATCCTCCCCGGCGGGACTTCGAAAATCGGTTCTCTCGAATATGACGTTGAGATCAACGGCAGTCCGGCGACAGTAGCCGAACTGAATAATATGCCGATCAAGACGCAGAACGGAGCCACAATCTACGTGCGCGACGTGGCCCACGTGCGCGATGGCTTTCCGCCACAGACCAATATCGTCCGTTCCGACGGCCTGCGCGGATCGCTGATGACTGTTCTGAAATCGGGCGACGTTTCCACGCTCGACATCATCGCGGGCATACGCAAGATGCTGCCGCCGCTCGAAGCCACTCTGCCCCCGCAGCTCAGGATCACGCCCATCGCGGATCAGTCGGTGTTCGTGCGCGCTTCGATCAGCGCCGTAGTCCGCGAGGCGGTCATCGCCGCTTGCCTTACGGCGATCATGATCCTGGTCTTTCTGGGCAGTTGGCGGAGCACGCTCATTATTGCCATTTCCATCCCGCTCTCCATCCTCTGTTCGCTCTTCGCTCTGAGCGCTCTCGGGGAAACCATCAACATCATGACCCTGGGAGGGTTCGCGCTGGCTGTCGGCATCCTGGTCGACGACGCAACGGTTGAGATTGAAAATATCAATCGCAACTTTGAGATGGGGAAGGAAATTGAACAAGCGATTCTGGACGGCGCCGCGCAGATCGCAGTTCCGGCTTTCGTTTCAACCCTAAGCATTTGCATTGTGTTTGTTCCCATGTTTTTTCTCACCGGCGTCGCGCGCTACCTTTTTGTTCCGCTGGCCGAAGCTGTCTCCTTCGCCATGCTCGCCTCTTACCTGCTCTCGCGCACGATTGTTCCCACCATGGCGAAATATCTGCTCAAAGGACACTCGCATCACGAGGCGGTCGCGCACGCGGATCGCCGTAATCTTTTCGTACGTCTGCAGGCCGCTTTCGAGAACGGTTTCGAACGGATTCGTTCGCGCTACCGCTCGACTTTAGAAGTCTCTATCCGGCATCGGGGTCTATTTACCGTTGGCTTCTTTGCCGTGTGCCTGGCTTCCTTCGCATTGTTCCCCTGGCTCGGCCAGGATTTCTTTCCGGCGGTGGATAGCGGACAGTTCAAGCTACACATCCGCGCGCGCACCGGCACGCGGATCGAAGAAACCGCCAAGCTGTGCGATCTCATCGAACAGAGAATTCGGGAGGTGGTCCCGCCGAATGAACTGACAAACATACTCGACAATATCGGCCTTCCCTATAGCGGCATCAACACCTCTTACAGCAACTCCGGAGTGATCGGCCCGGCCGATGCCGACATTCTCGTTTCACTCTCCGAGCATCATCGGCCCTCGGCCCAGTATATGGAGGAACTCCGCAAGCGGCTGCCGCAATTGTTTCCCGATGTGACGTTTTATTTCCTGCCTTCCGACATGGTGAGCCAGATTCTCAACTTCGGCCTTCCCGCGCCGATTGACATTCAGATTATAGGTCGCAATCTGCCGGAGAATCGCACCTTTGCCGACAACCTGTTCGAGCAAATCAAGTACATTCCCGGGGCCACGGATCTCCGTATCCAGCAGCCCTTCAACCAGCCCAAATTCTTCGTCGATATCGACCGTACGAAAGCGCAGCAAGTCGGCTATAGCGCGCGCGATATCGCCGGCAACGTTCTGGTGGCCCTCAGCGGAAGTTTCCAGACCGCGCCGACTTTTTGGCTCAATCCGCGTAACGGCGTAAGCTACAGCATCGCCGTTCAGTCACCGCAATACGAAATGGATACGCTGCAGGATCTCAGGAATATTCCAATTACCGGAAGTGGCGCCCCGCTTCAGATTCTGAGCAGCGTGGCCAATGTCCGGCGGGGCACGGGTATGGCCACGGTTTCGCATTACAACATCGCGCCGGTCATCGATATCTACGGAAATGTGCAGGGAACGGATCTCGGGAGCGTCGCGCAACAGATCGACCGCATCTCGGCGGAAAACGAGAAGAAGCTACCGCGCGGCTCGAGTATTGTGGTCCGCGGGCAAATTGAAACCATGCGTTCGTCCTTCCGCGGGCTGGTCGCTGGACTGGCGTTCTCGATTGTACTCGTTTACATGCTGATCGTGATCAATTTTCAATCCTGGCTCGATCCGTTCGTCATCATCTCCGCGCTTCCGGCGGCGCTCGCGGGAATTGTGTGGCTCCTGTTCGTTACGCATACCACTGTCAGCGTGCCCGCGCTGACCGGGTCCATCATGTGCATGGGCGTCGCCACAGCCAACAGTATCCTGGTGGTGAGCTTTGCCAAAGAGCAGCTTCCCGATTCTGACAGCGCCGCGGACGCGGCGATTCTTGCCGGTTTTACGCGGTTCCGCCCGGTGCTGATGACTGCGCTCGCGATGATTATAGGGATGCTTCCCATGGCTCTCGGCCTCGGAGAAGGCAGCGAGCAGAATGCTCCTTTGGGACGAGCGGTTATCGGAGGCCTCTTATTTGCGACGGTGGCCACATTATTTTTCGTTCCCGTGTTTTTCAGCCTTTTGCATGACAAACGGAAGGCCCGGTGAGTAAGCGAATGTCGCGTTTTCGCGCGATTCTCGTGGTGCTCCTGATCCTGGGAATCGCGGCATTCCTTGTGGCGTCGGGAATTATTCCGCGCCTGCGCGCCAGGCAGGTGCTGCGGGAGCAGACCAGGCTTTCGGCGGAGCCGACGGTGACCGTCGCTCACCCGCAGCGGGCCACGCCCGCCGAAGAGGTGATTCTTCCGGGCAACATTCAGGCGTTTGTGGACGCGCCTATTTACGCGCGCACCAATGGATATCTGAAGAAATGGTATTTCGATATCGGAGCGCACGTAAAGCAAGGCCAATTGCTCGCCGAAATTGAAAGTCCCGAAGTGGACCAGCAGTTGCAGCAGGCGCGCGAAGATCTGGGGACGGCGCAGGCCAATCTGAATCTTGCCCAGATTACCGCGACCCGTTATGTGAATCTGTTCAAAACCGATTCAGTCGCCAAGCAGGATGTGGACAATGCCGTTCAGGACGCCGCCGCGAAAAGCGCCACGGTCAAATCGGCGCAGGCGAATGTCCGCCGTCTCCAGCAGATGGTCGATTTCGAAAAAGTCTATGTGCCGTTTGATGGCGTAGTTACGGCGAGGAACACCGATATCGGCCAGCTCATCGATTCCGGCTCTTCGGGAGGCCCGGCTCGCGAACTTTTCCATGTCGCCACGGTGAACAAATTGCGCGTATTCGCCAATGTTCCGCAGGTGTATTCGCACGCGGCGAAAGTCGGCATCGAAGTGGATCTCACTCTGCCGGAGCTTCCCGGCCGCCGTTTCACGGGCACGCTGGTCCGCACGGCCGATTCCATGGACCCGGCCACGCGCACTCTGCTGGTGGAAGTGGATGTCGTCAACTCCACCGGATTGCTTTTCCCAGGCTCTTATACGGAAGTGCATTTCAAAATTCGATCGAATGGATCTACGCTGATTATTCCCTCGAACTCGCTCATATTCCGCTCCGAGGGGTTGCGGGTTCCGATCGTGGTAAATGGGAATCGCGCGGCCCTCGTCCCGATTACGCTCGGCCGCGACTTCGGGAATACGGTGGAAGTCGTTTCCGGGCTTAGCGACGATGCGTTGGTGATCGCCAATCCTCCGGACTCGCTCGTGAACGGCGAAACTGTGCGCGTGGTGCAAGCCATTTCATCCAAACCCGTGGAAGAATGATTTTACGATTTGCTGGCTTCATCGGGACTCTTCTCGTCCGGCTTGACCGTCGACCGGATCACCATCACCTTATTCAAAACATCGAACCAAAACGGCGCGCCTAAGGAAACGGCGAATCCGGTAAAGAGAATACCGGCAATCTTGAGCAGCCAGCCCAGGCCCGTGTTTGGCGCTCTTCGCCAATCGCGGCCGAAATCCTTTGGTGATTGGCCGGGCTCAGGCTTGAATCGCCAACCCAGCGGTATACCTCCCTGTCGTTCCAGCCAGCCCAGCGGGTCGGTCACTTCCGACGAATAGGGCTCGGGAATTGACCCTCCGTCGGCGGCGGAAGGCTGGTCCGTGGGTGACCCGCCCGGCCTGGCGGCATCGGCGGCTTGAGCGAGCGCCCGCCGATGCGCTTCCACTTGAGCGACCATCACCGATCTCGCCGTCTGATTCGTATTTAGGTAGCGCGCGATCACCACCGTGTCCACGTTCATGGCGCCTGCAATCCCGAACCCAACGCACGCGATGATGATTTGCGTGCGACGCTTGTACCAGCCTGAAACCCGGTCCATCGAGCCGTTGTACCAGTCCTCAATATTGCGCCGAACACGCACAGCGTCATTACCGGCGGCATCGATCAGGGGCAGCAACGCTCCCCTGATGTTCGAGCCCTCCGGCAGGCTGGATACCGCCGCGCGTATATCCGCAACCGGATTGGAGGGAGGAACGATCGTCCCCATGCTCTCCTCGCCCGCCGTTGCCGAAGCTGCGCCGCCGCCCGGCCGCCCGCTGGAGGTTCGAAAAAGATCCATAACAGTCAGCGCGAAAGTGCGAGCCGGAATATAGGACGGGAGGTTCCCAATACTATTGCCGTTGTAAGGGCCCCGGAACAGCGCGTTGACCAGCGGATGTTTATAGAATTGCGCGACCAGGCCCGTACGATCCGTATCCCCAAATATCTCCCGTATGCCTCGTTCCAAATCGCGAGCCCGGTATTTGAAAACCGTTTCGAACGCCTCTTTAATGGACGAACACACCAGGCTCAATAACAGAAACAACAGAATCAGCCCAATCGCCACGTCCAGAATTTCTGAGCCAAACATGTGTCCTCCTCAGGCGCTCGCCCTATGGAGCCGTATCATATCCCATTGATCCCCGAAGCTTTCTGAAACTCGCCGTCATACAATTTCAAATGTCAGGACAAACTATCGATGCTGCTGCAATTTCCAACGCCGAATTTTTCAGAAGTCGATCTGGGAACCACCTATGACGCCGTCGTTGTAGGATCTGGAGCCGCTGGTGGCATGGCGGCGCACGTGCTGACTTCGCACGGGTTGAAGGTGCTCTTGCTCGAAGCCGGAAAAAATCAGGATACCGGGAAGATCCTGCATTCCATGGAGTGGCCGTACGATCATCCGCGCCGCGGGAAGATGCCTCCCGACTATCACGCTTTGACCACCAACGAGTACACTTTCCGGAAGTCGCCGTATGCGCAAAACTCGCCGTACTCGAAGGTCACGTCGTATATCCAAGGATGGGGCGGCTCCGATTACAGCAAGTCTCTGGTTGTGGACGAGAAGAAGAATCCGTACACGGGCACGCGCTACGCCTGGGTTCGGGCGCGCGCGGTGGGCGGCAAGACAACCATCTGGGGACGCCTTGCGCTGCGGCTTTCCGATTTAGATTTTAAAGCCAAGAGCCACGATGGCTATGGAGAGGATTGGCCTATCTCGTATGCGGATGTGGCGCCGTATTACGACAAAGTGGATCTCTACCTGGGTATCTCGGGCCACCCGGAGAACCTGCCCCAAATGCCTGACGGCAGATTCCAGCGCCCGTTGAAGCTGAATTACGCCGAGCTGCATCTGCGCGAGACCCTCAAGGGAATGGATCGCGTGCTGACGCCTTATCGCGCCGGAGTGACGACGGATGGCCTGAAACACAATAAGTATCGAAGCCGCTGTTACGGCCGCGGCGCGTGCGACCGTCACGTGGGCGGCTGCGATATTCACGCGGCGTTCGATTCGCCCACCGGGCTGATCCGTCCGGCTATGGACACGGGCAATCTGACGCTGCGTCCCAACTCGACCGTTTACGAAGTCACGGTAGACAAAGATACCGGCAAAGCCACCGGTGTTTCGTTTCTCGACAGCGACACGCGAAAAGACTACAAGGTGAAAGCGAGGGTGGTGATACTCGCCGCCTCCACGCTCGAAACGGCGCGCCTGATGCTGCTCTCGAAATCGAGCCTCTATCCGAACGGAATCGGCAATTCAAGCGGGCACGTCGGCCATAATTTCTGCGAGCACCTTATGGGTCCTTCCTGCGCCGGCATTATGACGGACCTCATCGGCAAACCCCGCACTCTCGATGACGGGCGTCCGGGCGGATTCTATATCCCGCGTTTCCGCAACGTGAAGGAGAAGAGTCCTGGTTTCATTCGGGGCTATGGATTTGAAGGCGGCGGTGGCTGCGGCATGGTTCCCGGAACGGCCTTCACAAGCCCCGGCTTCGGCGAGGAGTACAAGAAGCATGTTCGGGATTATGCGGGCGCGACCATTGAGATTGGCGCTTTCGGCGAGGTTCTGCCGCGCTTTGAGAATGCCGTGGATATCGATCCCGAAGTAAAGGATGCGTGGGGCATTCCGGCGCTCCGGTTCAGCTACCGCTTCGGAGAGAATGAGAAGAAAATGGCGTTGGACATGGCCGTCAGCGCGAAAGAGATGTTCGAAGCTGCGAAGTTTGAGATTGTCTCAGACAGTAGCCACATTCTCCCCGAAGGTTGGTCCATCCATGAGCTCGGAACATCCCGCATGGGCAACGATCCCAAAACCTCGGTCGTCAATCAGTTTCAGCAGTGCCACGACGTAAAGAATCTGATGGTCGTGGATGGCAGCACTCACGTTTGCGCGTCTGCGCAGAATCCGACCTGGACCATCATGGCGCTCTGCTGGAGATCGTGCGATCATCTTGCGGATGAACTCAAGAGAGGAGAGGTCTAAATGGACGCGAACCTGAATCGGCGCGACCTGTTCAAGCTGGTGACCGTCGCGGCCTTCACCACGCTGCAGCTTCCCGCTGCCGAGCCGAACGCTCCACTCTTCTTCACTAAAGATGAGTTCGCTTTGCTGGACCAGTTGACGGACCTCATCATACCGACCGACGCGCACTCCCCTGGCGCTCACGAAGCGGGCGTCGCCGCCTATATCGACCGCTCCGTGGCCGAAGCTTTTCTTCCGGAAGACAAAACATCGTGGCGCAAAGGGCTCGGGTCGATCGATGAGCTGTCGAACTCCACCTGCCACATGCCTTTCCTGAAGGCCGGCAAGCAACAGCAGATCGCGCTGCTCACTAAGCTTGCGGTGAAAGAGGAGCATCCTACAACCGAGGCCGAGAAGTTTTTTACTCAGTTGAAAGAGACCACGGCTTCCACCTATTACTCTTCGTCGATCGGCATTCACCAGGACATCGATTACAAAGGAAACGTGATTCTCCAGGAATTCGTGGGATATGACGCCACTTGAGGGGACCGCGAAAACGGTCGATCCTCTTGTAAAGTCGTTTCTCAAATCGATTTTCGTACTCGGCATTCTTGGGAGTGTTCTTTGGAGCCAGACTCCTCAGCCGCCGAAAAAGGCTGGGGCGGGGAAGAGTGTCGCAATCCTTCCCGCCGATATTCAGAACGCGCTCAGATCCATTACCCCGGATGAGTTGAAGGGAGATCTGTCGTTCATCGCTTCCGACGCACTCCAGGGCCGCTATACTCCGTCACCGGGTCTCGATATTGCCGCGGATTTTATCGCTTCGCAGTTTCGCGCGGCGGATCTTGCGCCGGGAGGCGATCGGGAATATTTTCAAACCGCTCTTATGGTTGACCGGGACATGCCCAAAGCGGGATCCGGCATGATTGTCGAAGACGGTTCCCAAAGCTTCACGATTCCAGCGCAATCGATTGTCATTTCCAGCGCGGATCGGGCGTCGAAAATCGATCGTGCGCCGTTGCTGGTTTTTTCCTCGCGAGATCCGGCGGCACTGAAGAACGTGGATTTGAAAAGCAAGGCGGTGGCCGCTCCGCAACCTGATTTTATGAGGCTGCCGAGGGACCAGGCCATCGCTCTTTATCGAAAAATGCGAGCCTTCGACAAGATTGTCGCCTCCTCCGGCGCCGCGGTTGAGATCGGCGTATCCCAGGAGAAGCAATCCTCTCCCATGCTGAGACTGCTTCCCGCTGAAGAGGCGCAAGCACGCGAAACACCCCGGATAGTGGTCGATAACGATCGGCTCCAAAAATGGATCGGGAATCCGGCGGCACGCGCTGAAAATCGGACGATTTCGCTCGATATCCCCGCTCCCGACGACCACAAAGTGACGCTCAAGAATGTAATCGGAATTCTTCGTGGGTCCGATCCGAATCTAAAGGACACGTGCGTGCTGTTGACTGCTCATTACGACCACATCGGCACGACTGAAACGGCCGGACGCATGGCGATGAATCGGACTCAGAACCCAAACGATCGTATTTATAACGGCGCGAACGACGACGGAAGCGGGACGGTTTCGGTTATTGAAATTGCCAGGGCTTTGGCGAAGCTCAACCCGCATCCCAAGCGCTCCATCGTGTTCATGACGTTTTTCGGCGAGGAGCGGGGAGAACTCGGGTCCGAGTATTACGGCAAGCACCCGATCTTTCCAATCGCGAAAACCGTGGCCGATGTGAACCTGGAGCAGGTGGGCCGCACGGATTCAACCAATGGCCGTGAGTTGAATAATGCCAGCTTGACTGGGTTTGATTACTCCGACGTGACGAAGTTTTTGGAGCAGGCGGGACGTCAAACGGGCATCAAAATCTACATGGATAAGGAGGCGAGCGACGACTACTTCACTCGAAGCGACAATGCGGCGCTTGCCGAACAAGGCGTGCCCGCCCACAGCCTGACCGTGGCCTTCGATTATCCCGACTATCACGGCCTCGGCGACGAATGGCAAAAGATCGACTACGAAAATATGGCCAAAGTAGACCGCATGGTTGCGTTAGGCCTCGTGGAGATAGCCAATAGCGTGAAACCGCCGGAGTGGAACGCCAGTAATCCAAAAACCGCGCCGTTTCGGGAAGCTCAGCGGAAATCCGAGGGGCAATAGACGGCCCCTCGTCGCGGTGGTCCCGATTGCAGTCAGCGGTAAAATTTAAGGAATGGATCCCTTGGCCATAGCCGCCGACATTGAGTCCGATATCGACTGGATGCAATGCGAACTGATCGAAAGAATCCCTGGCAAGGTGTCGGGAAGGCCCATCGTGCGCGGAACGCGCATCATGCCTGACCCCATTGTGAACAGCTTCGATCTTGGCGACAGCATCGAAGAAATACAGAGGGCTTTCCTAATCTCTCTCTCGCCCAGATCGAACGCCTGATCGAGTTTGCCCATGCCCAACGACAGCAGTGTCATCCGTGAAGGTGTTGCTCGACGAAAACCTTGACCACCGGCTACGCAACAATCTTGGGGCTTCAAAAACGGCAAGCTCCTGTAGGCAGCCGAAAACGACGGCTTTGAGGTACTCCTTACCTGAGATCAAACCCTTTACTATGAGGAGAACCTGACCGGGCGGCGTCTCGCGATTGTGTGTGTTTGTCCTCCATCGAATGGCGGATCGTCAAGAACCACTTGCCGGAGATCATCAGCGCTATCGATAACGCCGCGCCTGGCTCCTTTCAGAACGTCGAGTGCGGCTCGTTCAGCCGGAAGAAGACCTGATTTGATTCTGCCGGGAGCGACGCCGCTTGCGCGACGCGCCCAAGCGAAAACTGAAAATCAGATAGGGTAGAGCGCCTTCTTCGAGGAAGCATATAATTATCAGATAATTATAATTGATGAAGACCCCTATGCTCGATACTCGTGAAATCCACTCCTTGACCGATTTCCTGCGGAATCATAAAGCGCATGTCACGCGGCTGAAAAAGACACGAGCCCCGGAAGTGCTGACGGTGAATGGTAAGGCCGAGGTCGTTGTGCAGGACGCGGCAAGCTACCAGTCGATGCTCGACCGCCTGCACCACATGGAAACCCTGGCGGCCATTCAGGAGGGAATGGCGAGTGCAGAACGCGGCGAACTGAAGCCTGCCGCTCAGGTGCTCGAGGAGATGCGGGCCAAGTATGGCCTATCGCGTTAGTCTCGCCGCTCCTGCGGAAACGGACGCATATGCGGCGTTTGAGCGCATCCGCGAAGCCGCCCCCATGCATGCGGAGAAGGTGTTTACCGAATCATTTTTCATATCCGCGAAGAAGAGCAGCATGTGCGTGTGTTGAGGGTCTGGCATGCTTTCCGCGATGCCATCACCACCGCCGAGATGTGTGCATCGAAGTAAGTTTCCAGTTGGTGGTGCGGCGCGCTTCATGCTTCCCGACCCCTTCTCGTGGAGGCGCACCCATCCGCGGCGCCCTCGGCTGAAATGATCGCCCACGTCCATCTGCAGCACGCTCCGATGCGGGCCGCAAGAGATCATCTGGATTCGGAACGAGCAAAGCCATATCCTTGCTGTTCATACGTGTGATAATGTCTTTTATCACACGTTAGTAACAAAACACAATGGAAATGTTTTTGGAATTCAGCAACGCCGTGCAATAATCCAAACCGACGTTGAAACTTGTGGAGCCTAAAACATTGGTTACTAGGTTACCTACCTTCGACCAGTTGATGAACCCTCTGCTAGGCGCACTACAGGCGCTCGGCGGCTCCGGTTCCATAGAAGAAATCTACGACAAAGTTCTAGAACTGGAGCAGTTTCCGGATAGTTTGCTGTCCCAGATCCACGACGCGGAGAAAAGCAACCAGACAGAAATCGGTTATCGGCTCGCGTGGGCACGCAGCTACCTAAAGAAATATAGTCTTTTGGACAATTCTGCAAGGGGCATATGGTCGCTCAACGCCAAGAGTAAAGACCTCACCAAATGTGACCCGCAAGCAGTCGTTCAGTTTGTTCGGGCGCTCTGGCACAAGACGGGAAAAAAAGAAAAGGGCACTCCTACCGATAGAAATCCTGTTACAGGCGCGACCGCCGTTCGCGACCCCTCAGGCCGCTCTGAGGATGCCCTCGAAGAGCAGGAATGGAAACAGAAACTCCACGCTATCCTAACCCAAAAGTTAAACCCACAAGCGTTTGAACGGCTTGTTCAACGCATGCTCAGGGAGGCAGGTTTTACACAGGTAGAGGTAACAGGTCGCAGTGGAGACGGCGGAATAGATGGCCGCGGGATTGACCTGCCCGTCCAAACTGGGCCATTCATAATTAGGAATTCCGGTTCTTGTTAGTTCCGTTCGTAGCTTTCCTTCGCCGTTCATGTCAGTCGTCCTTGACACGACGGCGGGCCGGG
>Ga0208220_1000048_pt1 | contig 41053 bp, 52 predicted proteins | sample NGESurdeep092012_9_FD_184484 | JGI IMG/M metagenome (GOLD analysis project Ga0208220, IMG submission 184484) | Arctic peat soil microbial communities from Barrow, Alaska - NGEE Surface sample F53-1 deep-092012 (SPAdes) | ecosystem: Environmental > Terrestrial > Soil > Wetlands > Peat ...
AAAAGGCCATGCATCATTCGCCCGGAGGGGTAATGAAAGGGTTCAAGGCCGACGCGCATCCGAAAAAACTGAACATCAAGCAGCAAGACCCAAAGGTTTAAGTCGATGCGACGACTGAAGTTCCTATCGTGGTTTACGATCGGGACGATCGCGCTCTCGTTCGTGGTGTCGATAGTCCTGGGCCGAGTCGCACTCTCGGTCACAGGATTTTATGACATGACAATTCGTATTGTCGACAGTACTGGTACTGTCCTAAATGGGGTCGCGAGCGCAATCACCGCGTTCCCGGATAAAACAGTTAGGGTCGTCGATAGTACAAACCATGTGATCGACGCGTTCTCGAGCGCAGGAGCTACTCCTTATCCGACCCCGACCTGCGGCGGAGATATAAGTTCCGGTTGTACTCAGGTCAATGGTTTTCAAGGGCAACTCGCTTCACCAGTACCGACCTCGATCCCTAGCGCTGCTGGGACTGTTACCATCGATTTCTCACAAGGACTCAATCGCAATATTACTCTCAATGGAGGTGGTGCGGCGCTCGCGTTCTCTAATCCTAAAGCAGGAAATACCTACGTCCTTAAGCTAATTCAGGGTAGTGGTGGTTCGTTTACTATCGGAAGTTGGCCGACCAGTTTGAATTGGCGTGGAGGGACGACAGGCGGAGGTGGCCCACCGACGCTTAGCACAGCAGCCGCGAGTTACGACCTTATCATCTGTAAGTACGACGGTACTTATTATAGTTGCGATGCTGAAATAGGGTTTGTGCCATAATGCGACGACGGTTAATTTCGCTTCTTCTCTTCGCATTGTTGTCGAGTTCGCCAGCTTCGGCGATGTTCTACAAGCTAGGAACGCCTGTAACAGTCGGTACAGGGATAACTGTCACACCGACGATTCCCGCTGCCGCGACGACGGGGATGGCGCTAATCGCGAATCTGGCATTGAACGGCGCGCCGTCAATCCTCGTTATTCCGTCGGGTTGGACTTCTATTGATCAAGGCGTGGCGACCAGTAATTCTGCGATTTGGTCCGGGCAATTTTATCATTGCTATACCAGCGGAGATTCTAATCCGGTTTTTAGTTGGACGGGAGCAGAAACTGGCGGAGCGACTGTCTATGCGCTGACCGACGAGAATTGTACTGGGAGCCCGGTTGACCAGCACTCGCGCGCGTCCAGCGCGACCACGAGCGCGGCGATAAGTGTAGCCGGGCTGACGCCCTCGGCCGCCAATTCGGACGTGCTCTATATTGTGATCTCGGACTCGACCGTCAACTCTTTCGCTTACCCGTTTGCGGAGTTTGCGGGGAGCAATGCCTACACAGGTTTCAATCAGTACATCGGTTACATCGCGACTAATGGGACTTCCGCTCCTGCGACATTCGCAGCTACGGTTGGATCGACTAATTGGATTGTCGAGCAGATCATCTTCAAGCCGGTCGCATTCCCGGCGTGGCAAAAGATTCACGGTATTCAGAAAGCATCAACGAGCGGAGCAACAAGCCTGACGGTTACGGCGCCGCCAGTAGCGAACAACGACACCCTTGATGCCTTCGTCACTATCAGCGGCAGCCACACCGTTTCAGCTCCGGGCTTCACAGCAGACCTGACTCAAGCGTGGTCGGGTTGTTGCAACAGCGGGCGGGTCGTTCATTTATGTAAGGTCGCTAGTTCCGAGTCTGGCAATTACGTTTTTACGCCTGATTCGTCTGCCGAAATGCATGTAGTACTGATGACCGTGGTAGGCAGCCAATGCACTGCGGACGATAAGCAGAGCAACACAACCACGAGCAGTTTTACGTCCTGGGCGACGCATACTGTCACACTTACTAATCCCAAGGAATTTGTGCTGAACGCTTGGACGGGATACGCCAATAACATTACTGTTCCGGCCCTTCTGTTAGCGGAGACAACAACCTCCAACATTTCCGATGGCTCCAATATCGACATGGAGCTTAACTCGGGGACTTCCAGTGCATCCACCGCAACTGCCGGCTCTCAAGAGTGGAATTCGATGTCGATTGCTAAGTTGAATACATTATCGGCTCCGAAAGCCGGCGAAGCGCCGTTATTTGGCTCGTTTCCGTGAGGAGATATGGGAACTCTTGTTGATTCATCGATCGCCTGGCCGAGATATAACGAATCGATCGCTGATTGGATTCTCGGTGACGATCGAATTTGGGAAGGATCGTTTACACTGACCGATCTACCGACCGGAGATGTCGGACTGAGCGATGTTTACCTCACGATCAAACAGAACCCGTTGCTCGACGACGCGGATTCGTTGGTACAGATTCATGTCACTACAACACCGTCAATTTATGGTGTGATTACTAATAATAGTCCTAGTGGGTTCGTAAGTATAACCTTGCGAGTTCTTGGCGAGGATCTCGTCGCCGGGTCTGGTATGGCACCCGGACCTTATTACTACGACATTCGTGGGATCGCGACTACTAGCGATGCGGTTTGGACGTTTGAGAACGGGCAAATAAATTTCATCCAGAACGTCACCGACGCCGATGCTGCCGGGACTCCAGCGGCGTTACCTAATTCTGGAAATCCGCAATTCAGAGGATTCTCTAATGGGATTCCGCCTGTTATGGGGACGTTCAATGTCGGTGACTGGGTTCGTAATGCGTTACCATCTCCTGGATCGCCTTCTGGTTGGGTCTGTACTGTCGGTGGAGCGTACCCGATCGTAACGTGGGTCAGTGACGGAATCGTTGGTGAGGACACAGGCGTATGAAAATGCGAAGATTCGTCGAGGCGATTTTTGTCGCTTCGGTGATATTTTATGTCCTGACCCTGACCGGATATACACAGAGTATAATTACCAACGTCGATGCGAAGTTTAGGAATTTATGGGTCTCGAGCATTCCGCCCGGAATGTGTGTTCAGACTGGTGCGAATGGGCAGTTAATTTCGTTCGGAAATAAATGCGGCGCTGCTTCAGGTCCGACCGGCTCGCCAGGTTCTAGTGGGAGTCCAGGTCCGGGTGGCTCGCCAGGACCAACTGGTAGTCCTGGGCCTAGTGGGTCACCTGGACCTCAAGGAACGACCGGATCGGCTGGTACTACTGGACCGACCGGAGCCCCTGGACCAAGCGGCTCGCCCGGACCTACAGGTTCACCTGGACCGACCGGCGCACAGGGTCCATTAGGATCTCCTGGAATTTCAGGACCGACAGGTTCTCCGGGTCCGAGTGGATCTCCGGGTCCTCAAGGTAGTCCAGGATATCCGATCGCCATCGCGCCGACCGCGACGCTACTCGCACAAGCTACGCAGAACGCTGCGATGAATGTTTATCAGAACTTCGCGTATACATTGTCGACTAATGGCGCGAACATTGCCTTAATATCACCGACTCCTGGTCTTGTTTATAAGCTTCAATTGATTCAGGACGGAACAGGTAGTCGTCTTCTTCCAACCTTTTCACCGGTTCCTCATTGGGAGAGTAGTAGCGTTCCGACTCTAACTACGACCGCAGGTGGATGGGACTTTATTTTGTGCTATGTCGATTCGTCCCTTGCTTTTAGTTGTCAACTTGAAGGTCCGTTCCAATAATGCCGGATAAAAAACCACCGATGTCACCGGACATCGTGACCCCGGATATTGAGCTTGAGGGGTTCGATGGGCTGTCGGTTAAGATCGATCTAGTCAATCGGGCTCCAAGCTCATGGCGGAGGCTTGAGAATTTCGATCTTTTTACTCCTGGATCGGTTCGTAAGATCGCACCTCCAACGCTTTTTAGCGGACCGTTTCCAGCTGCGATGATGACGATCGCAGAATTTAAGACAGATGACACTTCAGAGCGAGTACTTTACGGGATCGGTACTGACGGAAAATTGTACGATCTCAGCAATCCGTCGACTGCCGGAATCGACCTCGGGGTCGGAAACTTGCTCCAACCGGTCTTTACTGCGCTTATGCCTGGGGTCAAGATTCCGTATGACTTTGTTAGTTGGAAACCTGCGTTCGCAGTTACTGTCGGGCAAGCAATCATTTCGATCTCTTTGGACGGAGATCAATATATTTTCGAGTGTACGACTGGAGGTTTAACGAACGCTCTTTCGGCTCCTCAGTGGCCGACAAGTGGGACGGTTGCAGACGGAACGGTTGTATGGACGAACAGAGGACTTCTGTCTGACAAGACTTGGTTACAGAACTACCTCGCGATTATTGTCCCAGGATTCCAGCCGATCAAATTCGATGGGACCGCGGTCACCGATATCGGTGTGACTGCCCCTGAGGTCTCGCTCGACATCGACGATGATCTTACGATCATAACGACTGATGTATCGAAAGGGATCATGCTCAACACCGGTCGGTATTATTCCTGGACTTGGTTCAATCCGACGACCTTGCATGAATCAGCCCTTGCTCCTGTAACCGGGACCGTTACGTTCTTTAGCTCCGACCCGAACGTTAATGGCTCGCAATCGATCAAAGGATCGTTCTTACACCCAAATCTTGTCGTTGGATATTATTATTCACAAATCGGTCTAACAATTCCGAAGGCTCTCGTACAGAGCCCTGCGATCGGTGATGGATATACTCATGTCCGTTTCTATGCGACCCTTGATGGAGGATCGCAATTGTTCTTACTTCAAACTCTCTATGATTCCGACGGGAATATAATCACCGACGGGAACGGCGCGATTGCGATTGCGAACATGGAGGTTGTACAGGATTACGAAGCGGTCTCGATCACGCAGGCTCCGCAGGATTGTGTAGCCGCGTTCGATGGGGTTGATGATGGTAAAGGATTTGTGTCGCAGGACACAATGCCGACCAATAACGATCTGTTGACCGAAGGGCCTCGTGCGTTCGTTCATCTTGTTAAAGGAACCTTGACCGTTGATACCGATCAAGCGGCACATATTTCGCAGCAAGCGTATTTTACGATGCGTTCGCCTCAGGCTGCCTCGTTAGGGACCGATTGGTCGATTGAAATTCGGATGCGAACGAGCGATACTATCATCGGTACAGTTATCGCGTCGTATGAAGATACACAGACCGGACCCTCAACAACGAACGACAATTCAGATCGATATCTATGGATGACTAAGAATGGGCATGTACACTTTGCATATCGTAATGCCTCAGGTCTAGGCTGGATTCAATTCGATCATGCAGCGACGTTGAATGATGGGAATCCGCACGTGATCGATATTGTTTGTCAAACCGCGGTCGGTGTTGTTCTTTATGTTGATGGTATCGCAATTGCAACGAACGCCGCCGTGAATAATCCAGGATTCATCGGGTATTGGAGGTTTGGATACGGAGACATTTCGAATCGAGGAGAAATCAACAACAAGCCCGCGAGCGATTATTACATGGGAGTCCTCGATGAGATTGCGTGGTGGGCGGGGACCGCGAATGATCATACCATTGTCGCGAACAACGCAGCGCAGGCGATTACGAACGGTAATTACGGCGGAGTGATTATCGCTCTCAGTCCGACCGATTATTGGCGTCTCGATGATCTTAGTCCATTGCGTTATTCTCCGACCCCAGATGCCTCGCTTGTGATTCCTTCAAATGCTCTTACTGATAATTTCCCACCTCCAATCTCGAGATGGGGAGCAGTGTTCCAAGGTTGTTTGTTTCTACAGGACGATGACGATCCGAATATAATTACATACTCCGATGTCGGAGAGTTTGAGTCTTATGGAGAACTCGCACAGGTTGAATTTCAGACCAAAAATAATGACGAAATAAACTCCCTTATTAGCGGGCTCAATTTACTCGTGATCTCGACTAGGAGAGAGGTTTCGTCAGTTTCGGGTCCGACCCCGAGCCAATTTACTAAGTCACCGATCGACAGCCTACATGGATTCCAAGGCAAACGATGTGTTGCTCCGTTGGGATCGACCTTGGTCGGACAAATGCGACAAGGTATGACCTCGTTAGAGCTTAGCTTATCGTTCGGTGCGACTGGCGGGAACGTTCAAATAGGTTACGGTAATGGTTCTCTGATCGGTGATGATATTCAACCGATAACGAACACGATCCCGGAGGATAATTTAGATCTCTTCGCTGACATCGCGATCGATAATACTCAAAACATCCTAATCTACGCAGTACAGTTGCCGACATAATGCCTTTCGTAAATGCAGGTACACTCGCGGACGGATCTGCCGGAGTCGGATCGCTTTCGGTTGCGAAACCTTCTGGGATCACGACCGGAGATATCGCGTTCGTTCACTTCGTTCAGTATGGTTCTTATGCGATCGTCGGACCGCCCGATTCTAGTTGGTTCATGCTACCTGCAAATACGCAGCAAGGAACGAACGACAAACCGTATAGCGTTATTTATTGGCATGTCGTTACTAGTAGCGAACCTTTAGCTTGGTTGTTTAATTTCAGCGGGTCGATAAAGTGCGCCGCGATCTCATGTGCCTATCGCGGAATCGGCTCGTTTGTAAGTATGAACGTTTCGTTTGGGTCTGGTACTACCGCGACTGCCCCGAGTGTATCGGGAATGACCACGGGGGACTTACTACTTCAGTTCATTTTTGCCGACGGCGCTAGTCCTACGATCACGCTCGATGGAGCTTTAACGTCGAGATATTCGGTCGAGTCGGCTGATGATAAGATCGCGTTGTCGCTCGGCGAAGATTCGGTCGTTGCTAATCCGTCGACGACGTATAATAATAGTATTAGTTCTTCTTCAACGTTCGGGATTCCGGTTATCATTTTATCTCCGACCGGATCGCTTCCGACGATTGTTAGCGATTACGGCGTGGTCGCGGTTACGACAGGCAATGCAGAAACGACTAATGGAACCGAGACACTTGATTGTGTCGTTCCAACGCCTGCTGGAACTAGGAATGGAGATATAATCGTCGCGTTCATTCAAGCGGTCTGTAATCATACACTCTCTTTGAACGCTATGCCTTCTGGGTTCTCGTTGGTTCGATCGGATTTTCAAGCCGGACCCGGACCAAATGGCGGAAATATAACGTCTGCAATTGCGACGCATGCCGTTACTGCTTCTGCCGAACCAGCGAACTATACGTTCAGTATACAGACGAACGGTGGCTTTGTCGCTTCTTATCTTTTGTCAGTCGCGTTAATAGTCATTCGTGGTTGTTCGGGGATCGATACGACCTCGCTTACACAGCAAACTGACAAAACTAAGTCGACTGTATCTACGACCCCTTACACTCCGGGATATAATAACGAGTTAATTCTTAATTTGGTCGCTGGATCGAGCAATACAGCAGGAGCGACTATTTCATGTCCTAATCAACAACGTGAATATGTCAAACAGAGTTTAGGGGTATTCTCTAGTTATGGAGGTCTTTCGGGAGAATCAAGTGCTGTTGTTGTCGTAAACGATAGTATTCCGGATATTATGAACGCCTATCAAGTAGGGTTCATACCAGTAAATGTCAATACGACATGTAATTTTTTAGGGTTCACAAGTGTCAATAGTTTTAGTGGAGCGTCACAAGCGATCGACGTTCCTTCGTCGCCAAATGCCTTGGTCGCTGACGATGTATTGGTCGCTCATGTCATTGTAGGGACCGCAATCGGTATTATACCACCGGCCGGCTGGACCGCGATTCCGAACACTTTAGTGGACGATGGGAATAGAGCTTCTCAGTCCTTCTCACATACTGTCGTGAACGGAGATCCGACGAACATTACATTTACGTTCGAGAGTAGTACGACAGGCTGTTTAAGTATCTCTGCGTTCAGGAACGCGATCGAGTCGTTCGTGGCGTCGAACTCGACTACCGAGGGTCTTGCTCCTGGACTTGCAAACATTAGTTCGAGCACGGCGATATTGTTCTATGAAATGGCTCGATCGAATGGTGGAGCTGGTACGTTAGGGTCTGAAGCGGTCGGACTGATATCGGCCCCTAATACCATTCCGACCGCGTTGGCTTATAATAATCTCAGTCTCGAACTAGGTGGTAAGTTAACGATATTTCCTTCGATTGGTCCGGCAAATGGTATGGTTGGTACTCTTTTTCGTCCTGCATTTGCAGGACTTAGCGGACCGCAAACGACGATCGCGATCGCGAGACCAAATCCGACTCCACCGAATCCACCTCCTTCACCTCCGAGTGAAGCTTTAAACAACGCTTTGTTACTCTATACAATGGGACAACGACCTGGGTGGTCAAAACACGTTCTACCGTTCAATGTTCTAACGGTTCAGGAGTGTGTATTGCCGGGAGATGTAAGTGTTAACGTCGTAGCACTTGGGGATGATAAGAATGTTTATTTGTTATTTAACAACCCTCAAGGTGCTCCATTAACGTCGATTGCAGAGTCCCAACCTTTACCGACCCGCAAACAGGTTGGGGTCGAGATTTGGGATACGAATAAAGATTTTCTGTATTTTTACGTCGAAGGTCAAGACCTCGCGAACTTCCAGTATCAGAGCGCGACCGATACCACTAACTTTAATACCTTCGTCCCTACAGTCCCTTTGTCTGTAAAGGCCGGCCGAAATATTCTCAATGTCCGAGGCAAACAGATCGTTCTTAGATTTATACACTCTGTAGCTCCGGCAGTAGGTGTGACACCCTTACTCTCGTATATTAAGATCGCCTATACGTTGTCGGGTAAGAGGAGCTAAAATGCCTGATTCGCTTGGAAGATATACTCTCGCCGAGATGCAAGATCGGGTCAGGCGAGAACTTAACGATGCGATTTTAACGGTTAATACTTCGACCGGCGACGAAACTACGAGTCCGGTTCTACCGACCCAACTTTATAGCAATACCGACATTAACATCGCACTCAACAATTCGATGATCGAAGGATTCATCGAGATGGCAACGAATCACGAGGAGATCTTCGCACAGATAACGTACATTAGTACTCAAGGAAGCTTCATTGGTCCATATGCTCTCCCGGCGAATATGATTAAATTGAGATGGTTGAAATGGAAGTCGCCGGCTCAATTGATCGGGAATATTCGTCCTGATCAATGGCAGCCGATGGCTTATTATGACGAAGATTTAAGCTCCGGTCAAGGCCGAGACTTTAGTGGTGGAAGATCGCCGTCATATCAACGGGTCGGGAACAATATTTATCTTAATGAGAATCAATATCAATCGAACACGAACGGGATTATGGTCAATTCGGTCATAATTCCGCCCGAACTTGTCAATCCGGATGATGTTGTACAATCACAATTCGCCAGACCGATGCAAAGCTTCATGATTTTCGACGCAGCGGTACATATTGGCGAAAGTCGTGAGGAACAGATTTCAGACGAACTCAAATCTCAACGCGATCGGTCGCATGTACTCATGATGGCTGCACTCGACAATGCTCTACAGCCTCCGACTGTACAGATTGTGTCAGGAAGGCTTGTTAAGACTACATACTCAGGTCGGAGGTAGAAATAATGGGAGCTTATGGAAATATACCGATAAGTTCGCCCGCGACAAGTGGTGGAGTCCCACAATATTTTACCAAAGGTGGAGATCAGTCGAGTTGGTTCCCTGGAGCGCCGCAGTATAATATGGGTCTCGGGAGCATGCTGTCGCAGTATGGTCAATTCAATCCGCAGTATAATGCTCTTCAAGCTGGGTTCAGTAAATATGGGACTGACGAACAGCGCGGTATGTTATCGCAGGGAAGTCAACAATATACCGGAGCGGTCGATCAACTCGCTGGGCAGTATGGAGCCAATACCGACCCGACCTTGAATCAAGGAATACAGAACAAAGGTGGATCGGTTGCTCAGGATTCGAATTACGCTGCTGGACGAATGGGTGCGAACCAAATTACCGCGCAGGCACAGGAACAGGCTTCACAAGTTCCGGGGCAGATTGACCTTGCGAAGCAACAGGTTCAACAGCAGTATCGACAGAATCAGATCAATTCGCTCAAGCAAATGGTCGATATAATTTCGAGTGCAGCGGGAAGTCAGTACGGATATCAAGGCGCTCAGTTAGGAGCTGATGCAGGACAAATTTCGCTAGCAAATGCACAAAATCGAGAGCAGTCACAGAATATGGGCTCGCTCATGAGTCTTATTACTAATGGTCCGATGTCGTTACTGTCTCCTAGTACGTTCTATGGTGGTGGAGGAAGTGGAGGAAGTGGTGGATCGAGTGGACCGTTAGGACTCAATAATATGATGAATGCTTGGATGAACGGTGCACCAGATTTTGGTGGTCCGACCGGAGCTGGAGATACCATGTCGGTATCTGGTAGTGCCGGGTCTGGTGCGTTTGGTAGTGCATTGTCACAATCAAGCCCGATGTTCTTTGGTTAGAGGGACCTAATGGCAAATGTACCTCAAATAAATACGACCGGGATTACGCAATCGGAAGGAATGCTCGGTCAATTATTCAATTACATTTCCTCTCTGAACGGAGGCGCGACTCCTGCTCCACAAGTCTCTATGGCCGGGTTGCCTACGCAGAAAGGAGTCAATCAAAGTAAAGCCGGGATGATGAACGCTCCTATGACCTCGGCGCCTGGTGGCGGGATTGATCCATTCAAGACACAGACGTATAATTCTGCTCTCGAACTCGGCTCGAACCCAGCACATGCAGCGGTCGCACAGGAAAGACAACAGGCACAATTAGGGATTGAAGGACAGAATTTACAGCTTCAAGGGAACAACCTATTCAATAACATGTCCTTACAATCAATGATTTCTTCTTTACTCGCCGGGACCGCTGGATCATTAGGACAACTTGGTACATACGCACCGAACCTTCGAGGGCAATCACAACAGGTTGCTGCCTCGGGGACCGGGTCGGGTGGGGGCGGATTGATGGGAATGTTTGGTCTATAGAGAGGATCGTCTATGGATAGTTTAGGAAATATCGGACTTGGAAAGGCTGGAAATAATCCTTATCAATGGCTCGCGTTGGGCGGAGCTGGGTTACAGTCAATGCTTGCGAATAAACCGAACTACGATCCAGAGGCGATGCAAACGAGTCAGTTCGATCAGGCCGCGCTTGCGTCCGGGAAGCCGGTCGGTGAGGTTCCGTATGAGCCTCATGGATTATTACCGCTTTTGGCCTCGAAGATCGGTCTCATGCCAAGTATGATCAAAGCTCGACCGAGTCAAATGGTCGAGGAGCAATTGGTTTTGCAGGCTCAACAAAAGCAGAAGCTCAGCGACATGCTCGATCACATCGGGGTATTGACGAATCTTGCAAGGTATGCAGGCCCGAAAGCGACCTCGGATCTTTACAACGCGACCCCAGGATTACAGTTTCCAGGTCTGACTGGGCAACAGATCGCAGGATGGAAGACTCCGGGTGAAGAGAACCTCGATCTTCGGGCCTTTTTAGGTCAGCAGAGTCATGAGCTCGCAGAGGATCGGATCGGAATCTCAAAGGAACGTGCAGACCTAGCAGAGCAGGCTTTATGGGACAAAGAGAACAAAGGCGACCCGGCTGCCGAGCGGGATGCGGAACGAGTTCGCGGGCAACAATTTGGTCGAATGCAACAAAATCTTCGTTCGCAAGGAAGTTCATCAGCTGGGATGGCAAATGCGGACAATATAAACAAAGCATCAGATTTTCTTATGAACGCCGAGACCAGCGGGGTCGATCCAAACGAGGCTTGGAAACAAGCTCAGGCGATTTTGAATCCAGTCGAAGCACAAGATTCAGGCGGAGGCGGAGGGACCGGCTCTTTATTGCGTTCGATCTTGCCTAGTGGATTCCCTGGAATGGGTGCTCCGAGTGCGAACGCAGGAACCCTAAGTGCGCGTCCGACCCCGACCGCACCAAAGGTCGTGCGGCCTAGTTTCGCTAAATAGCTTTGCATTAGATGCACCGTGCAACTAATTAAATCGAGGATATGACATGCCAGAAGCGGTCACATTCGAGGAAGCGATCGATAGACTTCGTAAAGTGAATCCTGGAATGTCTCAAGGTCAGGCGCTCAAACAAATGAGCGATTGGCATACGCAAGGGGACCCAGAAGTTGCGAAGATTCCAGACATTACTGGTAAACTTCGCAATGCGGCATTGTCGGGAGCTGTACATGGACTTGTGAGCGGCCTCGCTGAAACGATCGACCAGCCGGTCAGGGGTCTGTCTCAAATGGTCGCTGCGGGGACACAGCCAGGAGGGATGGTACATGGAGCTGCCGAGAGTGTCGCAAATAGATTCGATCCTAAGAACATCGAGGCGTATAAAGCGCAGGCGATGCCGGGTCCGGCTGAGACAGTCGGCGATGTCGCTGGACAAGGGGTCGGACTGGGGCTTTCTGCTGCCGCAATGGGACCGTTCGCGAAAGCGATCCCAGGTCTCGGTGGGGCCGGAGCGCTCTCTACGATCGGACGCGGAGCTGCGGAGACTTTAGGTCTCCAACAATTTGGCGAACTTGGCAAAATGTCTCCTGCCGATGCGCTTAAGTGGGGCGCGATCGGAGGAGCAGTCGCACCAGCGATCGGTAAGGTTGCGACGAAATTATTCGGTCGAGACATTTCACCGGCAATAGAAGGAGGTGATGCCCTTGAACCCGCCAAACGGTCTCCCTTTGATAATAAGGTAGCCTCCCCGACCGAGGATGTTGGGGAGGCTCCTTTAACGAGACAGGGTGAATATTCGTTTCCACCAAAACCAGCCCCACCTCCGACCCTCGAGCCGGCCGGAACTGCGAACATTCGCACCGGTCGCCCGTTCGATCTTAAGACCAGCGTTCGAATGCCGACCAGTAGATCAGGGCTCGATGTATGGGGAGACCCTAGAAATCCGGTATTCGGTGAGGGTCCGGCTTATCCAACCTCGTTCGACAAACCGATGGTGATCGATGTTCCTAGTGCAGGCGAAGAAGGTTGGGTTCATGCGGCGACTTCGCTCTATGCAGATAATCCTCGGATTGTTGATGCGTTGCGCGAGGCTAAAGACCCGATTGGTATGGCTCAAGAGCTTGTTGGCCGTGCAGCGAAAAAAGGGGGTTATGACGCTGTCAATCTTTCGACGCCAAGTATAACCTCGAACGTCACGATGGGAGTACCGAAGGATTGGAAACCTTCGTCGCATCCTGAGCTTACGAACGATCTCTTTAAGTTCTCTAAGAAACCGGTCCAGTCGTCCCCTTTCGCACAAGCCCAGGCGAAGGACCTGGGCGAACAGATCAGGCAGGTCCCTTCGGACGATGAAGGTGGAGACCTAGCAAAAGAATCAAAGAAAGTTCGCGAGCATATGATTCGCAAGCTTAAGAATCCCGACCCGAATATTCACGCGATGGGAGACCCCGATCTTGCAGCGCAGGTCAAGCAAATGGGGGTCGTAAGTGGGAACACAGGAGCTTACGAGCCAGAGATTCAAGAGATTAAGAGGTATATGGAAGCGAGGGCACCGTTTACTAAATGGTTGCCTTCGCATTACGGGTCGGACGATCCTTCATACGCGCGAACGTTCTCTAATACCTACGAAGAACTCGACACAGGTGAAAAATGGGCTAATGATCAAATGAAAGAATATCAGAAGTTCCGCGAGGAATTTCCTGATATTTTCACTAAGAACGAGGATAAAAGGCTTAAGAACTTCGACGAAGTCGCAAGGGCCGCGGATGGATGGGAATATGATGTCGATCGAAAAAAGTATAGCCAGACCGCAATCAACGTCGACGATCGAGTTAACAAAGCTGCTCGACGGCTTGTGCAAATCAGAGACAACGGTTACACCAGGATCTCCGGGAATGATCCGAAGGTCCCTTACGTCGTCGAGCGGTATGGCCTCTCGCATAGCAGGTCACAACTCGAGCGACTGCGCGCTCTGCAAGAGTCTGGGGGTCCACCCCAAGTAAAGCCGGGAACTAGGCCTTGGTCGAACAATTACATGAAGGTTTATACTGACTTAATGCCCGAAAAGCGTCCGGCACGACCTGAGGAAGTGTTCGCGGCGCAAGAACTAGAGGGAATGTTGAAGTTCGACTTTACACACGATCTCGACTTCGAGCCTCTGACTGGGTTCCTTAAGTTCCATCCTCATGCGAACGAGAAGATTATGCTCGAGGACGCGATTAAGCAGTATAAATCGTTCGATCAAGCAGGACAAGATGGCGAGTATAAACCGCCAAGATTCGATGATCAGGAGAATCTTGAAAGAATGGTCGCGAGGTTAGATAACCTCGAGTCTAAAGTAATGAAGGATCAAAACCGTCGGATGCCGGCGACGGATTATTTACCGAAGAGAAAATGGATGTCGATCATTAACATGAAAGACCATCCAGAAGCACAACCGCACTTTTACGATACGAACCCGGATCATATTGTAGGAACCTGGGTTACGACGCACAACAACAAACGGGTCGCAGACGTTGCACTTGCATATGCGAATAAGGTTATTAAAGACCCTGCTGCTCCGGCGTCGTTAAAGGACCGGTTGGTCGATTGGGGGAATGCGGTCAGAGGGTCGACGGGATTTAGAGCGGATGCAGCGACGGCACAAAATGTCAATGGGATGTTACATGGAGTTGGGTCGGATTATCGTGTGACTCCACAACAAATACATAAGATCGCGTCGACGATACAGGATTATATTCGCTTTACGATGCTTGAGTTGTCTCCGTTCAGGTTCCCAATGATCAATCTTACGCATGTACTTCCGACCGTTTATCCGCTCGCGGGTGAGAAGTACATGGCTCGTGGGGTTGCGAAGGTCCTTGGGGATATGACTGGGAGCTATAAGCTCGCTGCGGACGAAGGGATTATAGGGCATGATAGCGAATGGTTTAAGGAGATCGGGCAGACGGAGTCGAAGCTCTCGGGATCGAAACTCTCGCAGATACTTCGTTATCCGACCTGGATGACGGAGAATATGCGTAAGGTCGTCGCGCATCAAGTTGGGCTCGAGATGGCGAAAGACAGCGAGTTTAGTCCGGTTGTAAGAGCGTTTGTTCGAGATCCTAAAGAGTATGAGAACGCAACCCAAATGCAGCGTGCGTATGCGAGGGCGTTCGTAAAGACCACTCAGTTCGAGCTTGGGAATACAGGGAAGCCAATCAATTTTGTCGGCGGTTTGGCCAAAAGACTCGCGTTGCAATTTCGCTCTTGGCCCGCGAACCTTGCGGGATTGTATAGCGAGATGTATAGACAGAAAGACTGGGCTGGTCTTACTAGAGGCGCGGTCGCACTCTTTATGCTCGGAGGTGCGAGGGCATTGAGTCCGGTCCCGTCGGTTTATGATGCGGTGAGATTGGGGATGTTGAGGAGTGGGCATAACTTTTTACCAGAGCGACCGGGGTATCAGTATCTTCTGTCTGCTCTTGGGATACATGATAGCTCGATCGAACAGATCAATATTCCGACTTTGCGTGATCCGTTCGGGACGGATATTTACAACCCATCCTCATTACTCGGTCCGGCGATCGGTAAGACGATCGATACCCTTGGGACGATCTATAAGGACGCGAGTGGAGGCAAAACATATAAGATCCCAGTTGACGTAACTAAAGCTTTGGTCGGCCCGCAAGCAACTGCGTTCGTACAGGCTGGACAGGAAATAATGTCCGGAGGTGTGTTCGGCCCGACTGGAGTCTTAGCGTCAAATCGACCGGTCTTGGGTACGATCGCGCGGGGAATGGATATTCAGCCCAGTGTCGGAATGCAAAGGCGTGAGGTTGAAACGAACCTCGAGAACGCAATGGTCGGTGGGAACAAAAAGGTCATCAACGATCTTATCAAAGACGCTAAAGAGCGAGGGATCGTACTCGGTCCGGATTCGCAACGCAGAATTCGTGCGTTCGTCTATGCACATAAGAAGAGCGAAGTGACCCCTTGGCAATGGAAGTTTTAAATGCCTGACAAAGGAATCCCGACCGCCGAACAAGAGGCTCTTCAGGCTCCTACAATCGACCCGGTCTTTACCGCTGCGCTTGGTCCGACGTTCGGTCTGAGGACAATGCTTCAATCGCTAGCGATGGGGGCATTAAATTCGTCGCTAGGTGCCGGACCGGGAATGACGAAACTAGGAATGATCCCAGGACCAAGTATTACCGCTCTAGCAAAAACGGGTCTGGGAGAACACCTTGTAGCGGGAATGGGAGAGTTCATACGTAATGACTTGCTCAAGTCCTACGGGATCGAGGCGACACCAAAGGAGATTTTACAATTCGAGCCGGATTTTACCTCTATGACCGGTCATCGAGGCGAGACTCCGCAGATCGTTGACAATATGCAAAGATCATTGCGGACCATGTTCGGCCTCGATCAGGAAGTTCCTTACAAAGGAGCCGAGATTGGGCGTCCGGCTGGACTCGCGGCGATGATTGCAGATATAAAAAATCACTTTGGAGGAAGCGAGCATCATGAAGTTTCTACTACGAAGTGATTACGGCGAATCACTCGCTCTCGCTCTTCGACTTATCGACGAAGGCAACGAGGTAAAGTTCAGCATTGCCGAAGTGAAAGCTCGGGATATCGGCGACGGTCTCGTAGTCAAGGCGCCTACTTTTGAGGGTTCCGTCCAATGGGCTGACGTAGTCATATTCGACTCCAATGCAGGTTCCTTGCCAGACGAGGCGGAACGGGTTCGGCCTTTTCGACCAGTTTTTGGGTCCAGCAATCTCTCGCATAGACTTGAAGATGACCGTCAGTTCGCGCTCGGGGAAGCTAAAAAAGCCGGGTTGGTCGTGTCGGATAGCAAGGAATTTAGTGGTCCACGAGCTTGGCAAAAGGCTCGTGAGTTCCTCTCGGGATTGAAAGACCGAGAAGCCTGGGTCTGGAAACCAAATGGCGAAGCGCCGGTTCAAACTTATGTAGCGAAGGACGTTCCAGAGCTTTACAGGATGCTTGATTATTGGAAACGGCTCTATGAACAAGCTGAAGAATCTCCTAGTTTTATTCTAGTACCAAAGATCGAAGGGGTTGAGATCTCGACCGAGGCATGGTTCAATGGACAAAATTTCTTTGTTCCCAATCATACGATCGAACGGAACAGATTCTTCGACGGCGATCGTGGCGAAAAAACTGGTTGTGCTGGTAATGTCGTGTGGCTTGCTCCTGGTTCTAAGCTTGTGGGGGATCTTATTAATCCTCTCAAGCCGATTCTTCAGGGAAAATACAACGGGCCGATTGATGTGAATGTGATTATCGAGAAAGAGAGCAACGCTCCGGTGTTCCTAGAGTTTTCACCAAGGTTCGGATACGATGCGATCTTCGCGTTCATGGAGCTAATCGAGGACGATTTTGGAGGTCTCATATGGGCCATGGCAACGGGCCACGACTGGTCGGGGAAGACAAGCGAGAAATTTTCCGGAGCATTAAGAATCCACATACCACCGTTTCCAGAAGGGTTCGACGGAGACAAAGCCGCAAATCCAAGTGTCGGGGTGCCTATATTTGGATACGATCCTGATAAGTATTCGAAGCATATCAGTCCGATCGAGGTCAGACTTAATTCCGACGGCGATCCAGAAACATCCGGACCAGATGGATACACGTTCGTAACGTCAGGTTTGGGCGATACGCCAGAGGAAGCGATGAAAGCGGCATATAAAGTTGCCGAGAAAATTCGCATTCCGTGCAAACGATACAGAGCAGACCTTCCTGAGAGCATAGCAAGAGTTTATGAGGACTTAGAGAACACGGATTTTCTGAATCACCAACAACAAGAGTCTGAGACTTTCGATCTGATGATAAGGAGAGCATATGGAAAACGACCCTCGTTTTAATGCTGTCGCTATGTCGACCTGTCAGTTTTGTGGAAAAGGATACGTTAAGGATTTCATCGGACAGTCGCATGGCTGTCAGGATGAGAAGAAGCCTCTGGAGGCGTCGGACCAGGATGACTAAAACTACTCCAAGGACGTTTGGGGCAGGTACAGTTCGAACAACGAAACACTAGAGTTTGAGTGTTCGTCGTTTTGATCTGCTTGAATACGAAGAAGCCATCACCGATCGAATAGCATTCTACATCGTTGAGTGAAGTTTTGTTCGCGGACTGAACAGGTATTTTGTTAGGGAGGTAGTCCTCGATCGACTTGTTACAGCTCGGTAACATGGTCGAACCATAGACTAACATCGCGATCAGTATAATTCTTTTTCTAATGACCACCATTCGTCTCCTTGAGAGTCTCGGAAGCATTTGACCGATCCGGCTATCTGCATACCTTGTATCGCGATCGCGAGAGATCGGTGATCGCCGAAATAGCGTAAAGTTCGTGCGTAGAGTTCTTTCGAACTGATCTTCCCGCCTTTGAGTTTGAGTACGTCGATGATGCGTTGTTGAGCCTCGACGCTCGCGTGGCGGCCGATGTACGCGAATGATTTGACCATATCGCGTTCGATATGTTCTTCGAGCATGGTCAGTGCGGCCTGTTGGTCTCCGGCCCCGATCCCGATGAGGGACATCTCGCGTGCGATCGAAAGTATGATCGCGACCCTGAGTAAATGTTCGGGTTTACGTTGCGGCCAACCTTCGCCTTCTGATTCGTCGGAGTTCATGTATCTTTCGTACCAATCGTCGAACCATTCTTTACCTTCCGTCGTCCACGAGATCGGGCCGGCGATTTTCGAGATGTCGCGTAGACGTTGAATGAGACTGTGACGTTGGCGGATCGATTCGGTCGCGATCGTGGGATCGGAGTTATTCCGCCCGGAGAGAGGCTCGATTTTACCGGATCGGTCTCCGTAGACGAACAAGTATCTACCCATAAATCCTGTGTCATGAGCTTGTGGAGGAACGTTTTCACCGAGATTTCGAGGGGTAGTACCATAGAGCTGGGTAACGCAAACGTCATGGAGCTTATAAGTTTTCTGTTGGGTTTCGTAGCCATCTTCTTTACCGTCCATGAGTTTGGTTAAAATGTCGATTATATGTTCTTGGTAAGACTTCTTACTAACGAACGTGGTCATTTCGTGCTGGATTAGGGTCATGATCGCTTTGCCACTGGGTTGTGACCCGAGTTTGCCCATTAAGCGCTCTGGTGTGATCATGCCGTCATAGATCGTCGCGGTCCCGGCCTCGCGAAGAATCGACTGAGCCATGTCTGCAATCGCGGTCGATTTTTTGGCTTTGCCAGAACCTGCGACCAATACGACACCCATTCTGCCCGGAAACGTGCGGAAGCGTTCAATTCCATCGCCTGATATCCTTGGGAGCCAGACCTTGTGATTGAGTGTCGCGGCGATAAGCGAGATTCCACACCAGAGATGGAAGCGTTCTGGAGATTCTTGAGTTTGAGTATATGTAAGATAGTCCGCAAGCCATGATGCCACATCCTTACTCCCCCGCTGAAGCGATCATCGTGTTGGAAACTTTAGGTTGAAGTTTCTTCATCGCCCAGTTCGACCCGTACTCGAATTCGGCCGGGATGTTGAATTCTCGCCCATGAGCGACAAGAGGATGGTAGAAAGCTTTTGATAATAACTCTGTGACTCGTTCGCGATCGGAGCGTGGATGAGATATAAGCAATGCGTCGTAGCCTTGGTGAACAATTCGGATGTGTGCACGATCCCGCGTCCAAAGACGAAAGCGTCGCATCGCTTGAGCAGTAACGCAACTAACCACAGACGAAGCTTTCCACGCCAAGATTTCTCGATAGAGATCATTACTAGGTATTCCATAAAATTCCCGTCGCATGCCGAATAAATTTATGAACCAGAGAGAGCGTTTACAGTCCTCGGCGACTTGAGATTGCCAGCGAGCAAGGGCAGGAGTTACAACTTTGTCACGGATTGCACGACCTTGGGACATGGTGAGAAAGTGTCCAGACGGTGGCATGATTTCGAGGATGAATTTTTTGATCCCCATGAGATAGTCAAACGCATGGTTCGATTGTTTGCTAATAAATCGGCGCGAATGGGTACATTCTTTATCACCGCGGGCGAGACAAACGTCGCAGAACTTCTCGATCTGGGCGATTAGGTCGTCTGGTGGAAGACCTTCGCTAGGGTTCCAGCCGAGATAGAGCCAGGTACCGACTACGCGATGAACGTCTTTACCAAGTTCGAACGCTGGTAAGAGTGATTGGTCTTGAGAGTCGTAGACCACGATCATTTTTTCAGCTTGCTTGAGGTCGGCTTTAGTGAACTCGTCTCCATCGCGGTCGGGAATAAAGATATGACGTAGGGAGTAGGGTGTATTAAGTACTTGAGGTCCTCCTTCGTCCGACCCCTCACATGCCAATCTAAAAGTCTTAGTACCGAAAAGCTTCCAAGTGGGGTGATAGAAACCTTGTTCATCAAGAGCCATTGAGAGGAAATTAGACTTAAGCGTTTCCCTACTAGTAATCTCAAGCATGGTATGTACGACAGGGGCGAAGTGTGGATAACGGTTTCCATAGTCTAGTAATATCTCTTCGCCTCGTCGAGCGAGACCTTTTGAGGTTGTGAGATAAGGAATGTTGAACTGTGTAAAGAGCTTCGCCATGTCAAGTGGAGAGCGTGTGTTCGGGGTCCAGCCGACAAGCTCGGTCAGTTTGGTAGTAGCGGAGAGAACTTCAACGTCGAGCCTTTCCCGAATACCCAACAATCCGACCGAGTCAATGCGCATCCCACCGACTTGCAGATCGTCATGTATGATGGGCCATTGGGATTGGACGTGCTCGTAATAAAAACTGAGCATTCCCATCTCGGCAAGGTCGTTGCGGATTGCGACTGCGGATTGGAGTTGGGTACAAGCGTCTTTACAGTTGTAGATTTGGAATTGTTCGTCGCTAGGGGGTAGTTTTGCATTCCGGCCGGATTCGTCTTTATAGTAAGGTTCGTCGGTGTAGATCGAGTCGATGAACGCCAGATCATGGGGTAGATCAGGAGCGAGATATTTATGAGCAAGCATAGTATCAAAACCTCGCACCATATGCGGGGTTCGTATGCCTTCTGTCCTAAGAACCCAACAATCATAGAGACCATTTTGCGTACCATAGGTCCAGTCCTCGTGATCGAGTAAGATCGCGATTCGGCGGCGAATTAAGAATTCCTGTCTTGCCGTCCACCAGGGAGACCGATCAGTGTGCATGAACGGGATACAGAAGCCTTCGGACGTGTTGTTCGCAAACGCAATCTGAGAAACGTACCACCGACCGCGTGAGTCTTGGACAGACTCAATATCAAATTCGAGCATTGGTCCGTGATCGAAGCTAATCGCTCGCTCTCCGGCATCAAGATGGTTAAGCCAGTCGAGAGCGTCGAGAAAGGAAGGCTTGATGTAGTAATCTCTCCGTTGTCGGCGAGTACGGCCAGGGTTAAGTACGTCGGCGACAGCTCGATTGAAATCGAATTGAACAACACTTCGATACCTCCATTCACCATTGACGTAAAAGCTAGGATGTAGGGTCGGGATCATGGGAATGTTAAGGATGGTTGGAAGGCGGGAGCCTCGACGCTTAAGAATCCCGTCGAGGTGAAAGTTTGTAAGAGAATGCATTGCGTGAGCGCCGAGAGCGATGATCATTTTAAGATTCGGAAGTGATCCGAGTTCGCGAAGTAGACGAGGCTGCTCGCGAATTACGTCGTCGTCGGATGGATTAGCGTCAGGGTCGTTGAAATAATGAACTGTGTTCGTTAGATAAACATCGAACGGGTCTATTCCGGCTCGACGTAAGTGCCGTCGCGTATATTGACCCGTAGTTCCGATAAGTGGTCGACCTTCTCGAACCTCATCCTTGGCTCCCTTTTCAGCAACGACTGCAATTTTGCATCTATTTCGAGCATCGTCGCTAATTGATCCTCGAACAAGCGGGTCAGTAGCAGTCGGGCATTTTCCACCAAGTTCGGGTCCGACATGGTATTGGAACACTTGAGATACTCTCCTTCGAGGAACGAAAGTAAAAGATCGTGTGATTCCTGAACGCTTTTGTTATGATAAACAAGTACGTCGTGTCGACGCCCAAATATCGAGGTCATTTCGGTATATGACAGACCGGTATATTTATAGGTGAAGTAAATCGAAAATTTCAGTGCGTTGACAAATGGTTGGTCGAGCTTAGTACTCGATTTAAGATTGCGATGAAAACGAAATAGCAAATTCGGGTCGACTTTGAATTCTTTCGCGATGAAGATTATTATACTAGAGGTGGTAAGTAGTTCTTCCATAATTGAGCATTCTGTAGGAAGTCCTCGACTGTTGCGTACTGGCGAACTTTGTACATTTCGTGGAAGACATTTCGCTCCGCAGACCCGACACTGATTAACACCTTTCCCTTTGCCCAAGCATAACCGAACTCGACTTGATGTCCCCCTCTGCCCGAATCTTTTGGGTCGATAAAACATACGAATATACTCGCTCTGATTATTTCGAATACGGATAAGTCGATCGCTCGGTTCGATTCGACACGTGTTAGTTTACCGTCGGTTTTAGGGTCCTCGTCGAGCCACGAAGCCAGTACGTCAAAACCGGACTCGATTAGGCGTTCGCGAATCGCTCGCAGCTCGGTTTGTCGACGAAACGCAGCGGCTAGATATATTCGCTTTCGTCTTGGTTTGTACATTCTTCTTTAGGTCTCCTTGATTCTAGTTCGTTCATAATGCGGACCTGAGCAGCTCCGAAGATCGATTTGTTATGCTCCATACCGATGTAACGTCGAAGAGACCGTATAGACGCAATAATCGTAGAACCAGACCCCATGAATGGGTCGAATACCACTTCGCCCTCGGCAGAGGACATCTCGATGAAGGTGCGAAGCAAAAGAACTGGTTTCTGGGCGGTGTGAACTCGGTCGGGGTCATTATTAAAAGTAAATATATCCGACCGCTTAGCGGCGAGACGTTTTTGACGATTGCTACAGAACAGGATCGATTCGTAACTCGGAGCATAACGGTAGTCCCAGTCGACAGTAGTGTGAGAGTCTTTGATCCAAATAAGTGGTATAGGCTCGACGTCGAAACCGGACTCGGAGAGAAGGTTGATAATGCGGACTTGGTCGGAAGGGACCGAGGTCGCGAAAATGTACGCATGACCGTTCGCTTTGAGGACACGTCGCATCTCCTTAAACGCGGTCCGAAGCATAGCAAGGACCGAGACAGGGTCGTCTTCGTATTCGGCCGGGGTCCGGTGACCACTGTTCGAAGTCGAGCCGTCGATACCGACCCCGTAAGGTGGGTCGGTTACGATCAGGTCGACTGATTCGTTAGAGAGCGTGGACATTGAGATAATGCAGTCACCGAGAAATAGGTTTTCGGAGAGAGCGAGAGCTTCGCGACCACGAATGCGGAGGTTGAGTTCGGTCTCGATTTCTTGGATAAAACGGTCGAGTTCTCGGTCTGCGGCTTTACGGGTCGGAGCGAGTTCCATGCTAGGGACATAAGCCATTGCTTCGACTCGAGCGACCGATCGCGAGATCGTAGTTTTGTCGACTCCGAGAGAGCGTGCGGTGTCAGTTTGATCCCAGCCTTTAGAGAGGTCAGAACCAGGGCCGGAGGGAGAAGAACCATATTTAAGCCGCTTGAGTTTGTCGATCTCGACTCTAAGTCGATCTTCGTCTTGCCAGCTTAGGTTCTCGCGCGCGAGGTTCTCTTCAAGCTCGATCTCGCGGGCGGTTAAAGGGTCGACTTCGTCGATGTAACGACAATAAATACTCACGTGACCGAGTTCACGACAAGCGGTAAGACGTCGACAGCCGGCGAGGAGGTTGAATTCGCGATCGATCACGATCGCGTGAAAGAGACCATGAGTAAGGATTGATTCTTTAAGATCGCGCAGGTCACCGACTCCGGCACGGAACCGATCGCCGATCTTAATGTCTTCGATGGGGAGTGAATGGTACATATTAACCACGAGGTTTCGTGCCTCCCATCGGAGCTTCGAGCCGACCGCGATCGCTTCGTAAATATTCGAACTCGATCTCTGGAATTTCGATCGTCCAAAACATATGCCCATGAGGGCATTTACGTTTTCGACGACGGATGTTGAGACCTCCTAAACGCTTTGGATTGCGGTCGATTTCGTCCCTTGACTCTATAACTGTTAATCGCTCCGAACGACAGCCTGGATGGACGCACAACATGACCTTCTCTCCCCCTCTCTTTGCCACGTGGTAATAGATGCACCGTGCATCTAATTAAAGTTGATTGCCGGTCTATTCCCGGCTGTCAACCGATTTGCCTTCCGGCAACCCTACGGTGTCGGGTCGGAGTTCTCGGGTTGGCTAAAACCCGGCCGGAGACTAACTAAGTGGAGCGACTCGAGCCACACTGTTCACCATTTCCTCAGAATTGAATCCTTTTTCCTGACTGAGTAATGCTCTGAACACTTTGTCTCTGAAATGATCGGTGTCGTAAGAGAACTTGGTCACCTGCATACAGTCAGGGCAGAGGTATTTTTGTTGGTCGTTCTTGACGAACTTACGTACCCCGCTCGCGCCGCAACCATTGCATTTCCATTCGACGTTGGTCGCGTTGATAAGTTCGCAGACTCGATCGGTGCGTTGTTTCTCGCCTTTCTCAGTAACCCCGCCAAGCATAACGCGATAAGGCGGAAACACGCGCTTTTTAGCATATTCTCCAGTCTCGACCATCAAGGTCAGCGCGAGCATTGGCGCTTGGGTCTTGTTGCTTGTCTCGTCCTGGATCTCGACCGCGCGAACGGTATACCAGTCTTTAGGAAGCGGACCGAAACCGATCGCGTCGGATAGGTCAGAAGTCATTAAGGTCATTTTTCTTTTTTCCTTGCTCTTGGTTCGTTGGCTTTTGTTGGGTCGACGCTGATCTTAAGCTCTTTAAGGCGGACCGCGATCGTATAACATAGCGACCCTCTCAGTCTAGAATCAAGCAGAAATTCTGTTCTATGACGTCTGGTAGGTCTTGCTTGAACCTCGACCCGGCTGCGCCAATGCGTTCAGATTCTGAAGGTCTGACGCGCCACTTATAAGCTTTCGTTACGTCGCTATGCGCTTGGTAGCGAGTATATATAACGTCGCTAAAGTTCTTGCCGATTGTACTCTGAAGTTTGCCGGAGAGCGAAGGCAAGTTAAAGAGCCGACCGGTTCCTTTTACGTCGACCGGGTTTGTTTTGCCTTTCTCAAGACTCATAGTCCCAGCGACCATTTCTTGAGTTAGTTCTTCGTGAAAGGTTACGATACAATGACAAGGCATAGACTTGAGGGTCTTGATCGCGTCGAGGATTTTTTCTTGCAGGGTTACCCAGTCACCAGGTTCGACGTACTTCTTGGGTGCATTCGGGTCGGTATCGGGACCTTGTTCTCGCGACCCACCGAGTTCTTTACCTCGCTTAACAAGGATGTAGTCGAAAGTCATTTCGCTAAGCGAAGTACATGGGTCGAGCGCGACGCATCCTGGCGCGGTTGCGGGGTCGAGCCATTTACCGTCTTTATATCGGTTCACGATAGTGTTAAGATCGTTCACGAAGTTCATGAACGGGTCCATCGAGCGCGAAGGTCGAGGCTGGTCGAGCATAAGGCGGTTAGGTTCTCGATATCGGAATACGCGTAGTCGACCGCCGTCTTCGGGCCGTTTGGCCCAATCGCGATGGCCACGCTTTTCGAGAGCGGTGATTAGGCTTTCACCTCCATCACCGTCGAGGTCGAACAAATAGAGATTCTTCGGTCCAGCACCGGAATGTTTGTCGAGATGTTCGAGCATGGTTACGAGAGAGTAGGTTTTGCCGGTCTTGTAGGTCCCGACGATCATAATCGAATGGAATCTATTCTCGAGAAGGGATTGAGAGGTCATTTCTGGCATTAACGTCTCCTCATATCTTCGATCGTGATCGAAACTTCTTTGATCGCTTGGGTGAGGGCGAGCGGGCGATTAATGTCGTAACGAACGATGTTGGTAAACCCCATCTTGTGCGCTTCACGCTCGGAAGAACCGTTAGGAGCGATGAAGATAAATTCCCAGCCCTCGACGGTCCGAGCCGATACGAACTCTTTGACGTCGCCAAGTTTATATTTAGTCGAGCCGTTCTCCTGACCGTCAGTAAGAATCGCCATTACGACCTTGAGTTTCGAACCACTAGCTTGCCAGAGATCATAGGTCGTCTCTCCACAACGCATGATCGCGTCGAATAGAGGAGTACCTCCATAAGGTTCCATGAGTTCTTGGTCGAGGAACTTTGTGTCGCGCATACGATGCCAGACGATGCGTTCGTTGTAGGATGCGCTATTGAAGGTTGAGAGATAGAATAACATTTGATCGCGAGAGGACTTTTGAGTGCGTATGAACGCGTTGAGACCCTTGATCGCAGCGTCTTTAAGAGATTCCATAGAGCCAGAAGAATCGCATACGCACGCACAGAGCATGTCAGGGGGTCGGTCTGGGACATTAGTGTCAGAAATAACGATAGCCATTTTCGAACCTCCGTTATTTAATCTGGGTCACCTGATAAATTTCAGGATGAGCCAATGCAAACGACATAATATCGCTCGGTTTGCACGAGCAATCATCGACCCCAAAATCGAGACGGACCGCGGCATAAGCAGCCGAGACGACATACGAGCAGATCGGTCGATGGGCGAGATAGCCGGTCAGGCGGTTGGTCCACCATGAGGTTTTAAAGGTCGCGTCGAGATATTGAGCACCGAGGTCGATATAACCGTAGTCGGCAGTCGAGAACTGACAGGCGATCTCGAGGATCGAAGAACGTTGCCAATCGGCCAAGGATTTGTCGTGTAGAACGTATGCGTGCTCAGCGTCTCTGGTCGATTCGACCAGAAGGTTCGTTGTGACCTTACGAAGAGCTTCGATCACGACTGGGATCTCGTGTTCGTCACCTTGAGCGAGGAACAAACCGACATGAGAGACAGAGTATAGACCGGGGTTTTTACCATACTCAGCCTTCACAATCCCATCCGCAAGCCAGCCCCGGCCGCGAATCGCGAGGATGTCACCCTGACAGATTGGTACGATAGAATTAGTTTCGATCATTTGATCGCTGCCTTTATTGCGTTCCAGAGTTCGTTGATGTCGGTCATGACCTCGGCACTTTCGGGAGAGCGATCGGGATGATATTTAGAGACGAGCTTGCGATAGATTTTCGAGGCAGCATCGAGCCCGATCGGGTCGGAATGGATCGAACCATGAGAACTATGAGAATGTGAAGATTTCGGTCCAGCTGAGAAGTTCGTATCGAACCACCATCTAGAGACCTCGATCGGACCGCGACCGAACATGATTACGTCCGTACCGGGTTTGAGTTGGGACTTAGGAACCCAATAATCATTACCTTCGATCGAAAGTAAATAGGCTTTCTGAGTCTCGCGATTGTAAAGACAGTTCTCAATACGAATGTAGTCTTTCATCGCGAGATCCTTATGGTTCCAGGGTCGCTGATCTCGACGTGCTCCGGGGCCGGTCGGGAGCCGATCAAAGGATTCCAGGTCTCGATGGTAAAGTCTGCAAGCGAGTCTGGGGTCACACCGAATTTACAAAGGTCCCAATAGGGACAGAGACCGTATTTAGTGCATTCTTCGGTCTCTTTGTAATAAATATGCTTCCAATTTCGGCCCATTTCTCCGACCGCCTTACGACGGGTTCGCCATTCTTGAACATTCTCAATCGTCTCAGCACGCCAGTCTTCGGTATCTTCTTCGCTAAGAACAAAATACTCTCGATCTAGATCGCGCTTCTGCGCCTGAATTCCCATGACTGTACAAAATGAACCCTTGATGTCGAGGTAGTTATTTACCTCTGGGAACTTACCCTCTTTTACTAACTCGCGAACTTGGAATACGTATCCTACCGGTTGGCGGTGGAAAGTGAGCGATTTAATTCTTCGCTCAACCCCTCCGCTAGACGTTTTAAGTTCCCCAACGAAATAGTCGTGGTGAGCGACCCGTTCCCAGACGCCGTCAGCACGACCAACATACCAAAAAGGCTTAAATACAGGTTCATGAGATCTTGGGGCGACTCGCACAACGAGACCAATCTCCGGATCAACTGGTCGGTACAGACGATCTTCGACGAGACATGCATCGCAGTAGCAGTCCCAAATATCAAGGCCATTGACGAGCGTATGGATTGGTCTTTGTGGGCCATTGGGGAAAAGCTCCGAATAGGCGTTTTGGAACGCTCGGACCCCGTTAAGGCGACGAGCGGTTTCGGTGAGAGAGGACCAACCGGTGTAATAAGATTCATGGGCCGCGTGCATACAAGTTCCGAAGTGTGCACCGTCACCGACTCGTTTAGCAAGTGGGGTGCCGGTCGGACCGATCTGCGAGTAGTAAGCTTTGCGTTTACAAGCTTGGATCGTTTCGATGCGAGAATTGTCGTACCATTCGACGGTGTCGAGAAACGAAATAAGGTCGTCGATGGTGAGTTTGCCGTCAGGACTGATGTTAGTCATTGTCTTGACCGCATTGTGGACACTTGTCGTTACTCGACGGGAACACTTGATCGCAATTACCACACTTGACCTGAGCCCATTCGAGTCCGGTAATGGTCTGGGAGTATTTGTTCCAGTCTAGATTTAGTTGTTCAGCGATCATATGTTCGATTGCCATTGCGAGCATGTGTTCGGTATAGACCGGACAATCTTGATCGCCACCAGGTTCGGAAGTATCGTCTTCGCGGTTTTCTTCGAAGTTCATATCGAACTTGTCGACCGCGTCGACCGCGGCTTTAGAGAATCCGTTTTTATAGAGATAAAGTAAGGACTCGTTGAGTTCGTGCATGAAGAGCGCGAAGTTCATATCCGAACTACCGGTCTCGGAGACCTTAATATTGAGTCCGATTCCTTGATCGGCCCAAGGGTCGAGGGTCCAATCGCCACAGGTGTCGTAGCGTTGAGAAGAATGATCGATGATTTCTAGGCGGATCATACCATTCCAGCGATTGTCGAATGGAAAATTGTTAGCCATTTCGTTGTTCTCCTGCGAGCGCAGCATAGGCCGCCATGTCGACGTAGGTATCTTCACCGGCCCCTGAAGAGGCTCTGGCGATCTTAAGTAAGACCATGAACAACCAACCTTCGCGGATCGAGAGATTGTGTCCGGTCATGACGTTGAAAGAGGTCACGATCGAGGACATATGTCGTTCGCGGCCCGGAACGTCGTCGATTTTGTTGTACTCCTGACCGCGAGTCTTAAGAACCCGAGACGCGGTCTCGAGAATATCGTTAGCGTCGTGAGTGGTAACTGGTACTTCAGCCTTTGCCATCTTCTAGTCCCTCCTTATACGTAGAAAACATGAGTCGTAGTCGAGAATGAACATATCTTCGCCAAGTGAATAGACATTACGAGATTCGGTCGACCATTTGTCAAATGAGACTTCGTCACCGACTGAGATATCGTCGATTGGAACGCGATCGCCGAGGCCGAACTGACCAGATCGCGGTCCGTTGCCAATCGCGACTACGGTCCCGATGGTCGGGAGTTCGCGGCCGAGGATCGTAAGTCCTCCACGAGATTCTTCAGGGGTCGAAAGTCTGCGGATGAGTAGACGGTTGCCGATAGGTCGGATCATAGTTTCTCCATTACGATTAGTTTCTCAGCTGCGATCTTAGCCTGTTCGATCGTTCGATAGACTCCAAGAGATGAATAAGATATGTTTACACCTTTGAGTAACCATCCGTCGTACCACTGGTTGATCTCTGCGATCAAAAGCCCTTGATCGTCCCAAAGAAGATATCTTAGACAATGAGAGTTATCCTTTTCCTTTTTAGCTTCCCAATTCATCATGGTTCGATGCCTCCAAACGAGGTGAGAGCAGTTTTATAGGCCGCGAGGTATTCAGGATTGCGTTTACCGTTCAGAAAATCTCCGACCCCGAGGTTATAAGCTTGGATCAAATTGTCGAGTTTCCAGCCAAGAGAGGTGTAATGATCGAGGAAGTTCGCAGCCGCGAGAATTTGAGCGTCGGGCCAAGGAATGTCGTGGATCGGTTCCCGATTAAAATACCATTCCCACATGAATGGGATATGCTGTTGAAGTAAACCGAACGCGTGATTGCCGTCGTTGTGCCCGCGAATTTGCGGGTCTTCGTGAGATTCATGGATCGCGAGAGCGCGAACTACACTCGCCCATTTACCAGCGAGGGAATAAGGAAACGGAGTGTCGTCAAACATTGGTGAGGTCATTTTTGATTCTCCTTCAGCGCCTTTCACGGCCATTCATCCAGGCCGTTTGATAATTGCGCAATCGTTGCGCCAGCAAATCAAAGTTCTCAGCGACCGGAAATGCGAGAAAAGCATCAGTGAACACTTGCACCATTCGTGCGGCTTCCTCTTCGGCGCATTTCATTCCGTAGGGTGTCAGCGGAGTCATGCCTATTTCGTCATTCATTCCCCTCGCTCCTTCAGCGCCGCCGCGAGGGCGAGTGCGATGGCGTGGGATTCGATGGACTCGTCAATATAGGGAGAAGACTCCTCGTCCACTTCGGCTTTATCATCCACGACTGTCGCGCGCACCATAAATTCGCCGCCGTAGTAAGTCAGGTACGTCTCAATCTTTATGTGGTAGCGTTTCGTCCGCCGCACAAACTCATCCTTGAGCAACCTCACAGCCTCTCTCGCCTCGGGAGTGTCGGCGAAATAGTCGGTTGGCGGGATGTCGCGGTCGTGTTCAAGACACCAAGTTCTAGTTGGTGGTCCCGTCGTACCGCCGCGGTCGCATGTTGGCCTATAGCAACGATAGAGCGGCTGCTCCGGCTTCCAGCCTGCGAAGCGATTGAGGATCGCGTTGGCCTCTGCTTCGGTGGGAGTCATTCCGCTATCTCGCGGAATAGAATCGGGTGTGATGGCCAGTTTCCATCAATGAAAAAGCATCCATCAGATACCCAATCAGGCGGGTCCTCTTGTTTGTCGAAGGCATGCCACTGCGCGCGATGGATTCCCGTTGAGCCGCATTCGATCACTTCAATCTCGCGCCCGTCCTTTGGCGCATACATAATCTCGCGCCAGCCTGCACACTTAAGATCGAAGAACGCGACAAATAGGCGCATGAGCGGGGCCGGATCATCACGATACCTTGGGTCGATTCCGTAGGTGTTATTGCTTTCATTACTCATGTCGCGGACTCCTTGATTAGTGCTTTGCGGGCTAGCAACATGTCTTTCTCGTCCATTGACCCGCCAGCGGTCAATTCCCGCAACGCCGCTTCCAGTTCGGCGATGCGCTCATTACCAGCCTTGATATGACACACATCGTTGCTGACCTTTGTCCGTAAGCACTCGATCTCATCCAGCAACCCCGGCAGCGCGTTGTGCTCGGCGACGATGAGAGCTGCGAATTGAGCAGAGCGCTTGTTGTCATAGGGCTGATGGTTGACACTTCCCCAAAACTGATTAAAGCCATCTGCGCGCAATGTCCAGAAACCTTTGCCCTCGACTTGAAGCTCACCCTCAAGTCCAGCTTCCGCCAGCAGGTTGCGTAACTCGTCGATGGTTTTGTCGTCGGCGTGGCTCATGTCGCGGACTCCTTGTTCAGTGCTTTGCGGGCGACGGGGCCACAATCTTCGCACCCGTCAACCGTCCGCAACGCCGCTTCCAGTTCGGCGATGCGCTTCAGGGCGTCTTGGTGGACAGTCCAGTTGACATGATGCCCGTGTTTCCCTTGAACGCGACACCACGACGGACAACCGCCACGCAGTCGTTTAATCTCAGATTCCAACTCGGCGATGGTTTTGTCGGCGATGGTCATTTCGTTTCGACCTCGCGATAAATTCGGTCACCTTCTTGGGTCCCGATGTATTTGAACGTATGGCTCATGTATTCGAATGTTTCAATTCCAAAGGCAGGAATGTCGTGAGTGAGACGTTCGTAGTGATCATCGGCCCAATAGATTATTACGTCGAACGTATATCGAGCGCCCATGATTATATAATCCCTTCATCCCTACTCGCCGCACGGCGTTCTTTAGCGGTCGCACCGGAGGTCGTGCGGACTGCTCGGGTCCGGCGGTCGGATCGTAGGCGCTCTAGGAGCTTCATAAGTCCGACGCAACCTGGACAGTCAGAGGTCTCCGAGCCTGGAGGACAGGTACAAACGTATTCGGTCCGCCAATTAAGCTCTTTACCATCTTCGCCTCTAGGTAATAGCGGGACCTGCGAGCTTGCGACATCGGTCGGATCGCCGGTGGTGTTGGGATCGCTAGTGATCTTCATTAAATAACCTCGTTCTTAAAGTTATTAGGGTACGGCCGACCGCCGATCTCGCGATTGCGGTCTGCTTTCTCGAACGATTTCTCGTTCTTAATCCTCCAACCATTGATCCGGGTCATTTCGTTATGGAACGCGGTGTGTAGAGTGTCGACTTCGAGTCTCTTCGGGTCGACGAAGCGATATTCAAAACAAGGTGGACAAAATCCGCGTAGAGCGCTGGGACGAGCGATCATAAAACAATCATGATCCTCATGATCATGGTCGCACTTACAGCGATCAGTGAGGTCCTTAAAGCCTAAAGGGATTGGGATTTGCATATATCGTACTCCCGACCGCTACGCGGTTTTGCGACGGACGATGCGTAAACGTCTTTGACGACGGCGAACATAGGCAGGTACGATATAGCCGTGGACGTGAGTGTGATGGTCGTCGATTTTGCGCTCGATCGATTGAAGGTTTTCGAGAGCGTTAATAACGAGACGAAGAGAATGAGATTCGGCGAGTAGTTTGTCGATACGCATTATTGAGAGTCCTCCTTAAATTATATCGTCGTTGAGTCGTGCGCGACGAGCTTTTGGGCGATTGTCGCGCGGAGAGTGACAGGCTTTCTCGTTCTCGTGTGCGAACAGTTCGCCATAATAACTAAATATTTTCCCACAACCACGCGAACAGGTCCAGTTCTGTTTGATCGCTTTGTTGTACTGAACCTTGGCCTCGGTCAGGCGAGCTTCATGGGTTACGAGCGAGGTGTTGATCTCGCTCATTCGATGGATCAGCTTGTCGAGTTCGCGATGTTTGTCGACGATGTGATGTCTGCGATAACAGGGTTCACAGAGATTGTCGACGAGCGAGGGTCCGTTAGAGCATGAGACGCAGAGGATTGTGGTCGGGTCGGGTGTTACGCGACGTCGAGGTTCGATTCCGTTCTTGGCCGAAATCGAGTCTAAGGTCTCGTCGAGATTAGCCATTTCGCAGACTCCTTCCCTATACGACTGGCCTAATTAGGTGTCGCACGGATAGTTAGCATAGCATAGGCAGGGTGAGCGTACAAGCCTAAAAAACTAATACCTTGGTATAAGGCTAGCTAATGATCAGATTCGATTTTATGTCAATCCCCATTTCATCACGACCATGGTCGCATAGAGCGAACTAATGATGGAAACAACGATCAAGGTCTTGGTCCGTCGATCAGGATCGGTCGGCATTGAGGCGATTAAGAGTGGGAATATTTGAATGTAATACCGACATCCAAGCTGCGTGAACCCGTTCGCGTAGACGGTTAGAGAAGGGATCGAGGCGACGATTGCGGCGAGCAAGTATAGAGAGGGTCTGACCATTAAGAACGCCGGTGAAAGCGAAAGTAAAGATTGTCCCATTGATTGAGGTCGTAACCAAGGGAACAAGTGTGAGAAATTTGGAGCCATGTAGAAAAGTGTGTAGAGTGCGAATGGAAGGTAATAAATTGAGAACGGTCCGTGAGTGCTTACAGAGCGATAAGAGTCTTGAAAGTACCAGAGCCAAAGCGAGATGTCGTTTAAGGTCCCGAACCTAAAATAGTTATAACAAACATAGGTCGCGAGAGCAAGCGCGGGTCCAATAAAGATCGCGATCGATCGATTCCTCGCCTTCGCGATCAAGATCGGTATTGCGAGAGCAAGGTCGTAGCGAGCAAGTGAAGCCAAGCCCATCGTAATCCCGACCGCTGACGCGGGCCAGCGATCTTTGATCCCGATCAAGGTTAAGAACGTGAATGGCGTCGAGGCTACCAATGCAAAGTCCCATGAAGCGCCGTTCATAGCTTCATAAGCAAATGTGGTTCCGAAGGCAAAGAACATTGTCGTCCAGAAATTTTTAGTGAGGTGATAACATAGAGCGATCGAGACCGAGCCGAAGATAATAGAAATTAGTTGTTGATCGTCGATCCCGAAGAACACGAACGGAACACAAATGATCGCGCTTAGAGGTGGATGGAGGATATAATCATGACCTTTGACTGTCACATGCTCCATCCAGTTCGGGGCCGGATCGATGTAGAGGTGTCCATGAACCATCGAGATCGCGAGTCGAATATGTTCGTTAAATGGTGTCATAATTACCGTTGGTATTAGATGCACTGTGCATCAATTATTAGGTCTTTTTGTTCGCATGATCTAGAAGTTTGAATATATCGACCTCCGGTCGTTCTATCTGCGAGTCTTGTGCTCGAATCTCATCCGCGATCCCTTTGATCGGGACTCGTTCTGATCTTAAATCTCCGTCGCTCAGTGCGAGACTTATCGACCCGTCGACCTTAGGTGTCTGGAACGGATCGACATCGCGTCGATATTGCATATAGTCACGGATCGCGGTCCGCGCTAAGTCCGAGAACGTCATATTGTGTTCGACCGCGTAGGTGTTCGCCTCGGCGAAGTCGTTCAGAGGCATTTGGAACGTAACTTGCTGTTTAGGTTCTGGATACTTTTTACGACTCATGATCCTCGCTCCTTTGTGTTTTATGCTTGTCTCTCATAACCAGTCTGTTTAGATAGTCATGGATCGTGATCCCTTCTTTCTGTCGAACTGATATTATATGTTCCCATAAATCTTCGCGGAGATGAAAATAGATCGGTCGCGTCTGGTCGAGAGATTTGTGTCTACCCATAATGGGATGATAGCAAATCCGGGCGGGCTGATCAAGGGATTTTGATCACCTACAGGTAGGCGAATATCCTATAGGTGGGAAATTAGTTAGCATTAAGTAACTTTAACTCGCTTCACCCCTGCCTCCCTCCCGGTCGCTAGCCGTGTCCCATGCGCTCGGTCCTAGTCTTATATATATATAAAACATATATTTTTAATAATATAGGGACGAGGACAGCGATCGTATGACCGAGAGCTAGAGACCGAGGGTCAGCCGGTCGGGGAGGGGCAGGGGCAAGGCGAGTTAAAGTAACTAACTAATTGACTATACCGATCCATATCGTCGTCGAGCCTCGCTCGCATACCCTTGCGCGATCTCGCCCCCGCCTTTTGCCCTGTCGTACTACGACCGCTGCGCGGGGATCGAGCAAGGGAGATCGAACGAGAGCATAAAATTGGCCCATTAGTTGGCCTTATAGATCGCTTCATCGGTATTAAAATTTTAGGTATGAAAATCGCTCAAACCACTTGCATAAAGTCTGGCCGGATCGTAAAGTGTCCTTATGTAGCAATTACGCTACCTCAACGTAAGGGAGTTCAAAGTCTCATGGCTGTTATAAAGTTAGGTTCCAAGCATGGTCGTCCGGCAAAGGTAGTGCGCTCGGCAGTACGCTCCGACGCCAAAATCCTTGATGACGCTGGCGAAAAGTTCTGGGGTCCGAGCGACAAGCCTCGCTTTAGCGACGAGCGTTACGTTCCCTATCTCGCCGTCGGCAAAGACGCCAACAAAGCCGCAGTTCTCAAATCGATCGAGCAATTTATCAGTGTGCTCGAAGAGACCAACAAAGCCGACGGGATCATCGTCGAAGGGCCAAACGGCGTGATTTACGAAGGCGCGGTCCCTAACCTGACTCCCGGCGGAAACGGTGGCACGATCGCGGCTTACGTTCTCTCGCTGCTACAGGACAGCTATATCTTGGCTCACCAGCAGGAGATGAACACCGCGACGCGTAAACTCATGATCGAGAGTGCTGCTAAAGCCGGCGTCTTGCGCCCGGCCGAAGCCGCTAAGAGCGCCGAGCGTACGCGCGGCCGTGACGCGGGGGTATTCTAAACCTAGCCTCACAACCTTTAACTTTTATAGGCCGGATCGTGGAGGCGGTCCGGCCTATAGGTTTTCGGTAGGCTATTGACAAGCACTTAACTTTTACGCTATGATCGAGAATCTTGAGAATAGGAGTTAGAGAAATGGCTACAGCGAAAGAATATAAAGCATTAATTCATGTTAGTGATGACGACGTTACACAGCTTGACAATGTTATCAATCGTGTTGTCTGTCGTAGAGGATTCTGTTACGATTGGGCCGTCGCAGAAATTAATGTTGGAATTTGGACCGGTACTTTACATCTTAATCTCGTGGTTCCTTTGTGTTGGGACCATGCAGTAGCCGAGCTAATAGAGGCATAGAGTCGGTCAGTAGTATAGCTTATGACTCGTGGTCATAAGCTATACTACTATCGCGTGCGATAGAAGCATAAGCGTCGCTAATGTAGACTGCATTAGACGTCCTAATACTTGAAGTATTACTTGAGGTCCCAGGTGGGTCCCGCGCCGGCCCTATGACCCCACGTGCAGCACGTGGGGGACCCGTTCAGAGAGAAAATTCCCACAACTCGCTTATGACATAGAGACACGACAATAAGGCAGTTGGTAATTGATGCACTGTGCAACTAATGCAAACGGTCTTACGTCATAAGATCGCGGTCGCGGTACGAATGTGGGTGATCCTATGTGTTGGCGGATCGCCAACATATAGGTGGCCGAAAATGCTTGACTCCCACCTATAGGTTTGCTATCATGCGATCACAAATGGGACCGAAATATTCACCTTTGTGTCTGCGAGTCTGTCAGTTTTACTGGTATGGAGAAAATCATGACCAGATAGCTAAGCGCTTTGGTCTGACCAAATCGCATGTTCAATCGATCTTAGCAGCGCCGGAGTCACAGGCGATTATAGATGAGCTAGTGAACCATACTATGGACACTATGCTCCAGGTCGCGACCCAGGCTCAAGCGATCGCGCCGATTATCATGCAGGAAAAAATTCGACTTGCGCTCGAGGACCCGGACTCGAAGGTTCGGACTACGAACTGTAAAGACATTCTCGAAATGGCTGGGCATGCGCCGATCAAGCGGATTCAGCTCAATCGACCCGACGCGAATTCCGAGAAGCACAAGGACATGAGTGAGAGCGAACTACGCGAGAACCTCAAACGCAAGATCGGTATCGTCGGACCCGGAGACCTCGATTCGGGTCGGGTACTTAACTAGTGTTGGTGTCGCCGCGCTCCGGTTCTGGGGCTCCGGTAAAAAGCCCCTCCTTTTTAAGTGAGAGTTAAGTGCCTAACGCTTTACTCAAAGTCCCTAATCGACTTCCACCAGACTATGTCCGTAAGACCCTCTCTCGCCTTGCTCCGACCCAAGAACAGATCGATCGCTTGAACGGGTCACAGCTTAAAGCTTTGGTCGAAGAGCTCGAGTCACTCGAAGAACTTATTAGCGCCGACCCGGTTCGATTCTTCCGACCGAATCCAGGCGGGCAATGGGACTTCATGACTTGCGACGATCCGGCCCTTCAAGGATTGTTCTTCTTCGCAGGTAACAAGACTGGTAAGACAACCGGTGCTTGTATCATCGCGGGCGAGTATGCCCTCGGTCGACAGCTTTGGACGCACAATCGCAAGTTCGATCAAGTTCGCTGGGATTTGTTCCATCGCAAACCTCCTCTTCGCATCGCCCACTTCACCGAGGACTTTTCTTCTCACGACGAAACGATCATACCCACTTATCTCTCCTGGTTGCCGAAGGGCGAGATTACCTCGCTCCCACGATCGCCTTCTGGTAACTACGTCCAAATCCGCTTTAGTAACGGGTCGGTAGTGTTCCTACGAACCTATGATCAAGGATATGACAAAGCCGAGGGTAAAGATTACGATCTTATCGTCGACGACGAACCACCTCCGCGCGACGTCTTCACCGCTCAGCTTCGCGGTCTGGTCGCGACCAATGGTCGTATGTACATCGCCGCGACATTGCTTAAAGAAGCATGGCTCTACGACGAGGTTCAAAACTCGTTCAATAAAGTGTTCGCGGCTGAAATATACGAAAATCGTTGGCTTTCTAAACAAGCGATCGAAAACTTCAGTGCGAGCTTGAGTGAGGATGAGCGACAAATTCGTGTGTTCGGCAAGCCGACCTCGTTGACCGGCGCGATCTATCCAGAATTTAAGGATTCTTACCCTCACGTTATCGAGCAGAAAGATCGTTTGTGGTCCGAACAAGATACTCCGTGGCCGATTGTAATGGGACTCGATCCACATGAGCGCAAACCGCTCTATTGTATGTGGGCTTATCTCACTCCCACGAACGGACTTGTCTGGTTCGACCATGCTCTGATCCCTAGCGGTGCGACCGAGGCGATCTTTAGAGAATTGAACGCCATCGAAAAATCTCATCATTCACGATCACGGATTGTGGTCATGGACCCAAATCGTGGTCGGGCGAAACAGATCGGTAATACTTCATGGCTCGAAACATTCGAAGAGCATGATTACGAAGTAATCCTCGGCGACGACAGTCTTGCTCTTGGACATGGAGCGGTTCACAATCTACTTCATTACGACACCGACCGCGAGGGCAAGATTGCTCACGTACCAGCAATGCAGTTCATGGAGAATCTTCGAGGTCGCGGAAACCCGATCGCGCAGTTGATTCGATATACTTGGGACGATTGGGCTCGCGGTCGGAGGATCGAGAAGTCGCCCAAAGAGAAACCTAAAGAACTTAATAAGGACTTTCCTGATGTAGTTCGCTATGTTGCCCTCGCTCTCGATCAAGGGACTATTAACTATCACGATCTGATCGTCGGCGAGTACGAAACGATGCAGGTCCTAGGAGCACGTCGACCGGGGTCTGTTTATGGTTAGTTATGTCACCCGACCAAGATATTTGGATGTGGACTTTGTCCGGGTCTTTGTCTATCGTAGTAACGGTTCTTTCGGTCACGTTCTGGAGGTTATGGGGAACGTTGGCGACTAAGGTCGAGCTTTTAGCGACCAAGAACGAACTAGTCAGTAATTTAAACGCCTTGCGAGATCAGATTGTCACATCCGATTATGAGCATGATGCCGATATGGAGAACAGACTACGTGGGGATATTAACGTCATGCGGTCTATGCAAGTAGAAATGCATCGACAAAATTTTGAACTGTTCAATGAAATTCGAGGGGATATAAAGAGCTTGATAAGGAAGTAAAATGCCTTTACTACTCATCGTGATCGTGATCATTCTACTCGGGATCGGCGGACCTTATTACGGTTACAGCAATTATGGCTCGATCGGCGGTATTCTACCGCTCGTTCTTTTGATCATTATTTTGTTCTTTCTGTTCCGTGGTGGACATCACAACTTTTCTTTCTAAGGAGGATCGTATGGACTGGTCAGCAAGTTTGACAAACATTCCACGAACCGATCTTGCGGCGACATTTGGGGTCGCAGAGGCGATGAAGCCGGTACCTATTAGTCCGACGTTCGGCGCGAAGCCGGCAATTGCTGTAGGAACATGGAAAGCGCTCGCGATTCATGCTCTCAACGACGAGATCGTCGATTCGAACAACAATATTCAATCCTGTTCTACCGCCGGGACAAGCGGGACCGCGATGCCTACTTGGGGTAAGGACAAGGACGAGAAGACCGTGGACGGTTCAGTTACATGGTCCTTGGTCGGATCGGAATCAAAGGTCGGAGCCCAGTCTGCGATCCCTGCGATCCCTGCGAAACCGGTCGCTGCACCTGCGGTTAAGCATCGCCTCGTAACCGTTCCTCCGACCCTAACCGACTCGGCTAAAGCTCAGTTTGCGCTCGCGAGCAAACTCGCGGTCGAACTCGCGAAGGGTGTAAAAGGAAACAACGTCCTGGTCGCAATGCACGGAACTAGTTCCGACGCGGAGCCGCAGTCTGGCTATGCACCGGAACAGCTTTCGGTCGTGGTTTCACGCGCGTCTGCGTAAAATGCCTGAGCAACCGAACACGTCTGATTCTCAAGAAGCCGATGTGCGAAAACGTCGGGTCTGGCTTGGCAATGGAACTGCGACTTTTATGATTTCGGTTCTCGTCATTCTTCTTTTCGGTGGGTATATTTTCGCAGTTACATTCATCCCTCCTGCACAGAAGCTTGGCCAAGAACAGCAAGGCGCGATCCTCGGTGTGCTCATTACGAACTTCGGCTACGCGGTCGGATATTATGTCTCAAGCTCGATCGGTAGCGAGAACAAGTCTATCGAACTAGCGAACAAGAGATGATGAAATATCTAGTTTTCGCTCTCGCTCTTTTGGTCCCTGGTTGCTTTCAAGCAGCCGGTCAACCGTTCCCGACCTCGGCTCAAATGCTGACCGCGTGCAAAGCCGAGGTTGCGAGCGGAACTGCGAGCGCTCAAGCGCCTGACTGCGTGGCTCATTACGCGGTCCAAATGGCCTGTAACGCTGAGAGCCTCGGTCCGACGATCAACCCGGTCGTGAGTATGGTGAATCCGGTCGCTGGATCGGTACTTCAGATTCAGGCAAGTCTGAACAAAGTTCTGTGTACTCAACAGGGTTTCTATGGTCCTCCCGCTAAATAATCTCAAAAGGAGAACAATTATGGCAGCGATCGACGATCTTACCAAAGCAGTAAGTGATCTCACTTCTGCGGTCGGAAGCGCAGTTACGGAGATGCAGACCCTCGCTTCGAAGATTGGAGGGGCAAGCGACGATCCAGCAGTCGAGGCTGCGGCTCAGCAGCTCGAAGCTCTCGCGTCGAATCTCCAGACCGCCGTAACCGCCGCGAGTCAGGCTGTTCCGCCTGCGACCCCGCCTATTTCCTAAAGGAGACCTTATGAACCGCGTAGGTGCGATTATAGGATCATTGTCTCTCGGTTTGCTTCTTATGGGTCAGACCGCGTTGACTCCGGGTCAGATGTACGTCTGTCCGGTCTCTACCGTGGTACAGACCCCAGTGCCGACCCCGACGCAGACCCCAGTACCGACTCCAATACCTACGATCGCACCTACGTCCAGCCCGACCCAGGCTCCGACTGCGATCCCGAGCGCAACCGTAGGTCCGACTCATTTCTCGACTCTATCTTATCGTGCGGCCCTACCGACCGAAGCTCAGTGCGCCTCATGGGTTCATGCCTCACCGATCGTTGAGCATGTCGCTGGGAACACGCCATTCAACATCCCGCCGGTCGGAGGCGTGCCATCGTCGTTTTATAGCAACCCGACACCTTCAAAAGGTGACCCACAGTCGATCGCTGACTTCGCGAACGTAACCGGTAACTTTGGTGGGACCACTGACGAGATCGTTCGCTGGTCCGCATGTAAGTGGGGTGTCGACGAGGACATCGTGCGTGCACAGGGTCAGAACGAATCGAGCGGTTGGAGAATGAACTCGCCCG